>Ga0114910_1000836_pt1 | contig 15291 bp, 14 predicted proteins | sample MalvireepMed_908_FD_83500 | JGI IMG/M metagenome (GOLD analysis project Ga0114910, IMG submission 83500) | Marine viral communities from the Global Malaspina Expedition - Malaspina viral metaG DeepMed_908 | ecosystem: Environmental > Aquatic > Marine > Oceanic | place: Mediterranean Sea...
CCGATGAGGACAAGATGGACTGGGAAGTCTATCGCCCGCAGCCGGTCAGCCGCCCGAACGACGCGGAGATGGCCGAACTGGCCGCGATGGTCGATGCGGCAAGCAAGGTCTCGGTCTATGCCGGGATCGGCGCGCGCGATGCGCGCGAGGAGATCATGGCCTTCTGCGAGAAGGTGAAGGCACCGATGGTGCACACGACCCGCGCGAAAGAATTTCTAGAGCCCAACAACCCCTACAATGTCGGGGTAAACGGGATTCTGGGCAACAAGGCGGGCGTGGAAGCGCTGGAGGACGCCGATCTGGTCATCACGCTGGGCTGCGATTTTGCCTACACCCAGTTCTATCCCGAAGCGAAGAAGATCGTACAGATCGATATCGATCCGACGCACCTTGGCCGCCGGTCGGCGATCAACATGGGGCTGGTCGGCGATGCGAAGACGACCTTTGCGGCGCTGACCCCGCTGGTCGCGGTCAAATCGGACGACAGCCACCTTCAGTCGCACCTCAAGCAGTGGGCCGAAGACCTGAAGGGCTACGATCATGAGGGGGAGGAGCACGATCCCGACCTGATCCACCCGCAATTCGTCGCCAACATGCTCGACAAGAAAGCCGCCGACGATGCGATCTTCGTGTCCGACGTCGGCACCGCGATGGTCTGGATGCTGCGGCACCTGAAGGCCAACGGCAAACGCCGCTTCCTCAACAGCCTGCTGCACGGCACCATGGCGAACGGCTTTCCGCAGGCGATGGGCGCGAAGGTGGCTTTTCCCGATCGCCAGGTGATCGCGATGTGCGGCGATGGCGGCATGACCATGCTGATGGGCGATCTGCTGACGCTGGTGCAGGAGAATATCCATCTCAAGCTGGTGGTGTTTCACAACAACACGCTCGGCTTCGTCGAGATGGAACAGCGGGTGGAAGGGCTGGTCGATCACTTCACGAGCCTGCACAACCCCGACTTCGCCAAACTGGCCGAAGCCTGCGGGTTCGCCGGATGGCATGTCGAGAATGCAAATGATCTGGAACCTGCGATGGACGCATGGCTGCGGCACGAAGGACCGGCCCTGCTGGACGTTCACGTCAACCAGATGGAGCTGGTGATGCCGCCCAAGGTGGAAGTCTCGCAGGTCGCAGCGACCGCCATGTTCGGCGTCAAGGCGGTGCTCGACGGGCGGACCAAGGAGGTTGTGGACCTGCTCAGGAACAATTTCTTGCGGTAAGGCGACTTGCCGCTAATCGGATCACGAAAACCGGGCGCGCTTGCCGCCGCAAAGAAGAGGAAGACGCATGAAACACACGATGAAACTCGCCGCGCTCGCACTGCCGCTGGCCCTGGCCCTGTCGGCCTGCGGCAACCCGGAATCGGACGCGATCAACGAGACCGAGGAAGCCACGCTCGAACAGCCGGGCTTCGACGGCAAGCCCGCCACCCAGAGCGAGGCACGCTCCGAGGCATCCGAAATCGCGGCCCATCTCGCATCGGGCGATCTGAACGAAACCGAGGCGCGGCTTGCGCTCAACGACCTCGGCGATCTGGTCAATCAGAACATCGACGATTTTCCTGCCGAGAACCGCGATCAGCTGATGCAGGTGCTCGAATCCGCGCGCCTGTCGTTCGAGGCGGAAGACATGGAAGGCGTGCAGGAAGCTGCAACGCAGATCGAACGCCTGATTTCCGGCGAAGAGCCTGCGGCTGACGCGCAATAATATCGGTGGGGGCGCTGTCGTCATGGCGGCGGCGCCCCTACGCTTGAAAACCGGGATCCGGGTCGGGGGGCTAAAGTGGTTGGAGGCTGTTTGCTTGCGTGGTTCGCCACGGATGCCGTGATGGCGTCCGGGGGGCTTACGCAGAGCTTCCTCCAGCCGATGGGCCCGGTCGCCGACGAGCAGTTCAACCACCTGCTGCGCGTGGTGGGGATCACGATGATCGTGATCCTGCCGGTGCTGATCGGCGTTCCGCTGATCCTGTGGCGTTATCGCTATGCCAGGCCGCGGGGCGATTACGCGCCCGAATGGGAATATTCCAAGGCGCTCGAATTCGCCCTGTGGGGCGTACCCGTGGTGGTCGTGATCGTTCTGGCGAGCTGGCTGTGGTATTCGACCGACAAACTCGATCCTTACGAACCACTCGGGCCGGAGCCTTTGCAGGTCCAGGCCATCGGGCTCGACTGGAAATGGGTGTTCATCTACCCCGAGGAAGGGATCGCGACGGTCGACGAGCTGGCGGTGCCGGTCGGTCGGCCTGTCGAACTCACTCTGACGACCGATACCGTGATGCAAAGCATGCTGATCGCACCGCTTACCGGGCAGATCTACGCCATGCCGGGCATGACGACGAAGCTGAATTTCGCCGCCACCCGCACGGGCGAGGCCGAAGGGGAGAACACGCAGTTCAACGGCAGCGGGTTCGGGCGACAGAAATTCACCGTGCGCGCGCTCTCCCCGGCGGATTATGCGGCATGGGTCTCTGATGGTGCAGGCGACATCACGCTCGACGAGAGCACCTATGCCACGCTGCGTCGCCGCACGGTGCTGGCCGAAGCGCGCGACGACCTGGGCCTGGGCGAGCGGGCCGAGCCGATCGTCATGACGTTGGCGCAGCGCGACATGTTCGCGCAGATCGTCGCGAAGTACCATGGCGGCGGTTCGTCCGCGCAGCGCTGGGGCGGCACCGGCCTGCCCGAGAGCGGCAGCGAAGGGGCGGGCGAATGAGCGTGCGGACCAGCCCGATTGTCGGCAATCTCGACTGGAGCGTGACGCCCTTCACCGACGCGCTGCAGCATCCGGGGACCAGCACGATCATCGGTGCCGGTGCCGCTGGCGTGCTGGTGCTGGGCGCAATCGCGGGGCTCGCCCTGCTCACCTACATGCGCTGGTGGGGGCCGCTGTACCGCAACTGGCTGATCTCGCCCGATGCGAAAAGAATCGGCATCATGTATATCGTGCTCGCCCTCATCATGATGGCGCGCGGCATCATCGAAGGTTTCGTGATGCGCGCGCATCAGGCCACCGCGAAGGGCACGCTGGCCGCGCAGGAAAGCGGCCTCGTCGCGCCCGATCATTTTGCGGAGCTGTTCAGCACGCACGGGACGATCATGATCTTCTTCGTCGCAATGCCGCTGCTGATCGGCCTTATCAATTTCGTCCTGCCACAGCAGCTGGGCGCGCGCGATATGGCGTTTCCGGTGCTCAACCAGGTGAGCCTGGGGCTGACGGCGGCGGGGGCGGCGCTGGTGATGATATCGCTGCTGGTCGGCCAGTTCGGCACCGGCGGATGGACGATGTACCCGCCCTATACCGGCAAGATCTACAGCCCGGGCGAGGGGGTCGACTACTGGCTATGGGCGATCCTGATATCGGGCATGGGATCGACGCTGACGGGGATGAATTTCGCCGTCACCATCTTCAAGCAGCGCGCACCGGGCATGCACTTCATGCGCATGCCGCTGTTCTGCTGGACCAGTCTGTGCGTCGCGATCATGCTGATCTACGCGATGCCCGCGCTGACCGTGTCGAGCGCGATGCTGGCGCTCGACCGCTATGCCGATTTCCACTTCTTCACCAATGAAGCGGGCGGCAACATGATGAATTACGCCAACATCTTCTGGATGTTCGGGCACCCCGAAGTCTACATCCTGATCCTGCCCGCCTTTGGCGTGTTCTCCGAAATCAGCTCCACCTTCTCGGGCAAGCGGCTGTATGGCTATACCTCGCTGGTGATCGCCAGCATGAGCATCGCGGTGATCAGTTTCACCGTGTGGCTGCACCACTTCTTCACCATGGGGCAAAGCGCTGGCGTCAACATCGCCTTCGGCATCGCCACGATGGTGATCGGCATCCCGACGGGTGTGAAGATCTACGACTGGATGGCGACCATGTGGCGCGGCCGGGTGCGGATCACGACGCCGATCGTCTATCTGACCGGGTTCTTCCTGCTGTTCGTCATCGGCGGGCTGTCGGGCATCATCCTCGCCAATCCGTCGATCGACTACCAGGTCCACAACTCGACCTTCCTCGTCGCGCATTTCCACAATGTGATCATCCCCGGCGTGCTGTTCGGCATGCTTGCGGGAATCCACTACTGGTTCCCCAAGGCCTTCGGCTTCCGGCTGAGCGAGAGCTGGGGGCGGCGCACCGCGTTGCTCTTCGTGGGCGGGTTCGTCTTCACCTTCATGCCGCTCTACGTGCTCGGCCTGATGGGCATGCCGCGCCGCTCGCCCACCTTTCAGAACCCGGACTTCATGCCGTGGATGTATATCGCGGCATTCGGCGGGGTGCTGATGCTGTGCGCGCTGACCAGCCTCTTCTGGACCTTCTGGACCAGCTATCGCAACCGGGCGGCTCTGGCGGTGCCGGGCGGCGATCCGTGGAACGGCTCCACGCTCGAATGGTCGACCCCCGCGCCGGTGCCCGAATGGACCTTCCCGCATATTCCGCAGGTCACCGCGCGCCACGACTGGGGTGAGCGCAAGCGCGCGGGCGACCCGTGGCAGGCGCCCGCCGAGTATGAAGACATCGAAATGCCCGCCGACACTGCGCACGGCCTGCTGATCGCGATCGCGGCGTTCCTGCTCGGCTTCGCGATGGTCTGGCACATCTGGTGGCTCGCGATCGTGAGTGTCATCGCCATTCCCGGCCTCCTCGCCGTTCGGGGGATGCGCGTGATCGAACCCAGGATCGTCCCGGCGGCCGAAGTCGCCGCGGCCGACCGCGCTTTCCGCGAACGGGTTGCCAGCCTCGCGCGCGCCACGCGGGCGGACGAGGAGACCGAGCGCAATCGCGGCGTGCCCGACATCGCGGAGTTCGCGGGATGAGCGGCAATGGTCTCTACCCCGGACTGAACCTCGGCGGCTCGCATGGCGAGGCGCACCAGCAGGCCGAATCCACCGTGTTCGGCTTCTGGGTGTTCCTGATGAGCGACCTCATCATCTTCGGCATCCTGTTCGCCTCCTACGCGTCCTACCTCGATCCCATCGGGCTGGCCGGCGGGCCGGGGCCGCAGGACCTGTTCGACATTCAGAGCGTCGCGATCCAGACCGCCTTCCTGCTGGTCGGCGGCATCGCCTATGCGGGCGTGTCGCTGGCGGTGAAATACGAACAGGGCCGCGCGAAAGTGATCGGCTGGCTGCTCGTGTGCGCGATGCTGGGCGCGGGCTTCCTGTATTTCGAGGTTAAGGATTTCATCAGCGTCGCGGGGAAGGGCGGCGTGCCGCAGGCGAGCGGCTGGCTCAGTTCCTACTGGGCGCTGGTGGGGCTGCACGGCATCCATGTCTTCGCCGGCATCCTGTGGATCCTGGCCACGATCGGGCAGATCGCCGTGCGCGGGCTCGACGATGTGGTGAAGGTCCGTCTGTCGATGCTCGGCGTGTTCTGGCACTTTCTCGACCTCATCTGGGTCGGGATATTTTCCTTCGTCTTCCTGGTGCCCCTCGCATGACCAAGCCCAACACCGGAGAGCTCGATCCGCAGGAAAGCGCGGCCAGCGAGATCAGGCGCTATGCCACGGGCTTCGTCGTCAGCCTGGTGCTGACGGTGGGGGCGTTCGCCGCGCTGCTTTCCGACCTGCCGACGACGTGGAAAGTGTTGCTGATCTGCGCGGCGGCGCTGGTGCAGATCGTCACGCACATGCGCAATTTCCTCCATCTCAGCTTCTCGGGCGAGCAGTCGGAAGAGGATCTGCTGCTGGTGCTGTTCTCGGTCTGCCTGCTGGCAATCATGGCGGGCGGCACGTGGTACATCATGTCCGACCTCGGCGGCCGGATGCACGACGCTTCGGCGGGCGGCGCGGAGATGCACGAAGCGTCCGGGCACTGAGCGAAGATGATCACGCGCAAGCAAGCCGTGTTCGTGCTCAACTTCGTGGCGGGTTGGGTCGATGCGGTGGGCTTCCTTGCGCTGGTCGGCTCGGTCGAGGCTTTCCCTTCGTTCATGAGCGGCAACTCGACCAAGGTCGTGACCGATCTAGCCTCAGGCAAGACGGATCTGGCGGCGCTGGTTGCAGGCGTGGTGCTGGTCTTCATCGTCGGCACGATCCTCTCGCGTCTGTTGAACGACGGCACGCGCTGGCGCGAAACCGGGGCCCTGGCTGGCGTGGCAGGGGGGCTCTGGGTCGCGGTGGCGGGCGCGCTGGCGGGATTTGCGGGCTACACGCTGCTGTTGCTGCTCGCGTTCGGGATGGGGATGATCAACCGGGCCCTGCAGGGCAGCAACGGCTTCACGGTCCATACCTTCGTTAGCGGCGCGGTCGTGACGATCGGCTCCGACATTGCCGATGCCATTTCGGGCCGGGGCGACTGGCGACAGATGCTCCTACCGCTGAGCATCTGGGGCGCGATCCTTGCGGGCGCGCTTGCCGGGGCGATCCTGACCCACCAGTTCGGCCTGCTGGTGGCGCTGCCTATACCCGCACTCGCGGTGAGCCTGCTCGCCCTGGCGAATGGTGCCGGGTGGCTCGAACCCGCCAGCGACGCGAGGGACGGCCATTCCGACGCGATCGAGGCGCATGGCTGAGCGGCTGGAGGGTGCAGCCCGTCGCCGGACGGACGTTCGTCATGTAACGGCGCGCGGGGAGTGATGGTGCGGTTGCAGGAATCGAACCCGCGACCTTCGGTTTACAAAACCGCTGCTCTACCAGCTGAGCTAAACCGGCCCGCTCACGGCCATGCGCATTGCGGCAAAACCGTGCGCGCGTCCACCCTCCAATGCACCGGCCCCAGCAAAGGGGTTTGCCCCGCGCTAATCCCGGATTTCTTTGAAAAATCCGGCCCGATATGGTACAGGTTTTCCGGTAAGCAAGGAAAAGACATTGGACCAGAATCTTCGCACCCAACTGCAATATGACGCACAGAAGAAGTCGATCGCCGCGGCCTATATCCTGTGGCTGTTTCTGGGCACGTTCGGGGCCCATCGCTTCTATCTGGGCCATATCGGCAGCGGCGCGATCCAGCTGACCTTGCTGTTGCTGGGCTGGGTGCCGTTTTTCATCGGCTGGTTCATTCTGGGCATCTGGTGGCTGATCGACGCCTTCCTGATCCCCGCCCAGACCGAGCGGCGCAATCTGCAGACGCTCGAACGGCTCGACAGCACGCTTCCCGCGATGCCCGCCTGAAATCAGCGCGCGCCGAAGGTCCAGCCTTCGGTCCGGGCGATTTCGCGCGTGAGCCCGGGCGGGCTCCACAGACGCGCATCTTCGGCCACGTGACGCAGCCATGCGGCGGTCAGCAGCGCATCGGCGCTGTGATCGTCGATTGGCCCCGTGCCGGGTACCGGCTCGGACCCGAGCGCGCGCAGCCCCTCGTTCAGCAGGCGGCGATCCCTGATCTTGCGCCCGCGATGGGCGGGCAGGGCGTGGAGCGAGGCGAGCGCGGTGTAGATTTCGACCAGCACCGATCCCCCGCGCGGCAGATCGTCCACCGGCCACACGGGCAGCGCGCCGTCCAGCCGGTGGAGCAGCCGCATGCCGGTGAGGCTCGACTTACCGACCTGCGCCGCGCCGACGAGGTTGAAGTTGGAGACCGGGCGGCAGCCCATGGCGCGCTGCGCCTGCTCGGCGACGCGAAAGCGCCCCTCTCGGGTGGCGGCATCGGGCGCGTGGAAGCGGTCGCCTTCGTGCTGGCCCGCATGGCGGAAGTAGCGCGCGAGTTCGGGATGGCGCAGCACACCGCCTGCCTCAAGATGCGGGTCCTGCGCGCACAGATCGTCGATCAGCGACCACAGCGCCCTGGCATCGGGCGGAGAGCCCTCCCAACCGGGAAAGAACGCGCCGCAATCGGCGAAGGGCAGCGCAATGCCCAGATCCATGCCGACCAGAGTATCGGGCGGCAGATCGTCACGCAGGAAAGCTAGGGCTTCGTTACGGCTCCACGGCCTGTCTCGCTGGAGCAGGCGGGGCGGGCCGTCGCCAAGATCGGCCAGCGCCAGCGCGATGCCCTTGTGCCGTTCGCCTTTCGCGCCCGACCAGTCTATCGCGAGGAAGTGGGAAAACCGGCTCAATCGCGGCCTTTACGCCGCGCGTTCCAGTACTCCATCCGCTCGGCCACGCGCTTCTCGAAGCCGCGCCCGGTGGGGGCGTAGAAGCTCTGCGGCTCCATCTCGTCGGGCCAGTAATTGTCGCCCGAGAACGCGTCTTCGGCGGAATGGTCGTAGGAATAGCCTTCGCCATAGCCGATGGTCTTCATCAGCTTGGTCGGTGCGTTGAGGATATTCTTGGGCGGGGTGAGGCTGCCCGTCTCCTTCGCGCTGCGCCAGGCGGACTTCTGCGCCATATAGGCGGCGTTCGATTTGGGTGCGGTGGCGAGGTAGATGCACGCCTGCACCAGCGCCAGCTCACCCTCCGGGCTGCCGAGAAACTCGTAAGCATCGCGCGCGGCGATGCACTGGGTCAGCGCAGCCGGGTCCGCCATGCCAATATCCTCCACCGCCATGCGCACCAGCCGCCGTGCGAGATAACGCGGCTCTTCGCCCGCAGTGAGCATCCGCGCGAGGTAATAGAGCGCAGCGTCCGGGTCGCTGCCGCGCACCGCCTTGTGCAGCGCGGAGATGAGGTTGTAGTGCCCGTCGCGATCCTTGTCGTACACCGCCACGCGGCGTTGCAGGAAGCTGCCGAGGCCTGCGGGGTCGAGCGGCTTGTCGAGGCCCGCATTATAGAGCGTCTCCGCCTGGTTGAGCAGGAAGCGGCCATCACCATCGGCACTGGCGATCAGCGCGGCGCGCGCGTCTTCGGTGAGGGGGAGGGGGCGCTCCAGCTCTTCGGCGCGGGTCAGCAATTCGCCCAGCGCCTCGTGCCCCAGCCTTTCGAGGATGAGGACCTGCGCGCGGCTGAGCAGCGCGGCGTTGAGGGCGAAACTGGGGTTCTCGGTCGTCGCGCCGACCAGCGTCACCGTGCCGCGCTCGACGAAGGGCAGGAAGCCATCCTGCTGCGCGCGGTTGAAGCGGTGGATCTCGTCCACGAACAACAGCGTCTTCTGGCCCGCCTTGGCGGCGGTCTCCGCCTCGGCGAAGGCCTTCTTGAGATCGGCGACCCCGCTGAACACCGCGCTGACCGCTGCGTATCTCATGCCCACGCTATCGGCGAGCAGGCGCGCGATGGTCGTCTTGCCGGTGCCCGGCGGCCCCCACAGGATCATGCTGGACAGGCGACCGGCGGCAACCATTCGCCCGATGCTGCCCTCGGGCCCGGTCAGATGCTCCTGCCCGACGACTTCGGACAGGGTGCGCGGGCGCAGCCGGTCGGCCAGCGGCGCATCCTCGCGCGGCTCGGCAGGGGTGTTGGAGGAGGGCTTGGGAGCCTCGTTTTCGAACAGATCGGCCATTGGTCGGCAGACATAGGCATTTGATCGGGAAATTGCAGCGGGCTCTTGTCGCGCTCCCGCGAAGATATATCTTAGCTATATCATAAGTCAGGAGTGCACAGATGGACGACAGATACGAGAGCGAGGGTGAAGAGCCGATCGAAGGCCGCATTCCCAATCATCCCGACGGTGACGATTTCGATCCCGATGTCGAGGTGGAGTTCGACGAAGACGATACCCCGCGCGGCCAGCGCGATCGCGACAGCTTCACCGTGGACGGCATTTTCGGGCCCGACGGCGTGTTCGGGCCGGAGGGCCCCTTCGGTCGCAACGGTCCGTTCGGCCCCGATGGTCCTTTCGGAAAGAGCGGCCCCTTCGGCGGCGCAGGCATAGGCGGTGGCATGGGCATGGGCCGCGGTCGCTGGAAAATGGGCGGCACGCATGATGCAGGCCCGCCCCATCGCCACCAGCACCGCCGCCGCAAGCGCATGTTCGGCCCCGGCGAGCTGCGGCTGGTGCTGCTCGCGCTGATCGCGGGCGAGCGCAAGCACGGCTACGAACTGATCAAGGAGATCGAGGAGCTGACCGGCGGCGAATATGCGCCGAGCCCCGGCGTGATCTACCCGACGCTTTCGCTGCTGGAAGACGAGGGCCTGATCGCCCCGGTCGATGCCGACGACACGCGCAAGGCGTTTCGCGCGACCGATGCCGGGATGGAAGAGCTGGAAGCGCGTACCGGCGAGGTTGCGCGCCTGATGCAAAGGCTCGGCAAACAGGCGGAGCGTACGAAGCCCGCCGGTTCGCCCGATCTGCTGCGCGCGCTCGGCAATCTCGCGACGGTCATCACCAACCGCGCCGCCAATGGCCAGTTCAGCGGCGAGAGCAAGGACAAGGTCGTCGATCTGATCGACGAGCTGGCCCGCAAGATCGAGCGGCTCTGATCCGCCTGCGCATCCAAACCGGCGGGCGCGCCTTGTCCTCTCAGCAAGGCGCGTCCGCCGGGATACTTCGCGAAACTCGGTCGTTTCTCGAGCTGAAGAGGAGGGCCGCAATCCTGCGGGTGAAGCGCCGGCCGGCGCTATCCGACCCAAGCTTTGCGAACGGGATAGAGCAATGACAGTGCGCACGCCGCCGAGCAATCCAGCCCCCTGGCATATCTACATCGTCGCCTTCGTGGCGCTGATTATCAACGGGTTCGGCGCGGTCGATTACGTTGGCGCGCAGCTGTTCCCCGATGCGTATTTCTTCCAGGCAGACCCCGATGTGCGCGAATTTTTCATGCGCACCGTGTGGTACGAACAATTCGTGTGGGCGGTGGGCGTGTGGTTTGCGGTCGCCGCGCCGGTGGCGCTCGCGTGGCGCAGCCGCTGGACCATTCCGCTGACGTGGATCGCGCTGGCGGGTATCGTGCTGACCGTGGTGGACGAATATTTCTCAGACTGGCCCGACGCGATCGACCAGCCCTCCAAGCACCTCTACAACGCCATGATTATCGCCGTGCAGATAGGCCTGCTGATCTATGCGCGGGCGATGCGCAGGAAGGGTCTGCTGACCTAGCTCTGCCTGCTTGCCCACGATCCGTGCCCTGCTAGGTTGGTGTCAGGGACGCTTTAGTGGGGAGGACAATCGTGGACGAGCATCCGAAGCCGCGCACGCCGTGGCACCTGTGGGTCATCGGCATCGTTTCGCTGCTGTGGCATGCGGGCGGGGCCAATGATTACATCCAGACGCAGATGGGCAATCTGGAATATCTCGGCCAAGCGGGTGAGATGATGGGCGTGAGCGCGCAGAGCGTCGCGCAATATTTCGAAAGCCGCTCGATCCTGTTCCACACGGCATGGGCCATCGGCATCTGGGGCGCCGTGCTCGGCTCGATCCTGCTGTTGCTGCGAACCCGCTTCGCGCTCTACGCCTTCATTGCGAGCTTCCTGGGCACCGTCATCTCGTTCGCCCTGCAATATAGCGATCCGATGCCGGGCGTGGAGATAACCGGATTTCAGCTTGCCATGACGATCGCGATCTTCGCGGTCGAGCTGCTGCTGATCTTCTACGCGCGGGCGATGAAGAACCGCGGCGTCTTACGCTGACGACTTGCCTGCCTGCGGTTTCGCATTGGCAAGCCGCAGATAGGTATCGACCATCGAGGCGTTGATCGCCTCCCACGTATAGGGCCGACTGCGTTCGAGCCCGGCTGCCCCGTGCCGCGCGCGCAGCTCCGCGTCGGTGCAGTAGGGCGCCAGCGCGTCGGCGAAGGCGTTCACGTTGCCCGGTTCGACCAGCACGCCCGTCTCGCCGTCGGCGACGAGGCTGGAACTGCCCGTGGCGTTCGCCGCGACCACGGGGATCGCACAGGCCATGTGCTCCAGCGTGACGTTGCCGAAGGTTTCGGTGATCGAGGGGTTGAAGAAAATGTCGCTGCTGGCGACCGCGCGGCCCAGGTCGGGGCCTTCCTGCAGGCCGACGAAAATCCCGCCTGGCAGGGCCTTCTCGAACCAGCCGCGCGCGGGGCCGTCGCCGATCACCAGCACGCGGTGCGGGACCTGGCGCTTGCGCAGTTCGATGATCGCATCGGCGAACACATCGAGGCCTTTTTCCATCACCAGCCGTCCGAGGAAGGAGATCACGACCTCGTCGTCGGCGATCCCCTGCTCGCGCCGCCATGCCATGTCGCGCGCGCCGGGGTGGAAGATGCTGCGGTCGATCCCGCGCGTATAGATGCCGATATCGTCGTTCATCCGCTGCGCCCTGAGGACGTCGACCATCCCTTCGGAGGGCGCGACCAGCGCGTCGCACTTGCGATACATGTTGCGCAGCCACGCCTCGACCGCAGGCTCGAGGAAGCCGAGCTTGTAATAGCGCGGATAGGTTTCGAACCGGGTGTGAACCGATCCCAGCACCGGCACGCCCTTTTTGCGCGCCCAGTCGACCGCCTGCCTGCTGGCGCGGTCGGGGCTGGCGACATGGACGAGGTTGGGGCGGAATTCCTCGAACCTGTCCTTCGCCTTGCCGAACAGGCCCAGCGGAACGCGGTATTCGGAGCGGCCGGGGATCGCGATCGAGGGCAGCGAGATGACTTCGCCCACGGCATCGACCTGCGGGTTCTCCACCGTGGGGGCGAAAATCCGCACCGCGCCGCCCTGTTCGAGCACGTGGCCGACAAGCCGGTTGAGGGCCTGCGTCGGCCCATCGCGGACCATGTCGTAATTGCCGCTGACCAGAGCGACGCGCAGATCGGTAACGTCCATGGCGGAGTGCTTTAGGGCGCGCGGCCCGCATTGGCGAGGGGGAGGACGGCATTGCGCCCCATCGTTCCAACCCGTCGCGCGTCCGCCCTGTCGATAGCGCTACGTTTCACGTTGACTTGGCCACGCGTAACTTTATTGCCGCCGACGGGCCACGCGGTCCCAACGCCGCGCGAGCTCTCTGCAAGGAGAGAATACATGACCGATAAACCTGCACTCCGTCCGGAGCGCCCCTTCTTTTCGTCCGGACCCACCGCCAAATTTCCCGGCTGGTCGCTCGACAAGCTTCAAACCGAATCGCTGGGCCGCTCGCACCGCTCGTCGGTCGGCAAGGCGCGCCTCAAATACGCGATCGACCTCACGAAAGAGCTGCTGGGCGTGCCCGACGACTATCTCGTCGGCATCATGCCCGCGTCCGACACAGGCGCGCTCGAATGCGCGATGTGGACCATGCTGGGCGCACGCCCTGCGACGGTCGCCGCGTGGGAAAGCTTCGGCAATGTGTGGATTCAGGATGCGGTCAAGCAGCTCAAGCTGCCCGACCTGCAGGTGCTCGACGCGCCCTATGGCGAAATTCCCGATCTCAGCGCGATCCCGCAGGACAACGACGTCGTCTTCACCTGGAACGGCACGACGTCGGGCGCGCGCATCGCGAACACCGACTGGCTGGAGCCGGGCCGCGCCGGCATCACGATCAACGATGCCACCAGCGCGATCTTCGCACAGGAGATGGATTGGCCCAAGCTCGATGCCACCACGTTCAGCTGGCAGAAGGTGATGGGCTCCGAAGCGCAGCACGGCATGCTGATCCTCAGCCCCAAGGCGGTCGAGCGGATCGAAAGCTACGATCCCGAATGGCCGCTGCCCAAGCTCTTCCGCCTGAAGAAGGGCGGCAAGCTGAACACCGCGATCTTCGAAGGCGCGACGATCAACACGCCATCGATGCTGGCGACGGAAGATTACATCGCCGCGCTCGAATGGGCGAAGTCGATCGGTGGGCTGCCGGCGATGATCGAACGCGCCAACGCCAACGCCAAGGTGCTGACCGACTGGATCGAGGCGACGCCGTGGCTGCGCAACATGGTTGCCGACCCGGCCCAGCGGACCAATACGGGCGTATGCTTCGTCTTCCAGGGCGAGTGGTTCGAAGGCCTTTCGGCAGAAGACCAGGCGGCACTGCCCGGCAAGATCTACAAGATGCTGGAGGCCGAAGGCGTGGGTTACGACTTCAACGGCTATCGCGACGCTCCGCCGTCCCTGCGCATCTGGTGCGGCGGCACGGTCGAGTCCGAAGATATCGCGCGCCTGCTGCCGTGGATCGAATGGGCCTTCGCCGAGCTCGGCGGTTCCTGACCCCCCCATTCCGCTCGCCCTGAGCTTGTCGAAGGGCCGCACTTCTTTTTCGCCACCTGAGCCGAAGCAAGGACGATCCTTCGACAGGCTCAGGATGAGCGGTTCTCTTTTTCCGAAAGGTCTATTCCCATGACCAAGCCCAAAGTCCTGATTTCCGACAAGATGAGCCCCGAAGCCGCCCGCATTTTCGAAGAGCGCGGCTGCGATGTGGACGTAAAACCCGGCCTTTCGCCCGATGAACTGAAAGCGATCATCGGCGAATACGAAGGCCTGGCCATCCGGTCTTCCACCACGGTCACGCCCGAGATTCTCGATGCGGCGACCAACCTCAAGGTGATCGGCCGCGCAGGCATCGGGGTCGACAATGTCGATATTCCCGCCGCCAGCGAACGCGGCGTGGTGGTGATGAACACGCCCTTCGGCAACTCGATCACCACTGCCGAACATGCCGTCGCCATGCTGATGGCGCTGGCGCGGCAAATCCCGCAGGCCAATGCGCGCACGCAGAACGGCGAATGGCCCAAGAGCGATTTCATGGGTGTCGAGCTGACCGGCAAGACGCTGGGCCTGATCGGGGCCGGCAATATCGGCTCGATCGTCGCGTCGCGCGCGCAGGGTCTGCGGATGAAGGTGATCGCCTTCGATCCCTTCCTGACCGAGGAACGCAGCGCCGACATCGGGGTCGAGAAGGTGGAACTGGAAGACCTGCTGCGGCGGGCGGATTGCATCACGCTGCACACCCCGCTGACCGACGAGACGCGCAATATTCTCGATCGCAAGGCGCTGGAAAAGACCAAGAAGGGCGTGCGGATCGTCAACTGCGCGCGTGGCGGTCTGATCGACGAGGCGGCGCTCGCCGACCTGCTCGAGAACGGGCATGTCGCTGGCGCGGCGCTCGACGTGTTCGAGACCGAGCCTGCCAAGGAAAGCCCGCTGTTCGGCAAGCCGGGCTTCATCTGTACGCCGCACCTGGGCGCCTCGACCCGCGAGGCGCAGGAGAATGTCGCGCTGCAGGTGGCCGAACAGCTGAGCGATTTCCTGCTGACCGGTGCGGTCACCAATGCTCTCAACATGCCCAGCCTCAGCGCAGAGGAAGCACCGCGGCTCAAGCCTTACATGCAACTCGCCCAAAGCCTCGGTTCACTGGTGGGGCAGCTGGCGCACGGCAGCCTGCCCAAGATTTCCATCGAGCTGGAAGGCGACGCGGCGGAGCTGAACCCCAAGCCGATCACGGCAGCAGTGCTCGCAGGCCTGATGCGCCGCTATTCGCAGAGCGTTAACATGGTCAACGCACCTTATCTGGCGAAGGATCGCGGGATCGAAGTGCGCGAGATCCGGTCCAGCAAGGAAGGCACCTACCAGACGCTGATCAAGGTGATGGTGGAAACCGATGCGGGCCGCCGCAC
>Ga0114910_1000838_pt1 | contig 15254 bp, 14 predicted proteins | sample MalvireepMed_908_FD_83500 | JGI IMG/M metagenome (GOLD analysis project Ga0114910, IMG submission 83500) | Marine viral communities from the Global Malaspina Expedition - Malaspina viral metaG DeepMed_908 | ecosystem: Environmental > Aquatic > Marine > Oceanic | place: Mediterranean Sea...
ATCTGCAGATCCTGCAAAAGCCGCGCTATCTCTCCGCACTGCTGCAGACGGTTGCGGTGTCGGTTGCCGTAACGATTGCCGCGCTCGCCATCTCCACCACCGCCGGTCTGTTCCTGGTGCGCAACCGCTTTGCCGGACGCGGCATCCTGCTGTCGATCCTCACTTTGCCGCTGGCCTTTCCGGGTGTCGTGGTCGGGTTCATGATCATCCTGCTCGGGGGCCGGCAGGGACTGGTCAACTCGCTTCTGCCGGGCCATTGGGTCTTTGCCTATTCGATGTTCGGCCTGTTCCTCGGCTACCTCTATTTCTCGATTCCGCGCGTCTTGCTGACCGTCATGGCAGCAGCCGAAAAGATCGACCCGGCGCTCGAGGAAGCAGCCCTGACACTTGGCGCGCCATCGCACCGCATCATTCTGGATGTGCTGCTGCCGGCTCTTGCTCCAGCCCTTGTTGCCGCCGGCGCCATCGCCTTTGCCACCGCCATGGGCGCATTCGGCACAGCCTTCACGCTGGCGACCGACATCGATGTGCTGCCGATGGTGATCTACACCGAGTTCACGCTGTCGGCGAACTTCGCCATGGCCTCGGCGCTGTCCGTCGTGCTCGGCCTCGTCACCTGGGCCATGCTGCTGATTGCTCGCTCGTTCTCCGGCGGCACCGTGGCGGCAGGAGGTTGAAATGCTGACATCCCCCGCAAAACTGCTGCAGCTGCTGATCACGCTTGCCGCCTGCGCCTTCCTTCTCGTGCCAACGCTGCAATCGGTACTGGCGGGCGTCACCGTCAACTATTTCCAGGGCGTGTCCTCGGGTTTGACACTGAACTGGATCAGCGAGGTCTGGCGGCTTTATTCCGACAGCATCTTCCTGTCGATCCGGCTGGCACTGACTTGTCTTGCGGCGACGCTGGTGCTGGGTGTTCCGGCTGCCTATGCGCTGGCGCGCAACCCCGGCCGGGCCTCGCGCATTCTTGAGGAATTCATCTCGCTGCCGCTGGCCATTCCCGGCCTCGCCCTGGCGCTGGCGCTGTTGCAGCTCTACGGCTCGATGCGGGGATTTCGCGTCAGCTGGACCTTCATCCTCGTCGGCCATGTGCTCTACACCCTGCCCTTCATGGTGCGTTCGGTGCTGTCTGTTCTGGCGGCGATTGACCTGAAAACCCTGGAAGAAGGCGCTGCCTCGCTCGGGGCCTCGCCGGCGCGCAGATTTGTCGACATCGTCGTGCCCAATGCCTTGCCGGGCATCCTCGCCGGTGCGCTGACGGTGGTGACGCTGTCTATCGGCGAATTCAACCTGACCTGGATGCTGCACACGCCGCTGACCAAGACCCTGCCGGTCGGCCTGGCCGATTCCTATGCCTCCATGCGGCTGGAGATTGCGTCGGCCTATACGCTGGTCTTCTTCGTGATGATCGTTCCCCTTCTCATGGCCATGCAATGGGCCAGCGCGCGCGCGCAAAGGATCATGCAATGACACTCGTTTTGAAAAATGTCGCCAAGACTTTCCCCGATGGAACCCGTGCGCTGCTGCCGACCGATCTGGAAATCAGCCAGGGCGAGATCGTCTCGCTGCTGGGGCCTTCCGGCTGCGGAAAATCAACATTGCTCAGAATCATCGCCGGCCTGGAAACCGCCGAACCCGGCGCCGAAATCCGCTTCGACGGCGAGGATGTCGCGGCCCTGCCGGTGGAACGGCGCAAGGTCGGCATGGTGTTTCAGTCCTACGCGCTGTTTCCCAATATGTCGGTGCGGCGCAATATCGGCTACGGGCTGAAAATGCAGAAACTGCCGAGCTACGAAATCGACGCCCGTGTCGATGAGGTGATCGCGCTGTGCCGGCTCGAACCCTATGCCAGCCGCGCTGTCACCTCGCTTTCGGGCGGTCAGCGCCAGCGCGTCGCCCTTGCCCGGGCGTTTGCGCCGCGACCACGGATCCTGCTGCTTGACGAGCCGCTTTCCGCACTCGATGCCTCACTCAGGAACCAGTTGCGCGACGAGCTGGCGCAATTGCTGCGAAAGTTCGGCATCACCGCGATCTTCGTCACCCATGATCAGGACGAGGCGATGGCTATTGCCGACCGTGTCGCGGTGATGAGCCAGGGCGAAGTTGCCCAGATCGGAACTCCCGAAGCGCTCTATCGCAATCCTGCAACGCCGTTCGTCGCCCGCTTTGTCGGCCATGCCATGCCGCTCGCAGGCCGGATCGAGAAAGACAGGCTTCAGCTTCAGGGCGGGACGCTGACGCTTGCTGCTGCAGCCGATGGACTGCAGGCCTTTATCCGGGCCGAAGACGTCCGCCTCGATCCGGGCGGACCGCTTCAAGCCCGGGTCGAGACCGTCACCTTCCTTGGCACCCATTACCGCATCGCCCTGTCCGGTGTGACAGCCGATACGCTCTACGCGCTTCATCCCGGCTCAAGCGCGCCAAGCCCCGGAGACACGATCCGCATCGCCATTGCGCCTGAAGCCGTCATCACCTTGCCCGAAAAAGAAAAAGCAGCCTGAATGTCCTCTTTCATACAGATTACCGACACCCACATCCTGCCCGCCGGCGAACTTGCCTATGGCCGGTCCGACACCGCAGCCGCGCTTGAAACCGCAATCACCACGATCAACGAGCGGTTGCCGCTGATTGGTGACGTCGAATGCGCCATCGTCACCGGTGATCTCACCGACCACGGCACGGTGGAGGAGTATGACTTCTTCACCGCCATGATGGCGCGGCTCGAACTGCCCTGGCTTGCCATTCCCGGCAATCACGACCAGCGCGAGACCATGCGCGCCAGCTTTGCCGGCGAAGACTGGATGCCCGAAAGCGGCCCGATTCAGTGGCGCAGGGATTTCGAGGCCTTCACCCTGATCGGTCTCGATACGCTGCTGGAGGGCGCTCATCACGGGGAACTGTCGGACGCGGGGCTGGCCTATGCCGACCGTGTTCTTTCCGATATCGGCATGCGCCCGGCGGTGATCGCCACGCACCACCCGTGGATGCATACGGGCATCAAGGCAATGGATGAAGACAATCTGCGCAATGGCGCGGCCCTGATGCAACGGCTGGAAGCCCATGCCGGCCCGGTACGGATGATCTCGGGCCATGTCCACCGCGCCTCCACGGCCCAGATCGGCAAGGTGACCTGCCAGATCGCACCGGCGCCATGCCATGCGGTGCATCTCGATTACCGCGTGGAGACGACCAATGATCTCATTCTCGAACCCGGCGGCGTCACCGTGCACAAATGGCACGGCAGCCCGACGCCCGCTCTGGTCTCCACCATCCTCCCGGTTGGACACTTTCCGGGCCCGTGGCCATTCGGTTTGTAGGTCTCGGGTTCAAGGAAACCGGCTCGAGAACTCCGAGACAGACAATCCCGGCTTTGCGGGCCTTCCTCACATGACTTGACCCGAATGCTGGTTCATTCTATTTTTTTGAGTAACCGCTCAAAAAAACAGGTGCATGATGAACCGCCCGGTTTCCAGTCGCGACATTTCGATACCCGAGAACTGGAACCGTTGCGGCCTTCCGGGCTGGACCTATCACAGTGATGCCTTTCTTGAACTCGAGAAGCGGGAGCTTTTCCGAAAGCACTGGCAGATTGCCTGCCATGTCTCGGACCTGCCCGGCAGCGGTGATTATCTCGCCTTTGACATGTGCGGAGAACGGGCCCTGGTGTTGCGCGGCGCCGATGGCGAGATCCGCGCATTCCACAACATGTGCCGGCACCGCGGCGCACGGGTGGTGGCCGATGCAAAGGGCTCGTGCAAGGGCGCCCTGGTCTGCCCGTTCCATGGCTGGGTCTACAACCTGGATGGAACCCTGCGTGGCGCGGCGCGGCCGAAATCCTTCCCGGATCTCGACAAGGTCGAATTCGGCTTGCAGCCGCTCGAGGCGGAGATCTGGAACGGTTTTGTCTTCATTCGCTTCGAGAAGGGCTCTCAGGGCCCGGTCGCAGAAATGTATGCTCCGTTCGCCGAGGAGATCGCCCATTTCGACATTGCCGCCATGGTGCCAAGCGGCGAGATCTGGACCATGGTCTCCGAGGTCAACTGGAAATCGGTTCGCGACGTGGACAATGAAGGCTACCACGTGGCGCTGGCGCATCCGGCGCTTCAGGACCTTTATGGCCGCTCCTATTTCGATGAACCCTTCATCAACGGCATGTCGCGCTCCTATGCCGAGTGCAACGAGAATGGCCGGCGCTGGAGTGTCCGCAATTATCTCAAGGCCATGCGGCCACGGCCCGGCATGCCGGATCACCTCAAACGGGCCTGGCTCTACTACGGAATGTTCCCCAATGCGGTTATCGGTGTGACACCGGAATCGGTGCAGTTCTACCAGGAATTCCCGTTGTCGACGGGCCGGACCCTGCTGCGCGGAGCCGTCTACCGTTACCGCGACGAGACCCGGGAACAGATCCTGGCCCGCAAGCTCGCCGCCCGCATTGATCATGAAACCATGGGCGAGGATATACGGCTGACCGAATGGTCAAACGAAGCGATGAATTCCAGCGCCTTCAAGGGCTTTTATCTCTCTGATCTCGAATATGGCGTTCGCAGCCATCACGACCACCTGCGCGCCGTCCTGCCGGTCAGCCTGCTTGAGGAACGGCCGAAGGAAGATGACGTTGCACGGCTGAACGCCGAGATGAGCATCGATTTCTGAGCAACCGTACCCACCGGCCCTCGAGCCCCCGCCCCGGATGTCCGCGGCAAGGGCTTTTGATTTCGTGATCTCTGAACCGGGATGGGTGGCGAACCGGTCAGCCCTGCCAGATCCCTTCCTGGCGCAGGTCGCGCATGGTCCGTGAAATCCCTTCGTGCAGGATGCCTGCCATGGTGTCGATCTGGTCGCGGGTGATCACCAGCGGCGGCGACATCACGCACATATGCACCAGCGGCCGCACCAGCAGACCCAGTTCCTGGCAGTGCCTGTCGATCCGGTTTCCGACTTCGGTATCAATCCGGATCGGGTTGTGGCTCTCCCGGTCGGCAACGCACTCGATGCAGGCCATCAGCCCCATGCCCCGCACCTCGCCGACCAGCTCGAGCTCTTCCAGCATTTTCATTTTCTGGTGAAAATACGGTGTGATCCCGCGCGTGTAGCCAAGCAGATCATCCTCGAGAATATCGAGGTTCTTCAAGGCCACCGCGCAGCCGATGGGATGGCTGGAATAGGTCAGCCCGTGCGCATACATCGCCTCGGGATGGTTGGACGCCCTCAGGTTGCTCAGCAGCCGGTCGGACACCACCATGCCTCCGAGCGGAAAATAGCCCGAAGTAACGCCCTTGGCGAAGGTGATGATGTCGGGCACCACATCGAAACAGCTTTCCGACGCGAACACATGCCCGAGCCGGCCAAAGGCCGTGACCACCTCGTCGGCGATAAACAGGATATCATTGGCAGCGCAGATCTCGCGGATCGCCTTGAAATAGCCTTCCGGCGGAACGATCACACCGCCAGAGGCCATGATCGGCTCGCCGACAAAGGCCGCGATGGTCTCGGCCCCGTGTTCACGCACCGCCTCGGCGAATTCACTGACAAGCTGATCACGGAACGCCTCCATGCTCATGTCCTTCGGACGGCGGAACGGGTCCGGGCAGGACAGACGGATCATCATGTCATCGGCAAAATCCATCCAGTTTTTCGACCGCTGGCTGCCGTTCAGGCTGGCCGACAGATAGGTGGAGCCATGGTAGCCGCCATCGCGGCAGATGATCTTCTTCTTGCCTTCGAGCCCGCGCACATTGTTGTAGAACTGCGCGAAACGAAGCGCGCTTTCCACTGCCGTGGATCCGCCGGTGGTGAAAAACACATGATCGAGATCGCCTGGCGCGTGTCCGGCAATGCGCCGGGCCAGTTCCGCGGACGGCTCGTTGGTTGTGTACCAGGGCGAGTTGTAGGACAGCTCCAACGCCTGTTCCCTGAGCGTATCGGCCAGCACCTCGTTGCGGTGACCGACATTGGTGCACCACATTCCCGCCGGTCCGTCGATCAGCTTGCGGCCCTTTTCGTCCTGCACATACACACCCTCGCCCGACCCGAGCACACCGCGTGCTTCCGCTCCGATGGTCCCCGCCGAGGGCCAGGGCTGGACCAGGTGATCAACCGCATCCCGGGTAGCCTTCTTGTACAAATCGGCTTGGTTATCGGACATGAGGCGGAATTCCTGAAAGAAGGGCGCAGCGCCGGATTGCAACAGCTTTGCGGCGCCATGTGCATGAGTTATTGAATGGCTGTTCAGTCAATTTGGCAGAAAAACGGCTTGCATTCAACTCTCTTTTGCCCTCATCCTACAGGCGTCTGTTCCAGGCCGGCGCGCTTGCGGCAGGCATCCCGCAAACCGGCATTCGCGCTGCCGGCAAGGCCGCTGACGGCAAGGAACTGCATTTGGATCCGTCTGTTTCCACATTGCCCGCTGCACGCCAGACCGGCCCCTCGCCGGTCAGGCGGTTCATGCGCTCGGAGACCGGCAAGGGCTGGCTGACCATTTCGCCACCCCTTATCTTCGCCGTGCTGCTGCTGATCGGGCCCATCATCGTCATCCTTGCCAACAGCTTCTGGTCGCAGGACTATCTGACGATTGACCACAGTTTCACGCTGAAGAATTACAAGGCCGCGCTGACCGAGCCGATCTACCGCGATCTGTTGATGCGCTCGCTGTTCGTGTCGGTCACCGTCGCCATCGTCACCGTGGTGCTTGCCTATCCGGTCGCCTGGTTCATCTCGTTTTACGGCGGGCGCTACAAGGGGCTTTGGCTGTTCATCATCACCGTCCCCTTCTGGTCGGGCTATCTGCTTCGCATTTTGTCGTGGAAGGTCATTCTGGGGTACAAGGGTGTGCTCAACAGCGGCCTGCTCTATCTCGGCGTCATTTCCGAGCCGTTGAGTTCGCTGATCTACAACGTCAACGCCGTCATCATCACGCTCGCCCACAGCTGGGCCGCCTTCGCGATCCTGCCGATATTCGTCTCTCTGGAAAAGCTCGACCGCTCGCTTCTGGAGGCCGCCGCAGATCTGGGTGACGGCCCGCTGCGCCGCTTCCTGCGGATCACCCTGCCGCTGACCATGCCCGGCATCATCGCCGCCTTGATGATCGTCATGATCCCGACCGTCGGTGATTACGTCACCCCGAAGCTGGTCGGCGGCAAGGACGGCATCATGATCGCCAACGCCATCCAGGTGCAGTTCGGCAAGGCCTCGAACTGGCCGCTGGGCGCTGCGCTTGCCGTCAGCACCATGGTGATTGTCTCGGTGGTTGCCGGGTCCATCATTCTCCTGCTCGCCGGCGTGAAGAGGCTTCTCAGATGAGGCTTCTCCCCACATCCCGGCGGCTGCTTTCAACCTATGTGATCATCTATGTGGCTGTGCTGTATTTTCCGGTGCTGCTGCTGCCGGTCTTCTCCTTCAACGATTCCGCCACACCGAAGCTGCCCCTGGCCGGTTTCACCTTCAGATGGTATGAGAGCCTGGCCGGCAATGCCGCCATGCAGGGGGCTGCATGGAACTCACTGATTGTCGGCATCACCGCGGCTGTCTTGAGCACAATTCTCGGCATCTGCGCTGCCCGCGCCATCACCCGCCACCGCTTTCGCGGCAAGGGAGCTGCCGGCGGCCTGATCATGGCGCCGCTGATCCTGCCGGAAATCATCATTGCCATCTCGTTGCTCGTGGTCATGCTCGGACTGGGAATGCAGCTGTCGCTGATCACCGTCATTCTCGGGCATCTGCTGATCTGCGTGCCATATTCCGTCACCGTTCTGGTTTCCGGTTTCGAAGGCTTTGACCCCAGCATGGAGGAAGCCTCGCGCGACCTGGGAGAAACCGCCTTCGGCACCTTGCGGCGGGTCACGCTGCCAATGCTGGCGCCGTCGATCGTGTCCAGTCTTCTCGTTACCTTCACGATTTCACTCGACGAGTTCATCCTCGCCTTCTTTCTCAGCGGCACGGAACCCACGCTTCCAGTTTATATCTGGGGCCAGCTGCGCTTTGCCGCCAAGCTGCCCAATGTGCTGGCCCTCGGGTCCATTCTGATTGCCGCGTCGCTTGTCTTGCTGACGGCGGCGGAAATCTTCCGGCGCCGGGCGGAACGAAAACTGGCGGTTCGCCCATGAGGAGCAGATGCAATGCAAGGTCCTGAGACGGCCAAGCGGAGGGATGAAACATGAGCCGCGCCCCGATGATCGAGATCAGCAATGTCGACAAGAGCTTCGGTACGTTCCGGGCGCTCGACACACTCAACGCTTCGATCAACGAAGGCGAGTTCTTTTCGCTTCTGGGACCTTCGGGATGCGGAAAGACCACGCTCCTGCGGATGATCGGCGGCTTTGACGAGCCCTCCTCCGGAACCATCGCCATCGGCGGCAAGTCCATGGCCGGGATACCGCCCAATCTGCGCCCCACCAACATGGTGTTTCAAAGCTACGCCATCTTCCCGCATCTCAATGTGTCTGAAAACGTCGCCTACGGGCTGAAGCGGCTGCGGCTGGGGCGCGCGGAGGAAGAGGCCCGCGTCAGGCATGCGCTGGCCCAGGTCGAGCTTGCCGAGCTCGGCCCCAGAATGGGCAACCAGCTTTCCGGCGGCCAGCGTCAGCGCGTGGCTCTGGCGCGAGCCCTGGTGATGCGCCCGAAGGTGCTGCTGCTGGATGAACCCCTGTCAGCCCTCGACAAGAGCCTGCGCGAACAGATGCAGGTGGAACTGAGGCACTTGCAGCGGCAGATCGGCATTACCTTCGTGCTGGTCACCCACGACCAGTACGAGGCACTGAGCATGTCGGACCGGATTGCAGTGATGTTCGACGGCCGGATCGCCCAGATCGCCGCCCCAAAGGAAATCTACCAGAATCCGGCCACCCGCCGGGTCGCCGATTTTCTCGGCGGCATGAATTTTCTCAGCTCGTCCGGCGTATCGGTCAGCGGCGAGGATTTCAAGGCCAGCTTGCCGGGCATCGGCAGCATCACCGGGCAGCTGTCCGGCAAGGCGATTCCCGATCCGGCCAAGGCGATCATCGGCATCAGACCGGAACGCCTGCGCATTGTCTGGGAGGGCGAGACCGCCGACCCGGTGATCCGCGGCAAGGTGGTTGACCGCAATTACTTCGGTGAAGTCACATCGCTGGAAGTGGCCGTCGAGGGGCAGAGCGAGCATCTGTCGATTGTCGAAACCAATGATTTCGGCGCTGACGACATCCCGGTCGGCTCGGACATCCGCATCACCTATGACCCGGACGCCTTCATCATCATGGGCGGATGATGCGGCAGCAGAGCCTAAAACCACCCGGGCAGAGTCGGGATCAAGACCCGCGCGCACGGCTTTCCCGCGTGACGCCCAGACGGAAAAGACGCCGAGATACGGCGCTTTTCCTGTGCGGCGGCCTGTGGCGCCGGAACGATCAGTAGCCGGCTTTGATCTTTTCGAATTCAGCGATCATCTTCTGCTTCAGCTCCACCGGAACCGGCGACTGGAACAATGTCTTGCCGACAAAGGACGACACATCATCATAGCCCGCACTTGCAAGCGTTTCGGCATCAATCGCAGCCATGCCTTTGGCGTTGGCGTGGCCATAGCCCCATTCGGAAACCAGATAGTTCGACACCGCAGAATCGAGTGTCGCATTGAGGTAATCATAGGCCTTGTCTTCGCTGCCTTCGCCACCCTCAAGCAGCACGTAGCCGCAGACCCATGTGGACAGGCCCTCATCGGTGTCCTTCTTGATCGCCACAGGAACCTCATCGGCAATCAGCGTGGTTGCGGTTTCATTCCACGCCCAGGCGAGATCGACTTCCTCACCCGCCATGGCCTGGCTCAACTCGGTGTTGTCAGTCCAGTACAGACGCACATTCTTGTGGACCTCGCGCAGAAAAGCCGAGGCTTCGTCGAATTGCGCGCCGGTCATCCTGGCCCAGTCGGTGAGGCCGATGGCAAGTGACGCCAGCGCATAGGCATCATCGACATTGTCACCGATGGAAACACGATCCTTGAACTTCGGATCCGCAAAGGCCTTGAGCGATGCGATATCGGCTTCATCCACCTTGTCGGTGCGGTAGGTGACGGCTGTGTTGCCCCATTCGAACGGCACCATCCACGCCCTGCCATCCTCGGTCGTCATCAGACCCTTCATCGTCTTGAAGCCGGGCAGGACATTGTCCCACTCCGGGATCCGTGATGTATCAAGCGGCTTGAGCAAGCCTGCATCACGCCACTTCACCACGCTCTGCGAACACGGATGCCCGACATCGGCCCTGAAGCCGGTCCGAAGTTTCTGGAATGCCTCCTCTTCATCACCGAAGAATGCGAATGTCGGCGACTCGCCATGTTTTTCAACATAGGCCGGGTGAAAGGCCGGATCTTCATAGCCGGCCCAGTCGAATACGGTCAGCCCACTGTCGGCAGCCAATGCCACCACCGGCGCAGCACCGAGCGACAAGGCGATGGCAAAGCCGGAAATCAATCCCCTGGTTGTTTTCTTGTGCATCCTTATCTCCATGATTGGTCTTCTGCTTGAAATTCCGACGGCGTTCCGTCGTCTGCGAAGTGCCTGGGAAATATCGTGAAAAGCGTGTCGAGAACGACCTTGAGGGCGGTTTCGCGCTTATATGCCTTGCCAAACAGCATCATCCGGAGCCAAAGCCCCTCCTGCATGGCGTAAATCGCGTCGGCGGTGCTTTGCGCGTCAAAGGCATATCCGGCTTCAAGCTTGGCCGCCCGGCAGATCGCGGCCAATGTGGTGCGGTACTTGTCATCCCGCTCCCATGCCAGCTTCTGATAGGTCGGTTTTGTCTTGGCCTCGGTCAGCAGGGCGAACCAGGCTGCAAGCTTGCGCTGGGTGCAGATCTTCCGGTCGAGATCGGCTGTCACCATCGCCAGCAGTTGCGACGCGGTATCGGACCTGGCCTTGCCCACCATCGCCTGCCAGTTCGCGGTGTATTCGTCCTGCAGATACCTGATGGTCTCGCTCAGCAAATTGTCCTTGCTGGTGAAATGGAAATTGACGATGCCGCGCGACAAGCCTGCGCCATCCGCCACATCGGCCAGTGTGGTCGCCGCATAGCCGCGCTTGGCGAGAGAATCGATCGTCGCGTTGATCAACTGCTCCCGGCGCAGCGCCTTGGGCTCCCTTCGCCGGGCTGCTTCCACGGCCGGCACGGCCGGATCCGCGGTCTCGTTTTTATCTGTCGGGGTCAGTGTATTGGTCCTTCTTCATCACAGATCTCAGAGATTGGGTCTGGTTCCGAAAACATGGGTCGGGCAATGCTCGCCGCTGTCGAGCACCAGTTGCATGGCGCTCCATGTCCGGATGTTTTTGTCGACATAGGCCGCACCGACGGCACGCGCGACCCGGGCGTATAGCGGCCCCTTGAGCCGTTCGAGTTCTGCCCGCGCCACTTCGCGATACCAGGCGTTGCGGTTGACCGTCCGAACATCGGTGAACCCCGCCTTCTCCATGGCGGTTTCATAGCGTCGAGCCGAAGCCATGCCGAAGCTCAATCCTTCTGCTGCCAGATAGCTCTGCATCGCTTCCGACGGCTGACCATCATGCGAGGTCAGCCAGTCACTGGCGGCAAACCGCCCGCCGGGGCGAAGCACCCGGAAAATGTCCTCAAACACCGCTTCCTTGTCCGCCACATGAATGAGCGCGTCCTTGGAAAAGACCACATCAAAGCTCTGATCCGCAAACGGCAGCGGCCCCGGTTCGCCCCGCACAAAACCGGCCCTGTCCTGCAGCCCCTGCTCGGCGGCGCGTCTGGTCGCCAGATCGACAACCGGCTGCTCGACATCGAATCCGACGATGCCCGCCGGCGCGAATTGGCGCGCCAGAAACAATGTGATTCCGCCCGACCCGCATCCGATATCCAGAACCCGTTTGCCGCTGAAGTCGATACCGGCGACAATTCTGCGAACTTCATCAGGTCCGCCCGGCGATAGGAAACCTTCTCCCCACAGCGCTTCAAGAAAGCGGATGGCGGCATGATCATATTCAGGCGCGGCCTGTTCCGGACGGCACCCGTCCCGAATCTTCGCTGTCGAATTGGCGCCGCCATCAGTCATGATGGATGAAGTTCCTCACTCAACCGGTTTCATCGAGTATTGGCGGAACGGCCCATTATTGCAAGAAATTTGTTGAACGTTCATTCAATAGTGAGTCGCCAGAGGCCTGCCGCCATGCGCTCATGACGGCCTGTCAGCCGGAGATCATTTCAGAATTGAGCAGCATGATGCGGAAGCAGAAGGCGCAGATGCGCGAATGCCGCTGCGAGCGCTTCCTCGCGGGTAAGCGGATGGCCTTGCATATGCATCTGCAGCCATAAACCGTCGGTAAAGGCATCGATCGATTGAGTTAGCAGAGCCGGGTCTGCCCCTCCGGACGCGGCCACAAGATCACGACAGCTGTCGAGCATTGCATCGTTGCGTTCGATCTCGGCCTGTACGCAAATCGCGTTGTAGAGCTGCTGCGCGCGCGCCTCGCCCCAGAACGAAAACCACAGGGCAAGCTTGGTCTGGTTGCAGATCTCGGGGCAGAAATCGACCCGGATCAGGCCCAGAATACGATCAAGCGGATCAGGCGCGGAAACCGCTTGCTGCCAGGCCTGTTTATATTCCTGCAGCATCCGCGACAGGGTCTCGGTCAGCAGGCCTTCCTTGTTCTTGAAATGAAAAACAAGGACTCCCTGGGACACGCCTGCCGCCGCCGACACATTGGCAAATGTCGTGCCGCTGATGCCGTGGCGCGACACCATCTCGACCACAGCATCGATGACCCGTGCCTGGGTCCGGCTGCTGGTCGGTGAAACCTTCTGCGATTGAGCCTGGTGCGCCATTCAGAATCTCTAGCGTACCGGCCAAAAAGATAACAGAGCAAATTTTTTTGACTGAATGCTCAGTTTATTCTAGCCTTGGTTTTTCTCATGCTGAGGCCGATCATGAAATATGACGCGATCATTGTAGGCGCGGGACACAACGGCCTGACCGCTGCCTGCTTCATGGCCCGGGCGGGACTGAAGACCGTGATCATCGAGAAGGAAGACCATGTCGGCGGTGCGGCGGTCAGCCTGTCGCTGACGCCGGGCTGGACCTATTCCAACTGTTCCTATGTCTGTTCGCTGCTGCGGCCCGAAATCATCCGCGCGCTGGAACTGCCGAAATTCGGCCTGCAGGTGATCCCCTATGAAGGCGGTGGCGTGTTCAACACCAAGGGCGAGTATTTTGCCTATATGTCCGACCATGATGCGCTGCGCCGAGAACTGATCCGCCATTCGCCGCGCGATGCGGATGGCTATGAGCGCTATTCCCGCGCGGTGATGCGCCAATGCAAGTTCATCAAGCCGCTGCTGCTGCGTACCGCCCCAGACCCGGCATCGCTCAAGCCCCGCGACATCGCCGAACTGCTCTACATCCTCAAGCGGTTTCACAATCTCGGACCCCGAGAGATGGCGGAAACCGTCCGCTTCTGGACCATGTCGATTGCCGACTATCTCGACCAGTATTTCGAAACGCCGATGATCAAGGCCTATATCGCCGGCTCCGGCATCATCGGCACGGGCCTGGGGCCCTATTCGCCCGGTACGGCCTATGTGCTGCTGCACCACTATATGGGCGAAGTCGACGGCGCGATCGGCGCCTGGGGCTTTGCCCGCGGCGGCATGGGCTCCATCACCCAGGCCATGGCCCGCTCATTCGAGGCCTCGGGCGGTGAAATCCGCATGGGCTCCGGGCTCGACCATTTCACCGTCAAGGATGGCAAGGTGCGCGGTGTGGTGCTCGAAAATGGCGACGAGCTGCAGGCCGAAACCGTGCTGTCGGGCATGGATGTGCGCCGCACCTTCATTGATCACACCGCGGAAAAGGAGTTGCCGCGGGATTTCGTCAAGGGCGTCAAGCGCTACCGCTTCCGCGGCTCGTCGGGAAAGCTCAACGTGGCGCTCGACGGCATGCCGACATTCACCGGCGCGCCGAAGGACGCCTCGTTCCTGCGCGGCGATCTGCATTTCCTCGATGACATGGAAGAGATCGAGCGCGCCTATGATGACTGGAAGGACGGGCGCTGGTCGGCCAGCCCCTATGTCGACTTCCTGATCCCGACCCAGATCGATCCGACCATGGCGCCGCCCGGCAAGCACTACGCCACCATCTTCGTACAATACGCGCCCTATCAGCTCGCGAACGGCGAATGGGACGACGCCAACCGCGAGGCCTTCGCCGAAACCGTGATCTCCAAGATCGGGCGCCACAGCCCGGACTTCCGCAAGCTGATCGTACACAAGGAAATCAGAACCCCGAAGGACATCGAGGACCAGGTCGGCCTCACCGAAGGCAATATCTTCCAGGGCGAGCTGACCTTTGACCAGCTGCTGTTCAACCGTCCGGTGCCCGGCTACGCGCAATACCGCTCGCCGATCAAGGGGCTCTACATGTGCGGATCGTCCACCCATCCCGGCGGCGGGGTGATGGGCGCGCCCGGCGCCAATGCGGCGCGCGAAGTGCTCAGCGATCTTGGCCACAGGATCGACATGGGGCTGTCGGCATGAGCGGGCGCTATGACGCACTCATCATCGGCGCCGGCCATAATGGTCTCGTCGCCGCGGCCGTGCTGGCCCGCAAGGGCAAGCAGGTGCTGGTGCTGGAAGCCCGAGATCATCTCGGCGGCATGCTTGGCGACGGCAGCTTCCGTGTCGCGCACCTGCCCTTTGCATTGCGGCCGGAAATCGCCCGGGCGCTGCAGCTGGACCAGAAACGGCTGCATGGCGCAAAGCCGGTCGAGACGCTGGCATTCGGCTCCGATGGACCACCGCTGCGCATCACCGGCGGACAGGTGACCGGCACCGATGCCATCACCGAACATGACTACGCCACCCTTCACGCCCGGCTTGGACGGCAGGCGCAGGCGCTCGGCATGATGATGCTGCAGACCCCGCCGTCTCTTGGCAAGGCGAGCCTGGGCGAGATGACGGCGCTGGCCCGCATGGCGCTGAAGATGCGAATGCTCGGCAAGACCGAGATGCGCGATCTGTTGCGCATCATCCTGTCCAATGTGTGGGACCTCCTGGGCGACGAGACCGGCGACGGACCTCTTGCCGGCACGCTTGCAATGGAAGCCACGCTTGGCGGCGCCATGGGCCCCCGCTCACCCGGCACGGTCCTGACGTTGCTCTACCGCATGACCTCCTATTCAACGCATGGCCAGGGCTTGCGGGTCATGCCCGAAGGTCCGCCTTCGGGCATGACCCGCAAGCCCTGGCCATGCGTTGAATAGGAGGTCATGCGG
>Ga0114910_1000840_pt1 | contig 15211 bp, 18 predicted proteins | sample MalvireepMed_908_FD_83500 | JGI IMG/M metagenome (GOLD analysis project Ga0114910, IMG submission 83500) | Marine viral communities from the Global Malaspina Expedition - Malaspina viral metaG DeepMed_908 | ecosystem: Environmental > Aquatic > Marine > Oceanic | place: Mediterranean Sea...
CTATAACAGGAACATTCAGAAGGTGTATCCACAATGCGGAATGACGCGGAGTGGCGGACCCTGCTTTTGGTAGGCGTTTGCTATGCTGTGTGGTTGTTGCTGGCTTTCGGATGGGCAGACTTGCCGGACATGGTGCGTGTCCTGCTGCTGATCCCCACCATCACACTGCATTCCTCTCTTCAACATGAATTTCTACACGGTCATCCGTTCAGAAACCAAAAAACAAACGATCTCCTGATCTCACCGCCAATTGGAGTGCTGGTACCCTATCTGCGCTTCAAATCCTGCCACCTCACTCACCACATCAACGAAAACATCACCGACCCCTATGACGATCCGGAAAGCTACTATCTCGACCGTGACGTCTGGACAGCCATACCGGGCTGGTTGAAGCTCTTGCTGGTGGCCAACAACACGCTGACAGGCCGTGTCACACTCGGCCCGGCCCTGGCCACAATCGGCTTTGCCCGAAGCGAACTCGGCCGGATCATCGCCGGTGACCGGACCATTCTTGCAACTTGGCTGCGTCATATTCTGGCAGTAGTGTTCCTGTTCTGGCTGATCGCCAGCTTTGGCAGCCTTTCCCCGGCGGCCTATTTCATCGCTGCCTATTTCGGCATGGGATTGTTGATGGTGCGCTCCTTCATCGAGCATCAGGCTGTAGAAAAGGCCAATCACCGCTCGGTGATCATCGAAACACGAGGGCCGTTGAGCCTGCTGTTTCTCAACAACAATTTTCACTCGGTGCACCATGCCTATCCGTCGCTTGCCTGGTACCGCATTCCCGCGTTCTTCCGGGAAAACCGGACCCGTTTCCTGCGCATGAATGGCGGCTACCGCTATCAAAGCTACTGGGATGTGTTCCGGCGGTTCGCGCTGCGGCCCAAGGAACCGATCGCATGGCCGATCGATGGTGCGCACAAGCAACGTGGCGACGAGGCATGAGTGACATCCAGCAGCAAACGGACGGCACTGGAAACAGTGCCGTCTCCCTGCCGATGTATGATTGGCCGGAGATCCGTGAGGCGACCGATGCCGTGTGGGCCGCAATCCGGCGGCAACTGAGCATCAGCGGGATAGCACCGCCTGTCGCGCTGGACCGCAGCGCCGACCCCGAGCCTTTGTGGAGCAGTCCCGATCTGCTCCTGTCCCAAACCTGCGGTTATCCCTATGCCAACAGGCTTGCAGGCAAGGTGGCGCTCGTCGGAACACCGGTTTACGCGGTGACCGACGCGCGACCGGGCCATTATTTCAGCGTCCTGGTCTCACGAAAAAGCGAGCGCCCCAAGAACTTGCACGATTTGGCCGGCATGCGCTTTGCCTACAACATGGCGCATTCGCAGTCGGGCTTCGCCGCCCCGGTCCGTTTGCTCGCTGCAGGCGGTTATGAATCCTTGCCACAGCGGCTGGAGACCGGGGCTCACCGGGCTTCCATCGGGGCGGTTGCCCTGCGCCAGGCGGACTGGGCCGCAATCGATGTCGTCACATGGCAGCTGGCGCGCCGCCATGAGCCCGCGGCTGATGATCTGGTGGTCTTTGCGACAACACCGCAGACCCCCGCCTTGCCACTTATCACCAGCGCCGGCTTTGCGGATCGCGCAGGCGCCATTGCCGATGCGTTCGGGAATGCCATCGCCGGTCTCGATCCGGAAATTCGCGAAGCCGTGTTCCTCGCCTCCGGACTGGTGCGGTTTACGCCTGCGGATTACGCCCCGCTCGCAGATTTCCTGCCTGTGCGGCAAGTTTTCCCGCAACCGGCTGGCTGAAGCGCCGCCGTCAGCGCTCCGTCAGCTTGAGCTCAATCCGCCGGTTGGTCGCGCGGTCTTCATCTGTATCGCCTTCGGCAATCGGCTGGAACTCGCCAAATCCGGCGGCCACCAGGCGGTTTGCAGGCACACCCTGGGTGACCAGATACTTGACCACCGACGTCGCACGCGCGCTCGACAGCTCCCAGTTGTCCGCATAGCGGCCATTGCCCGACAACGGAACATTGTCGGTATGGCCGTCAACGCGCAGAACCCAGTTGATTTCGTCCGGAATTTCCCGCGCAAGCTCGATGATCGCAGCGGCGAGTTTGGTCATCTGCTCCTTGCCGGCAGGATTGAGTTCATTGCCGCCAGAGGGAAACAGCACTTCCGACTGGAACACGAACCGGTCACCCACCACCCGCACATCCTCGCGGCTGGACAGGATCTCGCGCAGGCGGCCGAAGAAGTCGGACCGGTAGCGGTTCAGCTCCTGCACCCGCTGCGCCAGGGCCACATTGAGCCGGCGGCCCAGATCAGCGATCTTCGCCTGCGTCTCGCGGTCCTTGCTCTCCGACACTTCAAGTGCATCCTCGAGCGCCCCAAGCTGCGTCCTGAGTGCGGCAATCTGCTGGTTCAGCAGATCAACCTGATTGAGTGCGCGTTGCGACACCTTCTTTTCCGCATCAAGGGTTTCCGAGAGCGTACCTATCCTGGCTTCCGCGGCGCTGCTTGCGCCTGCCCCGCTGGCAAGCAGTTCCTGCAATCTCGACCGGTCCGATTCCGATTCTGAGAGGGAGGCCTGCAGATTGGCCAATGTATCTTCCAGATCCTGATTGCCTGAACGCTCCAGCGCCAGCAGTTGCGTCAGTTCATTGATCTGGCTGTTAAGCCGGTTGAGCACCTGATCCCGGCCGGAGATTTCGCGCGACAGAAAAAACTGCGCCAAAACAAACACCGTGAGCAAAAACATGATGGCCAGAAGCAGTGTCGACAAGGCATCGACAAAGCCCGGCCAGTAGTCGACCGTCCGCTCCCGCCGCCGGTTTCGTGCCAGCGCCATGGCCTATTTGTCCCCGATCTTGTCGGCAAGCTTGTCGAGCGTTTCGCGCAAGCGGCGCGATTCAACCTGCTGCGCCTCGATCCAGTCCCTGAGCATCTGCTGCTCGTTGCGCATGTTTTTCACCAGCCCCTGAATCCCTTCCGCCAGACTGGCCATCGCGGCCGTTGTCCGCGGTGTCATGCCGGATTCTTGCGACAGAGACTGCATCCGCTCGGACAGCATCCGGATTTCCTCGGTCGTACCGGAGCTTTCCGCCGGCACCACCATGCCTGAATCCAGATCGGTCATGGTCGACAGCCAGTTTTCCAGCTCGGTGTAGAACCGGTTCTGCGCACGGCCGGCCTGCAGATCGAGAAAGCCAAGCACCAGAGATCCGGCAAGACCAAACAGAGACGAGGAAAACGCCGTTCCCATTCCGTCCAGCGGCGCTGACAGGCCGCTTTTCAGTGTGGACAGAACGTCTTCCGTGCCGCCGGACCCCGGGTCCAGCGACTGGATCACCTGATTGATCGAACCGATGGTGCCAAGCAGGCCCCAGAACGTGCCGAGCAGGCCGAGAAAAACCAGAAGTCCGATGAGATAGCGGGACGTGTCACGGGATTCGTCCAGCCGGGTGCCGATCGAATCAAGAATCGACCGAAGCGAGGAGGTCGACAGCGCCATTTCCTGGCGGCGGCCAATCAGCGCCCGCATCGGCGCAAGCAGCACCGGATCACGCCCGACCTTCTCGGCATCCCCCGTCGCGCGCAGCGAATTGACCCACCGAACCTCCGGACGAAGCCTGAGCACATGCGTAAAGACCAGAAGCACACCGACGGCCAACACACCGACAATCAGCCCGTTCAGGCCCGGATTGGCGAGAAAAGCCGTCTGAATTTGCCGGTAGAGAATGGCCGCGACAAAACCGGAGAGGATGAGAAAAATCATCATGCTCCAGAAGAACACCAGCGGACTGGACAGCTTGTGCGGATCCGCTCCGCTGCCGTCTTCGGAGATACCCCATCCAGACATCGTCAGTTTTGCCATGCGCTATCCGTCCCGGCCCTTGTCTCAAATCAAAAAGATCAGGCGGAGACTAACCGATAATATGGCGGAAATGAAAGCATCTTTCAAAACAACGCTGTGACGTTGGTATCAGGCTTTCGGGACTGGCCGCTGAACAAGCTCAAGAAGCCCCTTGAGGATATACTCATTGCCCGCTGCAACCGACCGGCTGCCGAACATATCGGTCCCACCCTTGGCGTCGGACACAAACCCGCCGGCTTCCCGGATCAACAGGATGCCTGCGGCCATGTCCCACGGTTCAAGCGGTGTTTCCCAAAATCCGTCGAGCCTGCCCGCAGCGACATAGGCCAGGTCCAGCGCAGCAGCACCCATACGCCTGATGCCGGCGCATTCGCCCATGACATGGCGCAGTTCAACCAGGAACTTGCCGTGATGGCCGCGCCCGAGATGCGGAACGCCGGTGCCGATAACCGCGTCCGACATCGCCTTGCGTCCGGCAACCCGGAGACGGCGGTCGTTGAGGAACGCGCCACCGCCGCGCTCGGCGGTGTAAAGCTCGTCCGTGGAGGGATTGTAGATAACCCCGGCCACGATCTCGTTATTGCGCTCGAGCGCGATGGACACCGCAAAATGCGGCATGCCGTGCAGAAAATTCGTGGTGCCGTCCAGCGGATCGACAATCCACCGATGCGCGCCATCGGTGCCTTTCTCTTCAGCACTTTCCTCGCCCATGAAACCGTAGGTCGGACGCGCCCGCATCAACTCGGTCTTGATGATGGTTTCGGCCTTGCGGTCTGCCTGGCTGACATAGTCGCCCGGGCCCTTGAGCGAGACCTGCAGATTTTGCACCTCGCCAAAGTCACGCGCCAGCGAACGCCCGGCCTTGAGCGCCGATTGAACCATTACATTGAGAAGGGCTGAACGCGCCATCTTGGTTTTTCCTTGGTGTCGGCGGCGCGTTGCACAAACGCGCCATACGCCGGTGTCTCAGGGCTCGAAGCGGACCATGGTCTTGCGACCCGATTAGTCAGCGCGGCGCAGATAGGTCAGTTCGTTGGTGTCGACAATCACGCGCTCACCGGACGAGATGAACGGCGGCACAAGAATGCGCACGCCGTTCTCGAGCGTTGCAGGCTTGTAGGAAGACGCTGCGGTCTGTCCCTTGACCACCGGATCGGCTTCCGCGATTGCCAGGGTCACGTGATCCGGCAGCGAAATGCCGATCGGACGCTCCTCATGGAGCTCGACCGTTACCATCATGCCGTCCTGCAGGAAGGCGCGGCGATCGCCAACGAAATCCTTTTGCAGTTCAAGCTGCTCATAGCTTTCCAGATCCATGAACACCAGAGCTTCGCCCTGCTCGTAGAGGAACTGGAAGTCCTTCTGCTCGAGCCGGATGCGCTCGACCGTCTCGGATGCCCGAAACCGTTCATTGAGCTTGGTGCCGTCGATGAGGTTCTTCATCTCGACCTGGTTGAAGGCGCCGCCCTTGCCGGGCTTTACCGCATTGGTTTTCACCACGGCCCAGAGGCCGCCATTGTGCTCAAGCACGTTGCCGGGGCGAATTTCGTTTCCGTTGATTTTCATGAGAGCGTTCCGCGTCAAGCTTTGTCCGGCACCGGTTTTCGGCCCCGCTTGGCGGCCTCAAGACCACAAAAACCGGAGCTTTTCAAGTCTGCGCCTTGTGACGGCCGTTTCAGGCAGCAATTTCAACGCTTGCCGAACTTGTTTGCAGCGTCGATCGCCTGCTTTTGCTGTTCTTCGGTCAGGCCCTGGTAAAAGTCGTCAAGCGACCGGTCGTCATATCCCGCGCGGCGTGACACGATATACCACTTGCCTGCCTCAACCGGATCACCGCTGGTCCCGATCGCATTGATGTGCAGCACTGCCATCCGGTTCTGGGCCACCACATTGCCCCGAGTTGCGGCGACCTCCATCCAGTGAAATCCCGCCTCATAATCTTTCGGGCCGCCGATTCCGTCAATCAGCCAGATGGCGTAGTCCAGCTGCGCAGTGTCATAACCGGCACGCGCTGCCTTCTCCATGAATTCGCGAGCCCTGGCCTGCTTTTCCTCGGAAACACCGTCAGTATTGCGATAAATCTGGGCAAGCGCGTATTGCGCATCCGCAACACCCTGTTCGGCAGCTTTCTCGAAATAGGGAAGCGCCTCGAAAATTCCGGTATTGCCTGGCTTCTGGCTCACCAGAAATTGCGCGTGATTGAACTGGGCAAACGCATTTCCTGCATCCGCCGCCTTCTTCATCAGTTCTTCGGCCTTGGCCTGATCGGCCTCGACATGCTTTCCCTCAAGCAGCATCAAACCATATTTGAACTGCGCAGAGGCATCTCCATTTTCCGCAGCCTGCTTGTACCAGAATGCGGCATCATCCATGTTGCGGGCCACGCCGAGCCCGGCGGCAAACAGTTCTGCCAGCAAGGTCTGGGCGGCCGGATCCCCCAGCTGCGCACGCGGCAAAGCCAGTTCCATCGCAGTGAGATAATAGCCGCGCTGAAATGCACCAAAGGCTCGCAACGTGGCATCTGGGGGTGTCTTGCCGTCTTTCGCTTCAGCCGTGGGCGCAGTTTCCCCGCTTTCGGTCTGGGCCAGCGACGGCCCGCCGGCCAGCGCCAGCATCAGCACCAATGGAAACAGTCTGGATGATCGGCAAACCATGGAAACCATCCTGCGGGAAGTCAAAACGTCAAACTCGGACATTCTGCCCATTATCGGCCTAACCGTGGCGCTTTTTCGTCAAGGGTCGCATTGATTTCAGCAACCATCCGCGCCGCATTTGCGGGATCGGCAAAAACCGCTTTGCCAAAAACGATGAACTCGGCTCGGGTTTGCGCCATCTCTTCGACAAAGGCGGTGCTTGTTCCGCCCATCAGCAGGCAGGGAATCTCGATCATGTCGGCCCACCATTCCGCCAGCGCGATGTTCTTGGAATGCGGTTCCGGTTTAATGTCGCCATCAATTGATCCGAATATCACATAGTCCGGCTGGGCTTCACCGATCGACAGCGCGGCATGACGTTCGCGCGCATTGCCGCCACCGACGATCAAGCCGGGAGCATAACGCCCGACGGCCTCGGTCATGGCGGTTGGACCCACTTCGATGTGCAGCCCATCCGGCCTCACCCGTCCAGCGACCCTGGAATCGCCGGCGACAAGCGCCGCAGCGCCTGCATCCTGAATGACCGGGATCAGCGCTTCACAGCGTTTCTGGAAGCTTTTTTCGTCCAGATCGTTCTGCGGAATGATCACGGAAGCAACATCGCCGCCGCGGAGCGCATCCCTCGTCACCGCTGCCAGTTCAGCGGCATCGGCAATGTCTGGCGTCACGAGAACGAGGCGGCAACGGTTGATGGCGTCGGTCATGGAAGATCCTGTCGGAGTCGGCGCTGAAAGCCGGTATGGCCAATTGAGTGCAAACGGGATAGACCGGCGCGGCACAAGGATCAACCACCACAATGATGACGGACCCCTTCTTCTATGCCGCAGCCATCCCGGCCGTCATCATGGTTGGGCTGTCCAAAGGTGGTTTCGGCGGTGCCATGGCGCTGCTTGGCGTTCCGCTGATGGCTCTGGCCATATCGCCGGTCCAGGCCGCCGCAATCCTGCTGCCAATTCTCATTGTCATGGACATGGTCAGCCTTTGGACATGGCGCAGCCACAAGGACAACAAGACCCTTGCCATCATGCTGCCTGGCGCGTTGATCGGCATCACCATCGGCTGGGCCACGGCCGCCTGGGTCACCGCCCCGATGATCCGGCTTATCGTCGGGACAGTGGCACTGTGGTTTGTGTGGCGATACATGATGCAAAACCTGGCAGCCGCCCGCACTGGCAACAAGCAGGCGCCGCGCGGACACCAGCCGGTTCTTGGCACACTTTGGGGCACATTGTCCGGTTTCACCAGCTTCGTCTCTCATGCCGGCGGACCGCCCTACCAGATCTACACCCTGCCATTGCAGCAGGATCCCAAGACCTACACGGGAACAAGTGTTCGCTTCTTCGCCATCATCAATGCGATCAAGCTGATCCCCTATTTCGCGCTTGGTCAGTTTGACATGACCAACCTGTCAACCTCCCTGGCTCTTGCGCCGCTGGCGCCGGTGGCAACGCTGGCCGGCGCATTCATAGTCCGGCGCATGAAACCGGATATATTCTATCCCTTCATGTATGGGATGGTCTTGCTCGCCGCGCTGAAACTGATCTGGGATGGCGCCATTCATCTATTGGCTTGATGACAAGGCTGCGTTCAGGTGATTTGATGCTGGTCAGCCAATGACATTTGCATGGGAAGCCCACCTTGAGCGCCAATCCTTACGAAACCGATCTCGACCGCAACGCAGCCAACTATCAGCCGCTGACGCCACTGGCGCATCTGGAGCGAGCGGCACTGATCCATCCCGACCACATCGCCATCATCCATGGCACCATGCAGATGAGCTATCGCACTTTCCTCGAGCGCTCCAAGCAGCTTGCCAATGCCTTGGCAGGGCTGGGGCTTTCCAAGGGCAACACGGTCTCGGTAATGCTGTCCAACACCCCGGCAATGCTCGAAGCCCATCACGGCGTGCCGATGATCGGGGCGGTTCTGCATTCCATCAACACCCGGCTTGATGCGCAGGCGATCGCTTTCCAGCTTGATCACGCCGAGTGCAAGGTGCTGATCGTCGACCGCGAGTTCTCCGGCGTCATGGCTGAAGCACTGGCCCTCGCGGAAACTGATCCGGTGGTGATTGATTATGACGACACCGAGTACCCCGGCGACGCCCCGTTTCCCAAAGGCGAACGCATCGGCTCGCATGATTATGAGGAATTCGTCCAGGCCGCGTCCCCGGACTTCAACCGAACCTTGCCTGATGATGAATGGGAAGCCGTCTCGCTGAACTATACATCCGGCACGACAGGCAACCCCAAGGGTGTGGTCTACCACCACCGTGGCGCGGCCATGATGGGCTATTCGAACGTGATTGCGTCAGGGATGGGCCGGCACCCGGTCTATCTGTGGACCCTGCCAATGTTTCACTGCAATGGCTGGTGCTTTCCCTGGACGCTCGGCGTTGTCGGCGGCACCCATGTCTGCCTGCGCTGGGTGCGTGCAAAAGCCATGTATGATGCCATTGCCGACCACGGCGTGACCCACCTGTGCGGAGCGCCGATTGTCATGTCGACGCTGCTGAATGCGAGCGAGCAGGAAAAACGGGAATTTTCCCAGACCGTCAGCTTCAACACGGCCGCCGCCCCTCCTCCCGAAGCCGTTCTGGCCGGCATGGCTGACGCCGGCTTCGAGGTTGTCCACCTCTATGGCCTGACCGAGACCTACGGACCCGCCGTGGTCAATGAATGGAAGCGGGAGTGGTCAGAGCTTGATCGCAGCACCCGCACCACCAAGAAGGCCCGTCAGGGTGTGCGCTACCCGGCGCTGGAAAACCTGGCGGTGATGAACCCGGAGACCATGGAAAATGTGCCTGCCGACGGCGAAACCATCGGCGAGGTCATGTTCAGGGGCAATATCGTCATGAAGGGGTATCTGAAAAATCCCGCTGCCAGCGAAGAGGCCTTCCGCGGTGGCTGGTTTCACTCCGGCGATCTTGGTGTCATGCACCCCGACGGCTATCTGCAGCTCAAGGACCGTTCAAAGGACATCATCATTTCGGGAGGCGAGAACATCTCGTCGATCGAGGTCGAGGACGCACTCTACAAGCACCCCGGAATCATGGCTGCGGCCGTGGTGGCCAGACCTGACGACAAGTGGGGCGAAACACCCTGCGCTTTCGTTGAACTGCGCGCCGGCTACAGTCTGAGCGAAGAAGACATCATCGAGCATTGCCGTGGATTGCTGGCAAGATTCAAATGCCCGAGAACTGTTATTTTTCACGAGGTGCCCAAGACATCGACCGGCAAGATCCAGAAATACCTGCTGCGCGACGAGGCCAAAAACCTCGGCGCGTCCTGAATCCGGCTTGCGCATAAATCCTGCTGTGCTTCAGAGCTTGAAAGGTGTTTTTCCGTCACGCTTTTAAATCATTGAACAGGATTTGAAGTAAACAACGTCACGCAGTGTGCACCGCACACAAAAGACTTGCCGGTCCAGATTGTTTAACTTAGCTTGCCTGCATGACCATGGATGCTTTTCAAGCTATTGCCGACCCCAACAGACGTTATCTTCTGGAGGAATTGCGGCGCCAGCCTCGTACGGTCAACGAGCTGGCGGAGGGCCTGCCAATCAGCAGACCCGCAGTTTCACAACACCTCAAGGCGCTTCTTGAAAGCAATCTGGTGACTGTGACAAGCAAGGGCACCCGCAGGATCTACACGGTCCGGACCGATGGGTTCATGCGTCTCAATCTTTGGGTAGAGCAATTCTGGTCGTGAGATCGTCGCTGCTCCGGCAAAACTCCGTTCTTTGAAGCAATGCCAGAAGCCCGCCGAGTGCGGCGCTTATTGCTCGATCGCTCAAACATCATGATCGGCTTGTCCCCGAATCAAAAAGGCGCGGGAAAATTCCCGCGCCTGCTGTCATCCTCGTGTCATGCAAATCTGGTCAATGTTGCGTATCGGCGCGGATACGGGTGATCTCATCCTTGAGCTTGAGCTTGCGTCGTTTGATATCCACAATCATATCGTCATGGACGGATGGCTGGGATTGCACCGTGCGGAGTTTGTCCTCCAGTTCGCCATGCTTTTTTTCAAGTGTGGCAAGGTGAGCATCAATCGACATAAGCGACTCCTTTGTTGGGCTGCGCCGGCGCCGGAACACCGGTGCAAATCGTTTGTTGACAACAAAGAGTGTGCCACGGCTTTCCCCATTTGTCGAAGATCATTTCTTCAACAAGGATAACTTCCCGTTACACCTGTTTTTATGGTACGAGCGCCCGCATATACCAAAGCCGGGCCGGGTGCCGGCAGGATGCGTTTAATGGGGAAACTGCATGTCCAATCAGGAACAGGCGGAGCTTCGCATGCTGGTGGCGCGATTGCGCCATGAGCACGAAGACTTCGACGCCGCCATCAATGCAATGATTCAGGTTGGCTGTGATCAGCTTCGTGTTCAGCGAATGAAGAAAAAGAAGCTGGCGATCAAGGACAAGATCATTGAACTCGAAGACCAGATCATACCGGATATAATTGCCTGACCGGGAGCAATCCATGAGCCGAACCGAACCACCAAAGGTCGCCGTTATCATGGGCAGTCAATCTGACTGGCCGACCATGAAGCATGCCTCGGAAACGCTGCAGGAGCTGGGGATTTCGCACCAGCCGCTTATCGTATCGGCGCACCGGACACCCGATCGCCTGGTTTCATTTGCCAAGACTGCCCGTGATGAAGGCTACAAGGTGATTGTTGCCGGCGCCGGCGGTGCCGCACATCTGCCCGGCATGACTGCGGCCTTCACCCCGCTTCCTGTTTTCGGGGTTCCCATCGAATCCAAGGCGCTATCGGGCCAGGACAGCCTGTTGTCGATCGTGCAGATGCCCGCGGGTATTCCTGTCGGCACCCTGGCGATCGGAAAACCTGGCGCCATCAACGCAGCCCTGCTTGCAGCAAGCGTGCTGGCGCTTTCCGACGAGGCCCTGGCCCAAAGGCTTGATGCCTGGAGGCAGGCACGAACCGACGCGGTTGCCGACCAGCCGGTGGATCAGCCATGAGCGCCGAGGCACTGGCACCCGGCTCCGTCATCGGAATCATTGGCGGCGGACAATTGGGCCGCATGCTTGCCATGGCAGCAGCCCGGCTCGGATACGAGACCATCATTCTGGAGCCCGACAGCAACGCCCCGGCTGAGCAAGTCGCCAACACCCAGATTGTCGCCGACTATGATGACCCGGCAGCGCTGCAGCAATTGGCCGATCTTTGCGACGTGATCACCTACGAATTCGAGAATGTGCCGGTCAAAGCGGTCCAGTGGCTGGAATCCCGCGTTGCGGTCAGACCTGGATCAAAAGCGCTTGAAGTTGCTCAGGACCGTTTGCTTGAGAAAGCCATGGCCCGTCAACTCGGCGCTGAGACCGCTTTGTTCGCCGCCGTCTCCAAACGCTCGGAACTCGACGACGCCATCGCCATCACCGGATTGCCGGCCGTGTTGAAGACAACGCGGCTCGGCTATGATGGCAAGGGACAGGCAAAGTTGTTGCGTCCGGACGATGCCGACACTGCATTTGCCGCCATGCAGGGCCAGATGGCCATTCTCGAATCCTTCGTCCATTTCGAATGCGAGGTTTCCGTTGTTGCGGCCCGCGGCCTGTCCGGTGAAGTTCGCGCGTTTGACATTTCGGAGAATGTCCACCGCAACCACATCCTGCATACGTCCACCGTGCCCTCCGGCCTTGGCCCCGAAGCGCAGGCCGAGGCGCTCAGAATTGCCTCGGCGATCGCCGCGCATCTGGACTATGTCGGGGTTTTTGCCGTCGAGTTCTTTGCCGTGCGCGAGGATGGCACGCATCGGCTGCTGGTCAATGAAATCGCGCCGCGGGTTCACAATTCAGGACACTGGACCGAAGCCGCCTGCGCCATATCGCAGTTTGAGCAGCATATTCGCGCCATTGCCGGTCTGCCTCTCGGTGACACAACACGCCATTCCGATTGCGTGATGGAGAATCTCATCGGCTCCGATATCTACAATGTCGTCGAATTGGCGGGCGAGCCGAATGCTGTCCTGCATCTTTATGGCAAGTCCGAAGCACGCCCGGGCCGTAAAATGGGCCATGTCACCCGGATAAGCACGCAAACCGAACCATTTAGGCCCGATCAGGACGGGAAAAAACCGTCCCATAGTTGACAGCAAATGTCCGAAGGGCTACATCCCCTGCCAACCGATGAGCGCGTCCTTGCTGGCGCGTTTTTGATTGATGAGGCGGCTTCGCTGCCCGGATAACACGCGGATCAGAACAATGAAGATCAAAAATTCGCTTAAAGCGCTTAAAGCTCGTCACCGTGACAACCAACTGGTTCGTCGTAAAGGCCGGGTCTACATCATCAACAAGCAGAACCCGCGCTTCAAGGCCCGTCAGGGCTGAAGCTGAGGGCCGTCAGGCTTTCACTAAAATTTGCATTTGATATTTGGCGCAGACGGACTAGTTTTCCGTCATGCGCCATTTTTCGTATTCCAAATTTGCTCCCGCTGTCTTTGCTGCTTTCCTGTGCTGCAACGCTGCCAATATGCCGGCTTTCGCCGAGACAGACAGCCCGAACCCGGTTTCCGCTGCAAATCAATCAGCCGATACGCTCGATTCGCTCTTTGAGGAGCTCAAGCGCGAGCGAAAAGACAGCCAGGCCAGGCGAATCAGTGAGCGCATCTGGGCCAAGTGGCGCGATTCAGGCAGCGCCACGACGAATCTTCTGATGCAGTGGGCCGACAAGGCTGTCGCTGAACAGAAGAACAGTTTGGCTCTCGACCTGCTGGACCAGGTCGTCGTTCTGATGCCGGAGTTCGCCGAAGGCTGGAACCGCAGGGCCACGCTGAACTACACAATGGGCAACCACGGCAAATCCATGTCCGACATCGCCCGTGTTCTCAGCCTGGAACCGCGCCACTTCGGCGCCATCTCCGGCATGGCCGCCATACTCGCGGCCTCCGGAAACGACGAGCTCGAGCTGCGGGCCTGGGAGCAGGTGCTGGAAATCTATCCGGCGAACCGGCAGGCCCAGACAAGGATCGGTGAACTGGCGGACAAGCTGGCCGGTAGCAGGATCTGAAACTTTCCTCCCATGCACCCCGTATGGAACAACACAAACCGTTCCAGTTTCTCAAACCTGTTGGCACCCATTGCTCATGCTCGCTCAAAGCCCGGTCCGAACCGCCGTGATTATCCTGATCGCCATCATTGTCGTGCTGTTGGCCGCACTTGCGGCCTGGACCCGATTGAAGGCGCGCGAGATCGAAGCGCTGTATCCTCCCACCGGAGAGATGATCGATGTCGGTGGCTACAAGCTCCATGCCGTGCACGTGCCGCGTCCGGCTGGCGCGGACCTGCCGCCGCTCGTCTTCATCCACGGCGCCAGCGGCAACCTGCTGGATCAGGCAGTGCCGTTCCGGCCCAGATTTGAAGGCAGGGCGGAAATGCTGTTCATCGATCGCCCTGGCCATGGCTGGTCGGAACGCGGCGGCACGGCCAATGACACACCCGACGGACAGGCCGATGCCATCGCCGCCGCCATGAAAGCCAAGGGCATATCCAGGGCCATCATCATCGGGCACTCTTTCGGCGGCGCTATCGCTGCAAGCTTTGCGCTCGCCCATCCGCAGATGACTGCCGGCCTGGTTTTTCTGGCTCCGGCAACCCATTCCTGGCCAGGCGGCATCGCCTGGTATTACGGCTTGACGCAAACGCCGCTGATTGGCCCGCTGTTCGCCAACACGCTCGCCCTACCGGCTGGCCTGTCCCGGCTGGAAAGTGGCTCGGCGTGTGTCTTCGCACCCAACCCCACGCCCGACGATTACATCAGCACAACCGCGCCTGCACTGGTGCTCAGACCGGGCGCCTTTCGCAACAATGCTATCGATGTGGCCAATCTCAAACCTTATGTGACCCGGATCGCGCCACGCTACCCCGAGATCAAGAGCCCGGCCGTCATCATCACCGGCGACAGCGATTCGGTTGTCCTTGCCCACATTCACTCGGAAGGACTGGCGCGCGATATTGAAGGTTCGGAACTGGTCTGGATTCGCAATCTCGGCCACAAGCCTGATCATGTCACGACAGATCTGGCAGTCCGGGCAATCGAGAAAGTGGCAGGCAGGGATGTTGATCTGAAAGCAGCTGCGGCAATGGCCGAAGCGGCCCTGGCAGCCGACGATGCCAGCTGCCAGGGTTGATGAACAAGTTCATTCAATCTGATTGAAATCAGATGCCGGTCATCCCGTCGGAACCGATATAGGCAATCCGCAGCATGTTGGTCGATCCGGGTGTACCCAGCGGAACTCCGGCCGAAATAATGATGCGGTCACCCGGCTTGCCGAACTCTTCACGGAACGCAATCCGGCACGCCCGGTCGACCATATCGTCGAGATCGGTCGCGTCCTGGGTGACGACGCAGTGCAGTCCCCAAACAACGGAAAGCCGCCGCGCCGTCTGTATCACCGGCGACAGCGCGATAACCGGCACATTCGGCCGCTCACGCGCAGAACGCAGGCCGGTGTTGCCTGACGAGGTATAGCAGACGATCGCAGACAGGTTGAGTGTCTCGGCGATCTGCCGTGCGGCCAGCGAAATGGCGTCGGCTCCGGTGGCGTCCGGCTGCGGGCGCTGGGAATAAATGATGCCGGGATAGTTCGGATCACGTTCCACCTTGCGCGCAATCGACGCCATGGTCAGCACGGCTTCCACCGGATAATCACCGGCCGCAGATTCGGCCGAAAGCATAACCGCGTCGGCGCCTTCAAACAC
>Ga0114910_1000846_pt1 | contig 15188 bp, 16 predicted proteins | sample MalvireepMed_908_FD_83500 | JGI IMG/M metagenome (GOLD analysis project Ga0114910, IMG submission 83500) | Marine viral communities from the Global Malaspina Expedition - Malaspina viral metaG DeepMed_908 | ecosystem: Environmental > Aquatic > Marine > Oceanic | place: Mediterranean Sea...
CGCTATGAAAGTGCCGTCTACCGCTTTGCCCAGATTGCCCATGACAGCAAGACCGATGCCACGCCGGTGATGTTTACCTGGCCGTCGCGTGGCTCGGTGTTCGACTACGGCTATGACAAGGAAAGCACCAACTATTCCCGCTCCGCGCTAGAAGCGCTTCTGACCGGCGCTGCCCGCGCGTCGGAGATTAAGGAAATCACGATTCTGGCGCACTCCATGGGCACCTGGCTGACAATGGAATCGTTGCGCCAGATGGCGATCCGGAACGACGGGATTCCTGCGAAAATCGGAAATGTCATTCTTGCTTCCCCTGATCTCGATGTGGATGTCTTCCGCCAGCAACTGGCGGACATGGGGTCTAAAAGGCCCCAATTCACCGTCTTCGTCTCCAAGGATGACCGTGCGCTGACCGTGTCACGCAGGATTTCCGGCAATGTCGACCGCCTTGGCCAGATCGACATCTCCGATCCGATCTACCGCGAGGAGTTCGAGCGCGGCGGAATCACGATCCTCGACCTCTCCGCCCTGCAGGTTGGAGACCGGCTCAACCACTCGAAATTCGCCGAAAGTCCGGAGGTGGTTAAGCTTCTGGGTCAACGTCTGATCGACGGCCAGGCCGTCACTGATCAGGATCTGGGGCTTGGCACCGAACTCGGCGCCACCGCATTGGCGGTCTCCAACACGGTGGGGTCGGCCGCCGGAATGGCAATCTCGGCGCCGATCTCAATTATCGATCCGAAGGCGCGCGATACGTTTGATGCACAATCCCGGCGGTTCGGCAGAGGCCTGGGAGACACGATTGACGGCGTTGCAACAGGCCTGACCCTCGGACTGTCGGACGGGTCCGCCCCTCAGCGGCGCTGCAATCCAGCGCGGGAAACCTGCAGATAGCAGCCGGTCAGGCTGTTGACGCATCCTGATCTTCAAAAAGCTGCATGGCGACATTCATGCCGTTGATGGCTGCCGGCATGCCCCCATAGACCGACATCTGCAGAATCACTTCCAGCAGTTCCCGGCGGGTTGCGCCAGCCGCCAGCGCATGTTCGAGATTGACGCGTAGTTGCGGGCCTGTCTGTCCGCCCAATGCGGTCAGCGCCGCAACCGTGGCAATCTGCCGGGTTCTCAGATCCAGCCCCTCGCGGGCATAGAGCCTGCCATAGGCAAACTCGACAAGCGTTTCGGCGAAGCCGGGGAACAGGCCATCGTAGCGCTCCGACAGCGCCGCTTCCAGTCCTGGGTTGATCTCGGCAACGATTCCACGGCCACGGTCGAGCGCGGTTTGTGGCTGTGTGTTTGTGTCCATGGTCATCTTGCACGCTTCTTTCTGTCAGCCAGCTCATGGCTGGCTTCGATCTCGTGATAATTGGCAATCTTGTAATCGAGCAGCGCCGCGCAGGCGGTGAGCTCTTCAATCCGCTTGAGCACCACTGCATGCTGGTTTTCCAGCATGACACGGCGGTTGGCGGCTGTGGCATTGCCCTTGGCCCGCATCAGCGCATAGCGCTTCATGTCCTCAAGGCTCATGCCCGTGGCCTTGAGCGCCTTGAGGAAGTCGATCCAGCGCACCGCATCCGGATCGTAAAGCCGTTGGCCGCCTTGGCGGAATGGCGGATCGATCAGCCCGATCCTTTCGTAGTAACGAAGGGTATCGATGCTCAGCCCGGTCAGCTCGGACAGCTTGCCGATCTTCATGCCGGGATGCTCATCTGCATTGTTGTTGCGGCTTCAATCAAGACCATCGCCTGTTCTCCATTTGCCAGTGTGTTTCAAGCCTACGGGCTGGAGTACGCTTCAGGTCAAGCGCCATCGGACATAAATTTCCGCGGATCGATCAGATTTTCCGCTCAATCGAATGATCATGACCGTCGTGCCCGATTGAGCGTCATCAAGGATGCGGTTAGCCTTGTCCGCTGAACCGGTCTTGCTCAGGAGGATCGCCATGGCTGACCATCGCGATGAACACTTCGTGCTGTGGCTTGATACGCCAATCGGCCCGATGCGGGCGATCGCCGATCGGACCCATCTGCTTGGGCTGGAGTTCCACGATGATGCCCCCGGGCATGAACCGCCGAATGCGCCGGCCCGAAGCGCCCCACTTGTCCAGATCGAGACTGAGCTTAAGGCCTATTTCGCCGGGGAGAGCGCGGAGTTTCACACGCCGCTGCGAACCGTCGGCAATGAGCTCGAGCGCAAGGTCTGGGACAGACTGCTGCAGGTGCCTCTTGGCGAAACCTGCTCCTATGGCGACATTGCCCGCGATACGGCCAGCATCGAGCTGGTGCGCGTCGTGGCCCGCTATTGCGGGACCAATCCGATTCCGGTGGTTATCCCATGCCACCGCTGCATCGGTTCGGACGGATCACTGACGGGCTTTGGCGGTGGGCTGTGGCGCAAGAAATGGTTGCTGCGCCATGAGGGCCGCATGCGGCCTGTTGGATTGTTCGCCCTTTGAGCCAGGGGCTCGATGAACCCGAGGCTCGATTCCGCTCCGCCGCGGTTTATGGAACCAGCAGGGTTCCCGCGCCGTGGGCGGTGAACAGTTCCAGCAGCACCGCATGCGGAGTCTTGCCGTTGAGGATAACCACGCCTTTCACGCCGCGCTCGATGGCCTCGATGCAGGTTTCCACCTTGGGGATCATGCCGCCCGAAATGGTGCCGTCTGCAATCAGCGCGCGGGCTTCGCTGACGGTCAGCTCGTCAATCAGCTTCTTGTCCTTGTCCAGGACGCCCGGAACATCGGTCAGGAACAGCAGTCGCGAGGCCTCGACTGCACCCGCAATTGCCCCGGCAAAGGTGTCGGCATTGATGTTGTAGGTATGTCCGTCCCGTCCCGGAGCTACCGGCGCCAGCACTGGTATCATTTCGGACTTTGCCAGGAGATCGAGCAGCGTGCGGTCGACTTCCACCGGCTCGCCGACAAAGCCCAGATCGAGAACCCGCTCGATGTTGGAATCGGGGTCGGTCACCGTCTTGTGGGCCTTTTCGGCATAGACCATGTTGCCGTCCTTGCCGCACAGACCGATGGCCCATTCGCCTTCGGCGTTGATCAGCGCAACGATTTCCTTGTTGATCGAGCCTGCCAGGACCATCTCGACGATCTCGACGGTTTTCTCGTCGGTGACGCGCAATCCGCCCTCGAACCGCGATTCGATCCCCATCTTGCTCAGCATCGCGGCGATCTGAGGACCACCCCCATGCACCACGATGGGATTGACGCCCGATTGCTTGAGCAGGGCGATGTCCTGGGCAAAAGCCTTGCCGAGCGCCGCATCACCCATGGCGTGGCCGCCATATTTGACCACGACCGTCTTGTTCTCATAGCGCTGCATGAAGGGCAGCGCTTCCGCCAGCAGGCGGGCCTGAGTTGCAGCATCGTTATTAGGAGTGTCAGACATTGGCATGGCGTCCCGGTTCGCATGAGCACAAGAGGCAAAAGGTCCGGCGCTGTTTAGCCGCAATTCGTCCCGGCTTCAATGATCGAGGCATCCGATAGCGGTATTTTGCCGTAACGGGTGTCATAAGGCTGCGAAGCTGATATTGACTGAGCTGATGAGCGGAGAAACCTATTCCACTATGAGCCAAGATGAACTCTCCGGATTGATAGCGCGCACCGCGCTGGGCGATCGAGTGGCGTTCTCGTCGCTTTATTCGCAAACAAGTGCGAAACTTTTTGGTGTCGCACTCCGTATTCTCAAGGACAGGGCTCAGGCGGAAGACGCTGTTCAGGAGGTCTATGTCCGGATCTGGCGGCGTGCCGGCAGCTTTCGGGCTGGGCAGGCTTCCGCCATGGCCTGGCTGGTGACCATAGCCCGCAATCAGGCGATTGATCTGATCCGGGCGCGGCAGCCGGCGACGCTCGAATATGATGATGCGCCCGAGGTCGCCGATGCGGCGCCGGACCCGGAAGCCCGCGCGGCGATGAGCGGTGAAACACGGCGGATCGAGGCTTGCCTCGGTGAATTGGAGGCGGACAAGGCTGCTGCGGTTGTGGCTGCCTATATGGAGGGTCTGAGTTATCAGGAGCTGGCCGAGCAACATGCTGTGCCGCTCAACACAATGCGAACCTGGCTGCGGCGCAGCCTGATTAAACTGAGAGAGTGCATGAACCGATGAATACCGGTGCGCAAATACCCGACGACAACGCGCTTGCGGGCGAGTACGTGCTTGGCGTGCTGCCGCTTGCCGAGCGTCGCAAGGTTGAAGAGCGTGTTATCAGCGACAGCGCCTTTGCAGCGCTTGTGGCATCATGGCAGGCGGATCTCTCCACTCTCGACGACGCCTACCAGCCCGAGACTCCTCCCAGTGGTGTGAAAGCCCGCATCGACGCACGCCTGTTTGCCGAAGCGGCGAAACCGGCCGGTGGTCTCTGGGGATCGCTGGTCTTCTGGCGCGGACTTGCCTTTGCATCGGTCGCCGCTGCCGCGGCTTTCGGGATCTATTCGGGGGATTTTGCCCCGCAGCAAACACCTGGCTCGTCTCCCGCACTTGTTGCGGAACTGGGTGCTCCGGGCAGCGCCGTCGGCCTGATCGCGGCTCTCGATCCGGTGGATGGTGCATTCACCATCACACCCGCAGCGTTTTCGCCCGATGACGGCAAGTCTCTCGAGTTGTGGCTGGTGCCGGGTGAGGGGGCTGCGGTTTCGCTCGGCCTGGTTCCTGGTGATGGCGGACGTCTGGTCCTCGACCAGAACCTGGTGAGGCAGATATCCGATGGCGCGCTTCTTGCCGTCAGCGTTGAGCCGTTGGGCGGATCGCCAACCGGTGTGGCGACAGGTCCCGTCGTGCTTTCCGGCTCGCTGTCCAAAAAATAATTTAACAGACCTGAAACTTATTTCGAACTGCACCCGTCTTCCTCTTTAACCGCCGCAAATGAAACGCGGCTGGTCTAGCAAAGGCCCGGATACTCCGGCCTGCAAACTGACAAGAGGCTGACAGATGAAAAATACTCTTCGCTCCATTGCCGCCACCGCTATTCTTCTCTCGGGCGTAAGCCTGGCCTTCGCCGCAAGTCATGGCGGAAACAAGATGGTCGGTGGCGCTGAAATGTTCCCGGACAAGAACATTGTCGAAAACGCCGTCAACTCCGCTGATCACACAACGCTGGTCGCCGCTGTCAAGGCAGCCGGCCTGGTCGATACCCTGATGGGCGAAGGCCCGTTCACCGTGTTCGCCCCGACCAATGACGCGTTTGCCGCTCTGCCGGATGGCACCGTTGATACGCTGCTGAAGCCTGAAAGCAAGGACCAGCTGACCAAGGTTCTGACCTGCCATGTTGTTGCCGCGGACGCGATGTCGGATGCCATCATGAAGATGGTTGATGATGATGGCGGCACCCACCCGGTCCAGACCGTTGGCGGCTGCATGCTCAACGTCTCCTACCAGGGTGACAAGATCATGATCGAGGACGAAACCGGCGCCGTCGCCAATGTGACAATCGCCGACGTTGACCAGTCCAATGGCGTGATCCACGTCATCGACAAGGTTCTTCTGCCCAAGGGCTGAGCCTGACGGAAAGCCTCCCAAGGCTCATAGCTAAGTCCGGCCACGTCGCAGCCCATGCATCGAAATGCGGCGTGCAAGATCGGGCAGCCTCCCGCCCTTTGCTGGGCGGGAGGCAATTCACGGGCAAGTGAAGACATGTGCTTGGCGCTTTTCCGGTTGATGACCTAGATTTCGATCACCAAGAGGAGAGACGAGATGACAACCAAGACAGAAATGAGCCGCCGAGCGCTGTTGACTGCCGGTGTTGCCGGAGCAGCCCTGTCCGTGTTCGGACGCTGGACTCCAGCGACTGCATCCGAAGGTGAATTCGAAGTCATGCTCAGCGAAGCGGAATGGAAGGCGAAACTCACGCCGCAGCAGTTTGCGGTTCTGCGTGAGGAAGCCACCGAGCGGGCATTCACCAGTCCTCTCAACGACGAAAAACGCAAGGGCATGTTTCATTGTGCCGGTTGCGATCTGCCGGTGTACTCGTCTGAAACCAAATATGACAGCGGTACCGGCTGGCCCAGCTTCTGGCAGGCTGAAGACAACGCTGTGCGAACCAAGGAAGACCGCTCGCTGTTTTCCGTTCGCACGGAAGTGCATTGCCGCCGTTGCGGCGGTCACTTCGGACATATTTTCGATGATGGCCCGGCACCGACCGGCATGCGCCATTGCTTGAACGGCGTTGCGCTGACCTTCAAACCGGCTGAAAACGCCTGAAGCACCCCAAAACATTGGAAATGCGTAAGAGCCGTGCGTCTATGAAGCGCACGGCTTTCTGCATCTCGTAGGTAAATGCGCAGCGGTTTTGCGATGCCGACATGCAGAGACTAAAGGGGCACACACGGGTCCCCCGGAAATCGGTTTGATCCGATGCGGCTTTACAGCGTGATCGCCAGTGCGATCGCGTTCCGCAGATCGGCGATGCCTGAGCCTTTCTCGGAAGATGTGGCGATGATTTCCGGATAGGCCGCAGGCCTCCGCTTCAGCGCGGCAACGGTTTCCGACATCAGGCGCGGCACGCCCGCTTCCTTTATCTTGTCGGTCTTGGTCAGCACCACCTGGTAGGACATGGCCGCCTTGTCGAGCAGATCCATCACGGCTTCGTCGTTCTTCTTCAGGCCATGGCGCGAATCGATCAGCAGATACACGCGCTTCAGCGTCGAGCGGCCACGCATGTAGTCAAACACCAGCTTGGTCCACAGATCGACCTGGTCCTTGGGGGCCTTGGCGTAGCCGTAGCCGGGCATGTCGACAAGTGCCATCGGCGGCAGGTCGCCTTCGTCGCCGGAATATCCGGACGGCACGAAATAGTTCAGCTCCTGGGTCCGGCCCGGCGTGTTGGATGTCCGCGCCAGCCCGTGAACGCCGACAAGCGCGTTGATCAGCGAGGACTTGCCGACATTCGAGCGGCCGGCAAAGGCAATCTCCGGAGGGCCTTCTGGCGGCAGGAACTTGAGCGACGGCACGCCGCGGATGAACACCCAGGGCTTGCCGAACAGCGTGACCGCCAGTTCCTTGGCGGCCTGCTCGGCCGGATCTGCGGACAGTTGGGTCATCGCGCCGCCTCCAGTTCGCCGGTCAGGTTTTCTTGGCTTTGGGCTTGAACAGGTCTCTGAGATTGTCCCACAGCTCGATCTTGGCACCCTGACGCTTCATGATGACGCCCTGTTGCAGCACAGACAAGGTGTTGTTCCAGGCCCAGTAGATCACCAGACCGGCCGGGAAGGTGGCCAGCATGAAGGTGAACACCACCGGCATCCAGGTGAAGATCATCGCCTGTGTCGGATCCGGAGGCGTCGGGTTCATGCGCATCTGGATGAACATGGTGATGCCCATGATCAACGGCCAGACGCCGATCATCAGGAAGGTCGGAACGTCATAGGGAAGCAGACCGAACAGGTTGAACAGCGAGGTCGGATCCGGCGCTGAAAGGTCCTGGATCCAGCCGAAGAACGGCGCGTGCCGCATCTCGATGGTGATGTAGAGCACCTTGTAGAGCGCAAAGAACACCGGGATCTGCAGCAGCACCGGCCAGCAGCCGGCCACCGGATTGATCTTCTCTTTCTTGTAGAGCTCCATCATGCCCTGCTGCAGCGCCATCTTGTCGTCGCCGTGCTTGGCCTTAAGCTCTTCAAGCTTTGGCTGCACCTTTTTCATGTTGGCCATCGAAACATAGGACTTGTTGGCCAGCGGGAAGAAGATCAGCTTGACGATAACGGTGGTGACCAGGATCGACACACCGAAATTGCCGAACATCTTGTAGAGGTAGTCGATCAGCCAGAACATCGGCTTGGTCAGGAAATAGAACCATCCCCAGTCGATCATCAGGTCGAAATTGAGGATGTCGAACTGGGTCTGATACCCCTCGATCACCGGAACTTCCTTGGCGCCGGCAAACACCAGCGTCTTGGATGTCACGCTGCCGCCGGGCGCAATCGCCATCGTGTCGGTCTTGAAGTCCGATTGGTAGCGCGCGCGGCCATCGGTGAAGTGCGCAAAGCGGGTCTCGAAGCCCGCGCCCTGCGGCGGGATCAGCGCCGCCGCCCAGTACTTGTCGGTGATTCCCATCCAGCCGGCAGTCGCCTTGGCGTGGGCTATAACCGGGGTGTCCTCGACATCGGAGTAATCAACCTCCTGCAAGCCGTCTTCGCCGACAACGCCGATCAGGCCTTCATGCAGAACATAGATGCCCTGGGTCTTGGGTTTGAAGAAGCGCGTGACGCGGCCGTAGCCGGCAACGGAAGCGGCTGCATCGCCGGAATTGGCAATCGTGTCCTCAAAACTGAACAGGTAGTGTTCATCAACCGAGATAACACGGGTGAACAGGAGGCCTTCGCCGTTGTCATAGGTCAGCGTAACCGGCATGGCCGGTGTCAGCGTTTGGCCAGCCGCAGCATTCCAGATCGTGTTGGGACCGGGAGCAGGGCCCGCCTCGGCTTCGGCGATGAAGCCGACTTCCGCGAAATAACCATCGGCCATCGCAGCAGGGCTGAACAGCGTGATGTTGGGGCTCGTGGGGTCGATCGTCTGACGGTATTCCTTGAGCAGCAGGTCATCGATGCGCGCGCCGGTGAGGTTGATCGAACCCTGAACCGAAGGTGTGTCGATGGTGATCCGGCCGGTCTGGGCGACCGTCTCTTCGCGCGTCAGGCCGGCTGCCTGCGTCGTCGTGCCGGGGATGGCCACGTCGCTGCCAGGCGCCGATCCGCTCACTCCGCCGGGAGTTGCCGTGTTGTCGGTAGGTGCCTGAGCCGCCTGTTGCGCCTGCAGCGCCTCGGCCGCCACGCGTTCACGCTCGATCTTCGGAGAAACATAGAGAAATTGCCAGGCGACGAGGACAAGCACCGACAAGAGAATTGCGACGAAATAATTGCGATTGTTTTCCATCAATCAATCCTGATGTTCAGGCTGCGACGGCCTGGTGTTCTGGTGTTGTCCGGAGCGTCGATCAGTGCCGGCGCGCGGTTGCTGGGATCGTCTTGGCTTGGCGGATTCGTTCACCCGCTCGGTGAGCGCTGTGACCAGTCCGTCAAACGGCGCGCTCAGGGTATCCCTGCGCGCGACCACCACATAGTCATGTCCGGGCTTGAATGGAACCCCTGCCATGTGACGCACCACTTCTCTGAGGCGTCGGCGCATTCGGTTGCGTTCCACCGAGTTGCCCTGCTTCTTGGTTACCGTAAAACCGATACGCGGGGCCTGCTCGGGGTCGCCCCGGTCGAGGGTTTCCAGAAGAAAATAAGGTCCGCGCAGGCGTTTGCCCTTTTGCACGGCGAGGAAATCCGGCCGGATTTTAAGCCGCCCGGGTTTCTTGGTGATATCGTCCTGTGCCACGCGATCGTAGTCCTTCGCGGGCTCGTTGTCAGCGATTAAGCCGACAGACTGCTACGCCCACGGGCGCGGCGAGCCTGGATGACCTTGCGGCCGCCCTTGGTGGCCATACGTGCACGGAAGCCGTGACGGCGCTTGCGAACAAGCTTGGATGGTTGGTAAGTACGCTTTGGCATATTATTGTAATACCGCGGTGTGCGGCCCTTCTTGGAACAACTTGGTTTGGGTGTTCAGTCCGTCAGAACACGCTCCCGGAAACCGGAAGCCTCCACAGACGAGCGGCTTATAGGCGCGATCCCGGTCAAAAGTCAATGAGCCGCGCCGCCCCGGATTGTGCTGACACAATGATCTGCAAGCCGTGCGAGCCTTGCCTGGCTTGGCACAACAGGGCAGAAACGCCAATCTCCGGTCACGTCGCTTCACAAGCCGGTGACATCACGCCTGCAGCGGTTGCCTCAAGCGGCTCCCTGCGCCAAGTCCTCTGTCAACAAGTCGCAAAAGCTTTGAGCTGAGGAACCGCAAGCCATGAACCTTGACCGCCGAACCCTGATTGCCGGAACCGCCAGCCTGGCTGCCATGATGGTGCTTGAACCGATGACAGCCTCAGCCGCCCTGACCGGCTTTCGGCCGAAAGGACAGTCCGGTTTCGATCATTCGGCTTTCGACGCCCTGCTCGCGGCCTATGTCAAACCCGATGCCCAAGGCTATAACAAGGTCGATTACCGCGGTGTGAAATCCAAACTGGGGTCCCTGCGTGCCTATATTGCCTCACTGGAAGCCGCCAATCCGGTGTCCTTGTCGCGCAACGAAGCCCATGCATTCTGGATCAACCTCTACAATGCCAAGACCCTTGAAGTTGTGGCGGATGCCTTCCCGGTGAGCTCCATCAAGAAGATCAATCTGGGCGGCTCGTTCCTGTTCGGCTCGGGCCCGTGGAAAGCCAAGATCCTCACGGTCAATGGCACGGAGCTGTCGCTGGATGATATCGAGCACGAGATCGTCCGCGCCCTTTTCAGGGATCCGATGTCCCATTACGGCTTGAACTGCGCCTCCTATTCCTGCCCCAATCTCGCCGCCAGCGCTTTCACCGGTGCCAATGTCGACGCTCTCCTGCGTCACAATGCGGTTGCCTACATCAATCATCCCCGCGGCGTAAAGGTCGACAAGGGCCGGATTACGGCCTCCAAGATCTATTCCTGGTATGCTTCCGATTTTGGCGGCAAGGCAAAGCTCAAGGATCACTGGCTTTCCTTTGCAAGCCCGCAGAAGGCGGCGGCAATCACCGCAGCATCGATCGCCGGTTATGACTATGACTGGAGCATCAATGCATCGTGATGCCGGGCGCGGCGCAACCTTTCATTTGAACGAAAGTGTTCTTGCGGAGTTTTACAGCAATGCGGCAGTGTTGACGTGAACCTCACGCTGTTGTGAGTTCTGCATGCTTCAGGCTCACGCGAGTTTGGGAAATAGCGAGGGATTGTCATTGGTGGGTGAGGCCACATTCCTCTATTCAGTGTTGATACCCCGATAGTGGACAGCAGACCGCTGCAATGAACCTGGAGAACCGGCATGGCATCGCATTCCCGAACCGGACAGATCGACAAGGCCGCGGCGTGTTCTTGTGAATCGGCCCCGCAAAAGCCAGGGCCGGCGACCTGGCGGCGTTACCTGCCACTGGCTGTAATACTTGCCGGGCTCGTGACAGCCTATGCATTTGGCCTTCAGGATTACCTTTCGCTCACGGTTCTCGCCGAGCAGCGCGAAGCTCTCAAGATCTTTGTTGCCGATCACCGCATCGCCGCGATTCTTGGCTATTTCGTGCTTTACGCCCTCGCCGTGGCCTTTGCTTTTCCGGCGGCTTCGATCCTGACAATCTTCGCCGGCTTTGTTTTCGGATGGTTCATCGCGGGTGTTTTGACGGTTTTTGCCGCCACCACCGGAGCGGCGGCGATCTTCCTGGCGGCCCGGTCGGCCTTTGGTGATGTGCTGCGCAAGCGCGCCGGCCCGTTTGCAGCCAAGTTGGCCGACGGCTTTGCCGAGGATGCCTTCGGCTATCTGCTGGTCTTGCGCCTGGCTCCGGTGTTTCCATTCTTCATCATCAACATCGCTCCGGCCTTCTTCGACATCAAGCTGCGCACCTATGTGGCGGCGACATTTCTCGGCATCATTCCCGGCACCTTCGCCTATACCTGGCTGGGGCAGGGGCTGGACAGTGTCATCGTCGCCGCTGCCGGGCGCGAAATCTCGATATCAGATCTGGTGACGCCCGAAATCACCATCGCCTTTGCCGGGCTTGCAATCGTTGCTGCAATCCCCACCCTGATCCGCAAGCTTCGGGCCCGTTCCTGAACCCCGCAAAGCCCGCTATAGCTTTGCCGGTCATGTATTTGGAAAGACATTGCCATGAACAGTCCTTTGACACCTGACATCTGCATCATCGGCGGCGGCTCCGGCGGCCTCTCCGTTGCTGCCGCCGCCGCCGCATTCGGTGTTGATGTGGTTCTGGTCGAAAAGGGCAAGATGGGCGGAGATTGTCTCAACTACGGCTGTGTGCCGTCCAAGGCGATGATTGCTGCGGGCAAGCATGCCCATGCCATTGCCGAGGCGCCATCCTTTGGTGTGACTGCCGGCGAAGCCAGGGTCAATTTCGGCAAAGTGCACGACCACATTCATTCGGTCATCGGCGCCATCGCCCCCAATGATTCGGTCGAACGCTTCCGCGCCATGGGCGTCAACGTGATCGAGGCCGAGGCCCGGTTTGTCGACAAGACAACCCTGATGGCCGGCGACACCGAGATCCGTGCCCGGCGCTACGTCGTCGCCACAGGGTCATCGGCCTTCGTGCCCCCCATCCCCGGCCTGGATACCGTTGATTACCTCACCAATGAAACGCTGTTCGAGCGCACCCGCGCGCCCAAGCACCTCATCATCATTGGCGGTGGCCCGATCGGCATGGAGATGGCCCAGGCGCACCGCAGGCTCGGTGCCGAAGTCACGGTCATCGAGGCCGCCAAAGCGCTGGGCAAGGATGATCCGGAACTTGCGGCGATCGTGCTGGAGAACATCCGCGCGGAAGGTGTGACCATCCATGAAGGATCCAAGGTCACCTTGGTCAAGAAGCGCGGCAAGACCGGTGTTCGTGTGGAATATGAAACGGAAGCTGGCGAGGGCGCCGTCGATGGCTCCGAAGTGCTGGTTGCCGTCGGCCGGCTTGCCAATGTCGAGGGGCTGGGGCTGGACGCGGCCGGTGTCGAGCATGACCGGCGCGGCATCAAGGTCGGCGCCAATCTGCGGTCTTCCAACAAGCGTGTCTATGCCATTGGCGACGTGGCCGGCGGCCTGCAGTTTACCCATGTCGCCGGATATCATGCGGGTCTCGTGGTTCAGCAGATCCTGTTCCGGGTACCGGCCAGGGAAAACCGCGACATCATTCCCTGGGCCACCTACACCGATCCCGAACTGGCCCATGTCGGGCTCTCCGAGGAAGAGGCGGCCAAACGCCACGGGGGCCGGATTTCCATTCTGCGCTGGCCCTATGCCGAAAACGACCGTGCCCAGACGGAACGCAAGACCCGCGGTCTGATCAAGCTCGTTGTCGACCGCAAGGCCCGCATTCTGGGAGTGTCGATTGCCGGTGCCGGTGCGGGCGAAATGATCAACATGTGGGCGCTGGCGGTTACCAACGCGATGACGCTCAAGGATGTTCGCGGCTATGTACCGCCCTATCCGACAATGGCAGAGATTGGAAAACGCGCCGCGGTTTCTTATTATACACCCATGACCCGCAAACCATATGTGCGCTGGATCGTGCGTTTTCTGAGGCGTTTTGGATAGACAACGAGTGGCGAGGGCAGGCAATGGCGAACATCCAGACTGAGGCGGCGAAAGTGCCGTGGTGGAAACCAAAGCCACGAAGCCTGACAGGAAAACTGTTTTGGCTGACGGTCCTTTTCGTCATGATCGCCGAAGTCCTGATCTTCGTGCCTTCCGTCGCCAACACCAGACTTCGCTGGCTCGACAGCCGTCTCAATATTGCCGCAGGCGCCGCCGTGGTGCTGGAAGGCGTCACCGACCTGGCATTGCCTCGGGTGATCCAGAACGATGCGATCATGGCCACCGGGACCAAGGCCATCGTGCTGCGCAAGGATGGCATGTCGCGCATGATTGCGGTGGCCGACATGCCGCCCGTCGTCACCCATCAATACAATCTGGCCGAAGTCACCCCGCTCGCCGCCATCATTGACGCCTTCGACACGATCCTGTTTGGCGGCGACCGGGTGATTCGTGTCTATGGCCCGGTCAATGGCGATCCTGATATGATCATCGATCTGGTGCTGGAGGACAAGAATCTCCGGCACGCCATGCTGATCTACGGCCGCAACGTATTCTTTCTGTCCGTGTTGATCTCGATGATCACCGCCGGGCTGATGTTCTTCTCCATCAACCGCCTGCTGCTGCGTCCGGTGCAAAGGGTCACCGACAACATGCAGGCCTTCTCCGAGGATCCGGAAAACCCCAACAACATCATCGTGCCGGTTGCCGCTGTGGATGAGTTGACCGCGGCTGAAGGCCACCTTGCGGCCATGCAGACGCGGTTGCAGCAGACGCTCAAGGAGCAGCGCCACCTGGCCGATCTCGGCCTTGCGGTCTCCAAGATCAACCACGATATGCGCAACATCCTGACCTCGGCCCAGCTGATGTCGGACCGGCTGGCGATGATCGATGATCCGATGGTCAAGCGGTTTGCGCCGAAACTCCTGCGCACCATTGACCGTGCCGTCTCCTATTCCAGTGAGGTTCTCGCCTATGGCAAGGCGCGCGAGGCAGCGCCGCGCCGCCGCTTTATCAGCCTTGCAGCCCTTGCCGGCGAGGTCCGGGACGTCATCATCGAAGAGACCAGCACAGACATCAGTTTCGTTCTCGACATGGATGAGGGCATCGAGATCGAGGCCGACAACGAACAGCTGTTCAGGGCCATCTACAATCTGGCGCGCAACGCGGTGCAAGCTCTGGAGGCTGATGCGAGCGACGATGACGCCATTGTTCGCCGCATCACTTTTTCGGCCCGCCGCCGCGGCCTGGTGGTTGAGATCCGTGTTGCCGACACCGGTCCGGGACTGCCCGCCAAGGCCCGCGAGAACCTGTTCCAGCCATTCCGTGGATCGGCACGCTCGGGAGGCACCGGACTGGGTCTGGCAATCGCCCGCGAACTGGTCCTTGCCCATGGCGGCACCATCTCGCTTGATGAAACGGTGACCCAGGGCACCGCCTTCCGCATAGAGCTGCCGGACCAGCCCTTGCCCCTCGACAAGTTCCGCGCCCGCGCCTGAGTGCCGATGATGCCCTCAAATATCCGGTGCATGGTGCGGGAAAAACCCTGCCGCGGTTTTCCCGGGTGCAAGGCCTTTTCGGCAGTAAACCGAAGCGCGGCCTGCGATCAAGGAGGCGCGACGCTTGACGTCGCCTTCGAGCAATTGGCCTGACGCCGCCCCTTGTGTGCCTTCCCATGGCCGGCAGTGCTGATGCGGAGCCGATTGGCTTCTCGGTGCTTCACCGGAGCCCGTTAGCCGGAAAAATCATCGGACAGGGCGTGCCTGGTGCAAAAACAGCCCTTGCTGTCAGACCGGCTGCCTGCGGCAGGCCAGCACCGTCGGCACGTGGCTGAGCCGTCATTTGCTGCCGCCGCAGTCCGGCAACCGGCTTCTGTCACCGGCTAAATATGCAGCCGTCGCTTTTTTCTCCAAATACGCTTGCAATCCCCCGCAGTCCGTTTTAGGAGAACGCCTCGCAGGCAAACGACACCTGCAGCGCGCGCCCGTAGCTCAGCTGGATAGAGCACCAGACTACGAATCTGGGGGTCAGAGGTTCGA
>Ga0114910_1000847_pt1 | contig 15187 bp, 11 predicted proteins | sample MalvireepMed_908_FD_83500 | JGI IMG/M metagenome (GOLD analysis project Ga0114910, IMG submission 83500) | Marine viral communities from the Global Malaspina Expedition - Malaspina viral metaG DeepMed_908 | ecosystem: Environmental > Aquatic > Marine > Oceanic | place: Mediterranean Sea...
GCACGACGCTGGTCGAAAGGATCGTGGCCGCGCACGAGGCGCGTCTCGGTGTCCTCGCTGCGCGCAAAAAGCGCCTCCAGCGCCTCGCGCCATGCGTCTGGCGGATCGTCGCTCAACCCGACCAGCGCGAGCCAGGCTTGTGCATGGTCGGGCGCGATCTCTACCAGCGCTTCGAACTCGGCCTGCGCGGCGGCGAGATCGCCGTTGAACTGCAGCTCGATCGCGTGATTGTAGCGATAGCCGGGATTGCGGGGCGCACCCTCCACCGCCTGGCCCGAGAAGCGCACGGCCTGCGCGTGCAGCCCCGTGCGTGCGAGCACGACGCCGATCTGCGCCGCCAGATGCGGATCGTCCGTCCCTGCCGCCGCGGCCCGCGCGATCGCGTCGCGCGCCGCCGCGCCATCCTGCCGGGACAGCGCAAGCCGCGCCTCGATCAGGTCGAGCCACGCGTCGCGATAGCCGCTCGATCGAACCAGGCGGGCGAGCTTGTCCGCGCCGACGAAATTCTCGTGCTCGAGCGCGATCTGGGCGAGCACCAGGACGGCGGCGGGATCGCCCGGCACCTCGCGCAAGTGTTGCTGCGCTGCAACATGAGCCTCGCGGAAACGCCCCGTCAGGACGTCTTCGCGAGCGCGCTTAACTGGCTGATTAGACGTTGAAATGCGGTTTCTCCGGAGTGGCTTCATGAAGCTTTGTTGACAAGTTGCAGTGCGGAACCTTAGTTTTTTCGAACAAATGTGTCACCACGATCCGACACATTTGGATGGCAAGCGGGGTTGAACGAATGAAAAATTACAAGAATTATCGCACATCCCGGTCTTTGCTGCTCTGCAGCACGATGATCGCGGCACTGACCGCCGCGCCCGCATGGGCGCAGACGACCGATACCAGCGATCTCCCTCCCGAAGAAACCGGGGCCGAACCCGATGGCGACGGCAATGCCTCGCCCGAGGTCCCGACGACCACCATCATCGTCACCGCCACCCGACGTGCCGAGAGCGTGCAGGACATTCCGCTCAACATCACCGCCGTCGGCGGCGAGCAGATCGAGGAGCAGGGCCTTACCGAATTGTCGGACCTGCTTCCCTTCGTCCCCGGCATCAATATCGTCGACCGCGGCGGCCGCCAGGGCAACCCGATCATCGTGCGCGGCCTCAACCTCGACGGGATCGGCTCGGGCGACGGCAACAACGACGGCGGCGGTACGGTCGCCACCTATATCGGCGAAATTCCGCTGTTCGTGGACCTCAAGCTCAACGACCTCGAGCGGGTCGAAGTGCTGCTCGGCCCGCAGGGCACGCTGTATGGCGCGGGCACGCTGGGCGGTGCGATCCGCTACATTCCGCGCAAGCCGCAATTCGACGAGCTGACGGTCGAGGCGCGCTCCGAACTGTCGAAATATTCGAAGGCCGAGAGCGCCAGCTACCAGGTCGGCGCGACCATCAATCTCGGGCTCGACGATCGCTTCGCGATCCGCGGTTCGCTCGATTACGAGGATGACTCGGGCTTCATCGACTATGTCAACGTGGTCGACACGATCGGAGTTACCAACCCCGATACTCCGGATGGCCTCCGCCGGATCGAGGATGCCGACGGGGAGCAGACGCTGGCCGGTCGCCTCGCGGTGCGGTGGGAGCCGATCAACGGCCTCGACCTGACGGCGACCTATTACTACCAGCGCGCCGAGATCGAAGGCCGCCGGGTCTCGCACTACCGCAGCGACGTGCCCGGCCTGCTCGACAACACGCCGAGCGTCGGGCGCTACGAAAACGCGTTCCGCGTGCGCGAACCCAACACGATCGAGAACGATCTGTTCGCGATCGAGGCGACGGCCGATCTCGGCTTTGCCGAATTGACGTCGGCAACCGGGTGGAGCACCTTTTCCGACGATGGTCAGCGCGACCAGACCACGCTGCTGATCACTCTCGAATACAGCTACGAACTCTTCCCCAGCTTCACCGCATTCACGCGCGAAGTCGGTGAGAGCGAGCGGTTCAATCAGGAACTGCGGCTGGTTTCGACCCACGGCGGACCGATCGACTGGATCGTCGGTGCCTTCTACAACAAGTTCGAAAGCGTCGGCTCGTCGTCGGAGTTCACGCCCAACTACGTGCCATACGTCAATGCGCCGCCGCTGGGCTTCGGCCTGACCGACCGGCCCGATGCACTCGAGTATTTCTCGGCCGGGCGCAACCAGCTCGAAGAGTTCGCGGTGTTCGGGGAGGTCGGCTACGAACTGTTCGACGGCTTCACCGTCACCCTCGGCGGGCGCTATTACAATTACGACCTGCAAGCCGTGTCGACGGTCGACTTCCCGCTGTTCGAGCCGCTCAGCTACACCCCGCTTACGCTGGGCCAGATCGGCGAGCTCGACTACGATCCCGCCCTTGCGCAGTCGGACGACGGATTCCTGTTCAAGGCCAACGTGTCATGGGATGTGACCGACGACGTGCTGCTCTACGCCACGATCAGCGAGGGCTATCGCATCGGCGGCGTCAACGGTGTCGGCGAATGCGAAGAATATGTCCCCGGTTCGACGCAGGGTGCCTGCGCCCTCGCGCCGGGGCAGGAATACGATGCCGGGAACGGGCAGGTCGGCATTTCGAACCGCGACGAGCGGCAGTTCACGCCCGACCAGACCCGCAACTACGAAATCGGGGTGAAGTCGACGCTGGCGGATGGCACGCTGCTGCTGAACGCAGCGCTCTACTACATCGACTGGATCGATCCGCAGCTGGGCTCGGCCACGGTCAATGCGAATATTCCCATTACCGTCAACGGCGAGGGTGCGGAATCGAAGGGCGTCGAACTGAGCGCCGACTGGCGCCCGACCGACCGCATCAACCTGCGCGCCAATTTCAGCTATATCGACAGTCAGCTGACCGCGCCCGTGCCCGACCTGATCCGGACGATCTCGCCGCCCGGCTTCGGCAGCGCGTTCGAGGACGGCGCCGCGGGCGACCGTCTGCCGGGCTCGCCCGAAACGCAGTTCTCGGTCTTCGGTGCCTATGCCCTGCCGCTGGCGAATGGCGATAACGTGCGCTTCAATGCCAGCTATTCCTGGCAGAGTGACGTCGAAACCCGCACTGCGGGGCGCGGGAACGGCCTCACACTCGACAGCTACGGCGTGGCCAACGCCGCGATCAGTTACGAGGCGGATAATTTCATCGCTACACTGTTCGCCGACAATTTGTTCGACACCTTCGCGGAGACCGGCGCCATCGGCACTGCGCTGTCGAACCAGGACGTTTTCGATTTCAACGGCGATCCAGTGTATGTGCGCGGCTTCTCCACGCATATCCTGCCGCCGCGCCAGATCGGCGTGCGCCTGAAATTCCTGTTCGGAAACTGATCGCATGAAATCATATCTGTTCGCTGCGGCGGGGCTTGCTCTCGCACTGGTATCCCCTGCCGCAGCCGAACCGGTCTATGTCAGTGCGGAGCGTGCGCTCGATGTTGAAACCGGCCGCTATATCGCCAACCCCGTCATCGCGATCGAGGACGGACGGATCGTCTCGGTCGAAGCGGACGGAACGATCCCGGTCGACGCCGAGCGGATCGACCTGACAGGGATGACGTTGCTGCCCGGCCTGATCGACATGCATGTCCATCTCGACGGGCGGCCCGAATATGGCGGCTATTCCAACCTCCAGTTCTCCGACCGCTTCTGGACGGTGATCGCAGTGGAGAATGCCCGGCGGATGCTGAACGCAGGCTTCACCACGATCCGCAACCTCGGCGCGGATGACTACAATGTCGTGGGCCTCGACCAGGCTATCGAAGCGGGTTGGGTCGAGGGGCCGCGGATCGTCGGTGCCGCCCATGCACTGGGCGCGACGGGCGGCCACTGTGACAGCACCTTCCTTCCGCCGAGCTACGCCGATCGCAGCCCCGGCGCCGCCGATGGCATTGATGCCCTGCGCGCCACCGTGCGCGAACAGCGCAAGTACGGTGCCGAGGTCATCAAAGCCTGCGCAACGGGCGGCGTCTTCTCGCGCAATACCTTGCCCGGCCAGCAACAGCTGCGCGAGGAGGAGCTGCGCGCCATCGCCGACGAGGCGCATTTCTGGGGCCTTCGCGCCGCCGCGCACGCGCATGGCGCCGAAGGGATCAAGGCCGCGATCCGCGCAGGGTTCGACACGATCGAACATGCCAGTTTCATCGACGAGGAAGGTATCGAGCTTGCGCTGGAACGCGGCGCGGCACTCTCGATGGATATCTTCAACACCGAATATACTCTCTCCCAAGGGGAGGCGAACGGCGTGCTGGAGGAAAACCTCGCGAAGGAGCGCATGGTCAGCGCGGCGCAGCGCGAAGGTTTCCGCCGCGCCAACGCAGCGGGTGTGAAGATGGTCTTCGGCTCCGACGCGGGAGTCATGCCGCACGAGGATGTCGGCGGGCAGTTCGCGATCATGGTCCGGTTCGGGATGACGCCGTTACAGGCAATCCAGGCAGCGACGGTGAATGCCGCGGACGCGCTGGGCCAGACCGGCGATGTCGGCGTGATCGCGCCGGGCGCATGGGGCGACCTGATCGCAGTCGATGGCGACCCGCTGGCGGATGTCGGCGAGCTTGCCGATGTCGATGCGGTCATAAAGGGCGGCAAGCGCGTCAAATAGACGATTGGCCGAACCTCCGCATTGCCGTAACCCGTACCGATGACGGTCAGCGACACAGACGCCATGATCGCGGCGATGGATCCATTCCTTGACACGCTGTTCTACGATTTCGTGACCGAAGGAGAGGTGCCTCCCGACGCCCGCCTCTTTGCCTCGATCCACGAAGAAGAGGGGACGACACACATCATCGGGTTTACTGCTCGCGACTTCGAGGGTCTCGAGGGATCGTACCGACGGATTATCCTGCGAGTGAATTCGTCTCTCAATGGCGTAGGATTGACTGCCGCTGTCTCGACCGCGCTGGCGCAGGAAAACATTCCCTGCAATATCGTCGCGGCCTTCTATCATGACCACGTGTTCGTACCCGCAGCGCGCGCGCAGGAAGCGATGCACCTGCTCTCGGCACTGCAACGAACTCGCCAATCTTAACCTCCAAAAGCGGCCCATAAGCTACCACTGTTTGACAAGCCCGGTCATCTCCACAGGCAAAATCAGGCCAGCACGATGCCGCATGTTGGTCCCAATGGATGCTGTCGACAGCTCTCAGAACTCGAAAGCCCAAAGGGCGGCGAAGCCTACGATCTTCTGGCAAAAAAGTTCTGACGCCCGCCACGAAGCGAGAAGCTGTCGCTCGGCATGATCGTCAGTGGAGTCGAAGACGGCCAAAGGCCACAACGGAACCGAGCTAACCAGCAATGCCGTGCCGATGGTGCGGAAAGATCGGCGGTGAGTGGCATTACATCGCGCCGGGAAGACCGATGCAGAATGGCTATGTCGAAAGCTTCAATGGCCGGATGCGCGACGAATTGCTCAACGAGACGCTGTTCTTGAGCATGGCCCATGCCCGTGTCGAGATCGCTGCCTGGGTGGATGACTACAATCGGGAGCGACCGCACTCATCCCTTGGCTACGCATTACCAGCCGCGTTCGCCGCCGAATTGCTTCAACCGTGCTGATGCGCAAAACAACCGCCCGGCTCTAATCCCAGCCGGAGGAAAGCTGGGGGGCACGTCAAAACGCCTCCAGCAAGAAAGAGGGCCGCGCTTCAAGGATAGCAAAGTTGGAAATGCCCCAACCTGCAGTCAGAAAGAACTAATGCCCCTTGTGAGAGAGGCAGCGCACTTGCACAACCGCAAGCGTGCAAAGCGGGGTGTATTTGGCGGTATCGATTACCAGAGACGCCTGGGAACTCTCACGTATTCAAATTCTTACAGCCTTGATTCGAATCCCTCCATCTCCGCCCTCATCCTGCTTGGCCGACAAAGCCTGCCGGGCGGATTACCCGGCGTCGATCAATCCCGATATGCAGACCAGCAGTTCCTGCGGGATGAATGGCTTGGTGAGGTATTCGGCCGCACCGCTTTCGAGGCCGGACGCTATGTCTTCATCACCGCTCCGCGCGGTCAGCATGACGACCGGGATGTGTTTCAGTTGGCGATCCGCCTTCAGCGACCCCAGCACCGCCGGGCCCGACATGACGGGCATCATGGAATCGAGGACGATCAGGTCCGGACGGTGTTCGTGCGCGGCTTCCAGCGCCATGCCACCATCGCGCGCTACGAAAACCGAATGGCCTGCGCCCTCGAGGCGAAATTTCAGAATGTCCACCAGAATAGGATCGTCGTCTGCAATCAAAATATCGGCCAACATTCGCTCCCTTAGCGGGTCCAATCAAATTAAGTGATTGTTAGAATGTAGGTATAAGCCGTAGTTTGCAAATCCTTTCGCAGGCCAGCTTGCCAGAGCGCTCTATGCTTTGGTGCGTGCCTGGGACAAGCGCGTCCGAATTCTGCCCAATAAGGGCATGACCTGCGCCTGATCCTCCGTAGCCAGGAGCTCTCCCTCGACATCGCGGCAGAAGTCCCCCAACTCCCGTTGGCCGAAATAGGCGGCCACGCCTGCTGTCTGGTGAAGCAAATCGGCGATCTCGCGCCTCTGTTCCCCACTCAAACTCCCATCGGATAGAGCAGTGTCGATCGCCCCTGCTGCGTCGGCAAGCCGGTTCTCGAACATCGATCGCAAGGCCGGGTCCGTTTCCTCTTCGATCGTTTCCGTCGCCGGAATCGCCCTTTCTTCCACCATTGGCGACCATTGGGAGATGGCAGCGCGAAGTGCATCGAGATGCACCGGCTTCGCCAGATGGGCCTGCATTCCTGCATCCACGCAGCGCTGGACATCTTCCGAATAGGCGTTCGCGGTCACCGCCAGAATGGGGAGCGTCCCGCCATCGATGCCGGCGTTGCGGATCTCCTGCGAGGCTTTCAGGCCATCCATTTCGGGCATTTGCATGTCCATCAGCACCATATCGAACGGTGCCCCATCGCGGCTCGCCTGGACCACCGTGTCGAGCGCCTGCTGCCCGTCGTGGACAAGCGTGCAGTCGTGGCCCGCCTTTTCCACCATCGCTTTCGTCAATTCCTGATTCACGGGATTATCTTCGGCAACCAGGATGTTCAGCCGAACGAAACGGCCACGATCCGCCGCCGGATCTGCGGCAACCTGTAATGGCGCAGCCGCTGCCTCGTCGCGTTCCACAAGCGGAAGGGACAGGGTGAAGGCGGACCCCTTGCCCGGCTCGCTCTCGGCCCGAAGTTCGCCGCCCATCAGTTCCGCCAGTTCGGCGCTGATCGACAGGCCGAGCCCGGTGCCGCCATAGCGCCTCGCGATAGTGTCGTCGGCCTGGATGAACTTGCCGAAGACGCTTTCCAGGCGATCCGCGGAGATGCCGATACCCGTATCGCTAACAGTGATGAGGATCCTGTCGGCTCCCTCATCCTCGCTGCGGCCTATCGAAGCCGAAATCCGGACTTCGCCTTCCTCGGTGAACTTGAGCGCATTGCCGACCAGATTCAGGACGATCTGGCGCAATCGCACCTTGTCGACGAGCACGTGGGCCGGAATATCCGGCTCGACATCGCACGACAGGCGCAGTTGCCGATCCCGCGCGACCGGCTGCATCAGGCGCGTGCAGCTTCGCAGCGTATGGCGCAGATCGGTCGGCTCGCTGACGATCGCCATCTGCTTCGCCTCGATTTTCGCAAAATCGAGCAGGTCGTTGAGCAACCGCAGCATGGCGTTGCTCGAATCCGCGATCATCTGCAGCCGCCGCTTCTGCTCGGGCTGCGTCTCTTCGGCGAGCGCAAGTTCCGTAAAGCCGATGACCCCGTTCATCGGCGTGCGGATCTCGTGGCTCATATTGGCGAGGAAGCTGGATTTCGCCCTGTCCGCCGCGCGCGCTTCCTCGATCGTTTCGGTCAGGCGCTGGCGCATCAGCGTCTCCTCGGTCCGATCGATGATCACGCCGAGGACCGAAATCGCCTGCCCCTCTTCATCGAATTCGATCCGGCCGCGCACCTCGACGTGGCGCAGGACACCGTCCGCGCCCTGCAGTCGCGCGCGGAGCTGATAGGGTGCGCAGGTTTCTATCGCCGTCGCGATCGACTCTTCGACCATCTTGCGGTCGTCCGGATGATAGAAATTGATCGCTTCTTCGAACGCCGGAACATCGCCTGGACGCAAGCCGTGAAGGCGATGCACCTCATCGGACCAGCCGATTTCGCGGGTTTTGAGGTCAAAATGCCAGTGCCCGATATGTGCTGTGGCCTCGGCCAATTCGAGCATGCGGTTATGTTCGGCGAGGTCCGACGTCGCTTCGCCCACTTCGCGCATGATGTGACCTTCGCGCCGCAGGAAGAATGCCAGCAGGATGCCGAGAAGCAGAGTGATGATCAGTCCGCTGGCAAGAACGATCACCGGAGCACTCGAGACCGCGCGGGCTTCCATGGGGCGAAGGCTCGTCCAGCGCAAAGTGAAGGGCTGGCCTGCCAGCAGGATCGTCTTCGAGAACGCGAATTGCGGGTTATCGGCCAGTGTGTCGGTGACGTAGAGCAGCGCGTCCGGATCGGGCCTTTCGCCATGAAAGACCTCGAGCGTGAAATCCGTACCTTGCGACAAAGTCAGATCGGCAAACAGCTCTTCCGCCAGCAAGGGGGCATAGACCCATCGGCCGGTCGGTTCCCCTGCACTATCGCGGATCGGCTCCAGAAACAGGAATCCCGCGCCCTCGCGCCGATCCTGGACGAGCACGATCGGACGGGTGAGGACCGGATTGGACCGGGTCATCGAAAGCGCAATCGCCTCGCGCCGTCCTTCCTCGAAAGCAAGATCGAGACCGAGGGCCGCGGCATTGTCGGCAAGAGGTTCGAGACGATTGATGATGTAATGCGTATCGCGCTGCACTTCGGGATGAACCTGGAAGCGATCGCCATACTCGCGCGCGAACCGCTCGCGAAAAGCCGGGAGATCGCTATCCAGCACTTCCTCGAACAGGCCGAAGCCATGCATTCCGGGATACGCCCGCTCGAGGTCGAGATGGGTGACGTAAGCGCGCCATTCGGTGGGGGTGATGGCACCGCTGACGTTTGCAAAAGCGGCAGCGCCCTCCAGCGCACCTCCATAGAATTGCAGCCGATGTCGCAGCTCATCTTCCGTGACTTCAGCCTTTCCTGCAAGGGTCGTCTCGGCTTGGCGGTGCTCTCGCTCCGACATGGATTGCCACGCATAGAAGGTGAGCAGCAGCGTACCGATGAGGCTGGTCGCGACCAGCGAGCCCGCCCCTTGCAAAGACCGCGCCCGCCATCGCATTTCGACAGGGGAGCGGCTGGAGAGGAGCAGTATCGGCGTAATCAGCGCCACTCCAAGCAGATCGCCCAGATACCAGGTCAGCCAGGTCTGCGAAGCCATCGCGGGATCGACCGCGCCTGCGGCGGCGAGAGCCGTCACGGCGATGGTGGCCGCAATGATGCAGGGCGCCAGGAAGACCAGCAGTACGAGCAGCGACATTTGTCGAATGTTCGAAAGTTCGATTTCGTCGCCGAAGCGACGCATCATCGCGACACCGACAAGCGCTTGCAAACTGGCACCGGCGGCGATTGCAGCGCCTGCGGCCAAAATCGGCCAATCCTGCTGGAAATCGAAGGGACCGTCGAAGACCGCTCTGATATTTACGGCCAATGCGCCTAGCCAGATCCCGGGCCACAATCGCCAGCCTCGCAAAAGGAGGGCGCATAGCGCGACCCCCGATGCAGGCCAGATGATGGTCGCATGACTTTGCGGCAGCGCGAGCCAGACGCCGAGATATCCGGCGGCAAGATAGGCGGCCGCCAGAAACACGATATCGCGAACAAGAAGCGACGGATTTTCACCCCGGCCCGCGTCAGGTCGTTCGTCTGGCTGTGTGTGCTGCATACCGTCCGCTAGATTGGCGAAATGTCCCGATCACTCAATATAGTAGAGAGAAGTTCGCGAGCGGGCGAGCAGCAAAAGTTAATTTAAACCTCAAAACGCAAAATTGGCCGGGAAGGCTAAGTCGAGCGCGCGAAAAAGCCCCGACGTTCCCTGGCGCAGGCCTTCCCGAAGGAACGTGGCCGATCACCGGGACCGTCGGGGCATTCCGGTCAGGCCGAGAGGCCGCCCGACCGGGGGTGGTCAACCTGAACGGGATAGGTGATTTCCGTGCGGTGTCCGGCGTCGGCCTCTTCCGGACGCGATACCGTGACCGCCCGATTGTGCGGCTGGTGCATCGCAGGGAGCATCCCGGCAGGGGCAGGGGTAGACGCGGCCTGCGGACGCTGCGCCGGTGCCTGCGCGCTCTCGATCCCGGCCTGCTCGGCGAGCATGGCGAAACGGGGATCGGTGCCGACGAGCTGCGCCATGTGCTTGCTGGCGCGGCGTACGATCTGCCGGATCCGCTCGCGGGTCAGGCTGGTGTCGATGCTGAGGGCCAGCTTGGTGTCGCCGGAGAACATGCTGCGCTCGATGATCGCACGGTCGCGCTCGAGCCGTTCGTGCAGCTTGGCCAGCTCGCTTGCATCCGGGCCTGCGGCATGCGCACGGAAGCTGACGGGCAAATCGGGGCGGGACTCGCGAATATCGCGGTCGGGCTTGCGGGTTCGGGCGCGCTTGCGCAGCTGCTCGATACCGGCCTTGCGTTCGGCCTCGATATACGCGTCGACGAGCGCCTTGCAGGTCTGCTCCGACAGGTGGTCGGACGCCGCTCGCTCGGTCCGCTCCAGCGCCTCTTCGTCCTCGATCAGCGCCTCGAGACCGCTTTCCTCGCCATCTTCGTTCGTCGCTCCGGTGGTGAGCGCGACGGTGACGGCCTCGACCTTGCGAGCCGACGGCCGCTGATCGGTCATCAGGCGGAAACGCAGGCTCTGCAGCTCGCCACGGATCTGCCAGTTGAGGAACGTCGTGAACTTCGCCTTGGTCGGATCGTAAGCCTCAATCGCGCGGTGTACCGCGATCGCGCAAACCTGCTCGGCGTCTTCATAATGGGCGGCCAGCCCGTACTGGCGGATGAAATGACGAATACGGGGCGCGGCAATCTTGAGAATTCTTGCAAAAGCCCGGTCGATATTCGCCCGCTGCCGTGCCGAAACGCGCTATCCATCGGCGTTCTTGTTCGCAATTACTTCGGCTACGGCAACTTCTAGTGCTTCAGTAGTTTTCGACATGATTAAGCTCCCCTAATTTCATTGCAGCCTTGTGCTGAAAACGGGGATAGAGGCTCGCCTATAAACGGCTCCCTTCAGGTGGCTTCGGGTTTTTTACTTTAAGATATGCTCCCGAATGGCCCTTCAGGGATTTTACGGAAGGCCTATTAGGCAGATACCCCGATGGCTCTGCAGCCCTGGGCTGGGCCCGGAAAACGCCTATTTCTCGGGCCAAGAAGCAGTGCAGCGGTGCGCGCCAGCACGAATCGCGGGCATCTAGCCCGCGCCGCCAGCGAAACGATCGGGCCGGATTTTGCGCGCGATATAGCCGTTGAGCCAGTCGCGGTGCGCAGCCGAGGCATCGCCGGTGCGCGCAATTCTGTCATGCGCCGGTGCCGAACCGATCTGCGCCTTGAGCAGATGGGCGGCCCGGCTGTCGCCCAGGCCGCCTTTCAGGAAGCGGATCGCATCGCCCGGCCCCAGATGGTGGCCGAGATAGGCGATCCGGGCGAGCCCTTGCGGATCGTCGTCCGTCCTGACGCCCGCCCGGCGGATCGTGGCGATGTTGGACCGGGCATAGTCGGCGATACTGTTGATCGAGGCCGTGGCATCGTAGCGCAGCGCGAGCAGCGATCCGCGTGCCGCCGGTTCGACCCGCCCGCTCTCGCTGAGCCAGCCCTTCTGCCGGGCGACGTCATGCAGCCAGTTGCCGGGCTTCTGGGCCATCCCGATCCAGGTGCCGGAGAGGAACTGCCCCAGCCCCGCCGCGCTCGAGCGCGGATTGCGCGACATCAGGTTCCAGCTGCCATCCCGGCGCTTGGCCGCCTCTGCATCGACGATCGCGGCGAGCGTCGTTGCCGGCAGGCCGCTGCGCTCTGCCGCCTGTTGCAAGGCCCCGGCATATTTCGAATTGGGCCCGAGGCTGGATAGCGGTCCGGTGGCGGGTGATGCGGGCAGCGCCGTACTCTTGATCGACGGAGCTTCGGCTCTCGGCCCGGGTATGGCCGCCGCAACCGATGGCAGATCGACCCCGTGCGGCAGCGCAGCGGCCTCCAGACCGCCCGTCCCCAGCAGAGCGGCCATTCCCATGGGGAGCATCGCCGCAGCATGGCGGCAGGGTGCCTGCCCGCCCGCGCTATCGTCTTGCGCACCGCCGATCGCCGCCTGCCACAGGCGGTCGGTCATTTCCGAACGGGCCTGCGTATAGATGACGCGCGCACGATCCTGCGGCGAGAGCGCTTCGAGTCCAGCTGCGTACATCGCCCATCACCGCTCGGGCAGCCGGAGGATGTCCGGTTCTGTCGGTCGGCGCGCGGGGCCCGGGATGCGCGCCGCGCACAGGTCGTCCGCCTCGCGCTGCTCGGCGCGGGAGATCTCGCGCCTGCGGTCGGCACGAAATGCCTCCGCCGCGTTCTCGAGCACGTGCTGTGAGCCATAGGCATCGATCGCTTCGCTCCGCAGCCGGCCGATCTCGGTCGATACCTCGACACGCTGCGCCACAAGATGCGCCTGCTGAGCCATTCTGCGCTTCATGAATGCTTCGGTGGACACGGCCCAGCTCTCGGCGCACACCTCGTATTCACGCGCGAGCTCCTGCTCGAGATCGCGGCTTTGCTGATCGATCTGCGACAGCCGCATGGTCTCCATGTGAATGGCGATACGCGTCCGGTCGATTTCGCGTCGGCGCATGCGCAGGACAGTGTCGAAAGGCGTCTTCATTGCGGGTTCTCCGTCATCAGTCCGGCGAGCTGGGCGAAGGCCTGCTCGACCGAACCACGGTCGTTCTTGGTCTGCTTCAGGAGGTTCTCGATCTGCGGCGCGAGGCGGATCGCCGCATCGACGCCGGCATCCGCACCGGCCTTGTAGGCGCCCAGCCGGACGAGCTCTTCCATGTCGCCATGGGTGGCTAGATGCGCCAGTGCCGCGAGGCGGAGCCGGTTTTCGTCCTCCCCATGGCATTCGGGCAGCATGCGCGAGACCGACTTGAGGATGTCGATCGCGGGGAAACGGCCCCGCTCGGCAATCTTGCGCGACATGACGATGTGCCCGTCCAGAATGCCGCGCACGGCATCGGCGATCGGTTCGTCGTGATCGTCGCCGTCGACCAGCACGCTGAACAGACCGGTGATCGATCCCTGCCCCGGCCCGCCCGGCCCCGCCCGCTCAAGCAGGCGCGGCAGTTCGGCGAAGACGGTGGGTGTGTAGCCCTTGGTCGCGGGCGGTTCGCCGTTGGCGAGGCCGATCTCGCGCTGCGCCATGGCAAAGCGTGTGACCGAATCCATCAGGCACATCACGTCGCGCCCGGCATCGCGGAAATGCTCGGCCACCGCCAGCGTGGTCCATGCGGCCTGGCGTCGCATGAGCGCCGGGGAATCCGAGGTGGCGACGACGACGACGCTGCGCGCCAGGCCTTCCGGCCCCAGATCGTCTTCGATGAATTCCTGAACTTCGCGGCCACGCTCACCGATCAGGCCGATCACCGCGATATCGGTTTCGACCCAGCGCGCCAGCATCGAAAGCAGCGTCGACTTGCCCACGCCCGAGCCCGCGAACAGGCCGAGCCGCTGGCCCCGGCACAGCGGCGCGAAAAGATCGAGCGCGCGAATGCCGGTCTCCAGCCGGTGCCCCACCCGAGTGCGGTGGGCCGCTGCCGGCGGATCGGCCTTGAAGGGCCTGGCATCGGGCCCGGCAGGCAGCGGGCCCTTGCCGTCGATCGGCCGCCCCAGCCCGTCCACCACCCGGCCCAGCCACTGGTCGGTCGGGCGCAGCACGGACTGGCGATCGAGCAGCTCGGCGCGCGACCCGGTCGCAATGCCCTGCGGGTCGTTGAAAGAAAGGCAATGCGCGGTCTGCCGGTCGAGCCCGGTGACCTCGGCATCCACAGTGCCCCCATCGCACTCGATCGCGATACGCGAGCCGATGCGGGCGGCGCCCATCAGGCCATCCACTTCGATCAGTGCGCCGCGCACCGCGGCGACGGAACCGAAGTGCCGATCGGTCGGGATCGCGCGGATCGCCCGCGCGGCGGATGCCAGCGTTTGCATCGCGAGGGTGTCAGGCCGCGTTTGCCGTGGCGAAGCGGTTCAGCGCCTGGGCTTCGTAGGCGATCATCGCCCGGCAATCGCTGAGCGCCCGGTAAAAATCGCAATAGGCGACGTTGCGCGCGAAAGAGAGGCAGTGCGCCTTCGCTTCGGGGGCTTCCACCGCCTCGACGAAATCCTCGAACAGCGAGAGGATGCGGCTCTGGTACTTGGTCAGGCTGGCCGGATCGAGATAGGCCATCATGCACGCGAAATAGAGCCGCTTTGCCGGAGTGTCGGCGTCCTCGGGCGCCATCACGTCGCGCCCGCGCAGGATCGCCGCGGTGTTCTCCACCACGATCTCTGCACGACCGGTCGAACGCAGTACCGCGCCGTTGATGACGACCTTCTCGCCGTCGCGAAGATTAATGTGGAGCATCGCATGTCCCTTTGATTGATAGGGCCATTATAGAAGGGTGCGATCGGCCGCGGCGGCAGGGCGGAAAAATTTGCCTGCTTTTGGGTTTGCTCCTGCGGCTCTTCTACAATGCTCTTGTGACCGGGCGCGCCTGCCCGCCAAACAGGAGTTGCAGTTCAGTGAGCCTTTATTCCGCCCTGTATGCCGGCGTGTCCGGCCTCGGTGCCCAATCGAGCGCGATGGCGACGGTTGCCGACAACATCACCAACATCAACACCGTGGGGTACAAGGGCGCGGAGGCCGATTTCCGCTCGCTCGTCACCGACGGCAGCATGAGCGGCAATTACTCCGCCGGCGGCGTTGCGGCTGCTCCGCGCGCGATGATTTCCAAGCAGGGCCTGTTGCAGGCCTCGGGCGGGCAGACCGATCTCGGCATCGACGGCGCGGGCTTCTTCGTCACGCGCCAGGGTGCCAGCGCCGATAGCGGCGTCGCCTTCACCCGCGCCGGGGCCTTCCGCCCGGACGAGCAGGGCTACCTGCGCAACACCAGCGGCTATTATCTCCAGGGCTGGCGGCTCGACTCGAACGGCGACTACACCACGACCGGAGGCGTGAACGAGCTGGAACCTGTTCGCC
>Ga0114910_1000856_pt1 | contig 15061 bp, 11 predicted proteins | sample MalvireepMed_908_FD_83500 | JGI IMG/M metagenome (GOLD analysis project Ga0114910, IMG submission 83500) | Marine viral communities from the Global Malaspina Expedition - Malaspina viral metaG DeepMed_908 | ecosystem: Environmental > Aquatic > Marine > Oceanic | place: Mediterranean Sea...
CCTGATAGCTGGCCAAACCGCGATCCGGCGGAGCGGTGGCGGCAGTGGTTCCGTCAGTATCGAGAACCATGGCCGCATCCTCGCCAATGCCGGCCCCGGCGGCCAGGCGATAGATCTGCCGGGCGCTTTTGATGACAGGCTTTCAGTGGCGCCGGACGGCATCATTGTCGGCTCCATCGAACTCGGCGCGGGCACAGACCGCTTTACGGCTTTGGCGGGCGCCAATCTGGATTTTCGGTTCGAAACCGAACCGGAAGAGGTGATTGCCGTAACCGGAGTGCGGGTGCCGGGACCGGACCCGAAAAACGTCGTCATCGCCGATCCCGGCTATCTGGCGGGCGCCGGTGCACAGTCAGGCCTTTCCGCCACTCGCCTTGTCTTCGGCGGCGGTGCTGCCGGCCCCACCGCCGAAGTGCCGCAAGGAGACTGCGGCGAGGCCGTCATCTCCGGCTGGGCGCGCGGCGCGCATGACGATATTGGCGGCCATGGCGCCATCGCGCCGGCCAAGGCTTACTCCTACGGCGTGCTGACCGATTATGTGCCCGATAACTGTTCGAGTGGAGCGTTGGCCTTTTTCATCGGTGCAGGCCATTTGCTGATCGAGGCGGGCGGATCGCGCTCGCGCACGGATTCTGTCTTTACCGGCGGACGCTACGCCGGGATAACCGATGGCGGGCTCGAATACGCGGTGGTAGGGGGGGTGGGGTATTTTGCGGGCGAGAGCCACCGTCAGGTGCTCAACAACCGTGTTCCCTCCGGTTTGGAAGCCGCCGAAGCCGGTTTTTCCGGCTGGACGACTTTCGCGGGCTTAAGCCTGTCCAGGCCGGTGATGATTGACGAGATCGAACTCAAACCGTTCCTGCAGGCGCACGCAGCTTATGGCAGCGGTTTTGATGTGCAGGAGAACAGCATTCTCAATCCGCTGGCGTTCGCAGTCGAACAAAGCACCGGATATGAAGTCAGCGCCGGCCTGTCCGTGGCTTTGCCGCCCGACGCTTTCGGCAGCGGCGCTCTGCAGCTGTCGTTCTCCGGTGCTCTGGTCGTTGCCGGAAGCCACATGGAAACAGCTGTCTCAATGGCGGGAAGTTCAAGTGTAATATACTCACGCAATACTTTGAGAGCCGGTGCCTCGGTTGGAGCGGGGCTTGACGTGACTTTCGATTCGGCCCCGGCGCGTCTCCACATGGACATGCTTGCAACGGCCTGGAATCCCGGCAAATTTTCCATGGCAATTAATTCAAATTTTAAAGTGTATTTCTAGCTATCTGATTATATTGCGTTAATTATCTGTTAACCTATCCTTGACAGGGGTTGACAAGTGAACAATAATATTCGTGCAAATAAGTAAGGAGTTGCCTAATGTTTAAGAGGCTTGCAATTGCAGTCAGCCTGCTGACCTTAGTTCCTTTGGCTCAGGCTTATGCGTCTTCAAAGACTATCTATCATCCAACGATAACCATGAAAGCAGGAAACCGAGCAGGTTTACAGAATGTATTTGCTTGGGACGAGAATTGTAAAACAGTACCTGTATCGATAAAGGCGCGAAAGCCAAAGCACGGTAATGTTTACCTGTATAAGTCAAGATTTAAAGTTCCATCAAGCCAAAGCCGTAAATGTTCTGGCAGAACTGTTGGTGGATACAAAGTGGTCTTCAAGGCGGACAAAAAAGCCAAGGGATCAACATTGGTTAGATACCAGGTCAAGTCGAAGAACGTTGACAAAACGTTCCATTTCCGACGGACGCTAAAAATAAAATAACATAAAAAAAGTCTGGATTTGATGCCGCGCTAGCCATTTGGTTTTCGCGACGGAGAACTTTGACCTGAAAAGCAGAGCTTACAGCTCACGGCATTAATTCGATTGCTGTGAAGGCGGTCGCGTGCGCTGCAAGAAAGTAAGTCCTAGTTCAATGAAATGTCGAACGAGTGTTCGAGCTTACAGGGAGAATGAGAATGCGTATGAAAACAGTTGTAATCAGTTTCAGTGCTTTGCTTGTCGGAGCTGGTCTCGCAAGTGCTCAGACCATTTCGTTCGGCGGCGGCGTCGGTGGCGGTCTGGCTTTCGTGTCGGCCGGCGCGGGCGTTGCGGTGGCTGACACTACCAATCTGGCAACAGGGACTGGGGCCGCATCGACGGTGGGCGTTCCATCTTCGGCTTCAACCGCGACATCCAACAACAATTCCGTTGCCGGAACGACCGGAACCGCGACCGCGGCTGCAATTGGCGGATCGCTGGGACTTGGTTGGGGCAGCGCTGCCGGTACCGTTCGCTCAGGCTCGGCCGCCGGCGGCATTTCCGGCGCGGGCAGCACATCGACCGGCAACGCTTCCGGCGTGGCTACCGGTACCTCTTCCGGCGTTGCCGGATCGGCGAACTCCGGTGGCGCCGGCACTTCGGTCGCTGGCGGCTCGGGCGGTGGCACTGCATCTGCGGCTGCGGGTCCTGGCGGGTCTGCCGCTTCCGCCGGTGGTGGTCTGGGTGTCGGCGTGAGCGCGACCTACTAAACCTGACTGCATGAATGCCGGTCGCCCTTAGGGGCGGCCGGATACTGTCCCAATTGCTAACAATACCGAACCTTTTGGTTGCGCGTGGAGTATGGAGTTTGTCATGGTGATACATTACTCGTCTGGGGAGCATGAACCACGCCAGGGAGTGCGACCAGCGCCGTTAATGGTTCTCGCTCTCTCGGCACTGCTGCTTTCCCCGGGTGTCGGCCTGCTGGATGCCCAGTTCGCCTCTGCCCAATCTGCCAAGACCAATGAAAGCGGCGGTATCCTCTTCGCTCCGGTGAATGCCAGAGAGGTTTTCTTCAAGGCTGCCACTGCACCTGTCAATTCTGTGACTTCGGCTAACGCGGCTGCGTCGGCCAGGGCCACCGCATCGGCAAAGGCCACCACGTCGGCAAAGGCCACCACATCGGCCAGGCAGACAGTTGCCACACGCCGGGGTCAAAGCGACTGCGGGAACAATCTGCTCTCGATCTTTTTCGCAAGTGAATGCAAAGGCGGCGGAGCAACGGCGGGCACGCAGACCGCTGGCCGGCCAGGAGGTGCGACAAATCCTGGAACTCCCGGAACTCCGGGGACACCGGCAGCGCAAGGAATTCCAGGCAGTCATGTTGCTCTCTCCGGCTCGGTCGCGATAAGCGGAACGGTAACGGCCGGCGGCCGGACGGTCAGCGTCAATTCCAATGTGGGCGTTAATCGCACTGTTGGTGTCGGAGCAACTACTGCGCCGGGCGCCTCGTCGGGATTAGGATTTGGCAACGGCATCAGCTCGGCGAGTTCTCTGGGATCCGGGACTGCCGGAGCTACTGGCCACGGCTATGGAGACAGCCTTTCGGAGACGGCCACCTCTGGTGCTGATGCGAGCTCGGGCACTGGCGGCGGTGATGGAGCAGGGCTTGGCATGTCGGCCGGTGTGGGGGGCAGCGGCAGCGTTGATTGAAGTGTTTGTTGGCAGTTGCCGGCAGCCCGGTTAGCCACCAAACTTTGGAAGAGGTCGAAGTCGGTGTTTGGCTTGTTAGCTTCATCCACTATGATCTCTTCTACTTCCATCGGGAAGTAGAAACGCTGCAAGCCATTGACTCTTCATATCATACTCCAACTGATGTTTCAGTTGGAGTATTTCGAATTGGCACCTGATTGCTATTTTTAAGATATTGAATAAGAAGATTCTTTGGACTCTTTCCGGAGTGTGCAGGATCGCCTCGATAGGCAGGTTGGTGAAGCTGACGTTGGAAAATGCTGACGATCTGCAAGAGGAAAAGGGTCTGGGTTGTTAAATGTCAGCGCCTTTGGAGCAGCTTTTACGGTGTCGAAACCCGGCCTTTTCGGCCAAGGCTCGAGTATCAGTTTGTGGTCTGCTTCGATCTGAACGCAAAAAACGCCAGTCTGCCGCGAGACTTCAGACCGTTTACCGATGAGCATCTGGATGCAGCGTTTCCCCGCACTCTTGCGCCGTTGTCCAGCCGGTCCTGACGCGCAGCATTTTTGCGTCCTGTGTTTTCCGCTGCCGCGTCAGGGAAAACAGTTTGAATGCCTGTCGCCAGCGCAACTCATTTTCCGGCAGTCAGGCTCCTGACCGATTGCACGATCGAGTGCCGGTCAATTCGAAAGTGACGATAGAGATCGTTGATCGTCCCGGTCTGACCGAAGTGCTCCACCCCGTGCGGAATAGTCTTGTGCCCGGCAACAGCACCAAGCCAGGACAGTGTGGCCGGGTGTCCATCCAGCACCGTTACAAGCGTGCAATTGCCAGGCAGAGTCTGCATCAGCGTTTCAACATGACTGGTTGCGTTGGGGTTTCCGCGCGCGCGGTCCCGCTGGGCCGCAGTCCAGCCGGCATTCAGGCGATCCGCTGATGTCACCGCCAGCACGCCGACATCCCGGCGATTTTCTCCAATCAAGCCCGCAGCGGCAATCGCCTCATCAGCTACCGCACCCTGATAGGCAATAACGACCGAACAGTTCGGGCCGGGCTTGCGCAACCAGTAGGCCCCGTCGATGGCACCTTGGCGAAAATCGTCATTTACACGTTTGCCTGGTTGCTCGAGCGGTTTTGTGGTCAGGCGCAGATAGACTGATCCGCCAGTCTCGTCGCGCAGCCATGTGCGCTCGTCAGGGTCGTCGTCACCGTCCTTCTGCATATAGGCAAAGGCCCATTCCATGATCACGGCGAGTTCGTCGACAAAAGCCGGCTCGAAGGCCGCCAAGCCATCCTGCGACATACCGATAAGCGGGGAGCCAATGGACTGGTGCGCGCCGCCTTCCGGAGCCAGCGTGATGCCCGACGGCGTTCCCACAATCATGAACCGTGCGTCCTGATAGCAGGCATAGTTCAGCGCATCGAGGCCACGGGCAACGAATGGATCATAGACCGTGCCGATCGGCAGCAGCCGTTTTCCAAACAACGAATGCGACAGACCCGCCGCCCCAAGCAGCAGGAAAAGGTTCATTTCAGCGATGCCAAGTTCGATGTGCTGGCCTTCAGGCGTGAACTCCCACCTGGCGGTCGACGGGATGTTCTCGTTGATGAAGGTGTCGGATTGTTCTTTTCTGGCAAAGAGCTTCCGGCGGTTCACCCAGGGGCCGAGATTGGTTGTCCCGGTGACATCGGGAGACGTGGTGACAATGCGCGCCGCCAGCGGACTGCTGCCTTTGGACAAATCATCAAGGATCTTTCCAAAGCCCATCTGCGTCGATATCTCGCGATCACTGCTGATCTGGATTTCCGGAACGGGCAACACGTCATCGGTGTAACGGCGGCGGCCTTTCGCGAAGAACTTCGCCTCTTTCAGGAAAGCCTTCAGGGCGGGCACGTCGGCAACGGTTGCCATCGGATCCCATTCCCTGCCTTCTGGCACAGCCATATGGGCTTGCCATGCGGCCATCTGTGTCTTGTTCATCAAGCCGCCATGATTGTCCTTGTGGCCTGCAATGGGCGTACCCCAGCCCTTGATGGTGTAGGCAAGAAAGCAGACAGGCCGGTCGTGATCGATTGCCGCGAAGGTATCGGCCATCGTTTGCACGCAATTGCCGCCGAGATTTTCCATCAACTCAGCCAGCTGGTCGTCGCTGCGGCGGTCGATCAGAGCCGTAACGTCGCCCTGATCACCCAGATCGTCCATCAGGCGCTTGCGCCAAACCGAGCCGCCCATGAAAGTAAGGGCCGAATAGAGCTGGTTGGGGCAGCTGTCGATCCAGTCGCGCAGTTTTTTCCCGCCCGGCTCGTTGAAGGCAGCACGCTGCAGATACCCGTATTTGACCCGGACGACATCCCAGCCAAAGGCATCGAAGATCTGCTCAACGCGACGGAACAGCCCTTCCCGGACAATGCCATCGAGAGATTGGCGGTTGTAGTCTATGATCCACCATGTGTTGCGCAGGTCGTTCTTCCAGCCCTCCTGCAAACACTCATATATATTGCCTTCGTCCAGTTCCGCATCGCCGACAAGCGCGACCATGCGCCCCGGTTTCAGCTCCTGTCCCCATTGCTTGGCCTGAATGTAATCCTGCACAATCGATGCGAAAGACGTGATCGCCACGCCAAGCCCGACAGAGCCGGTCGAGAAATCAACGTCATCGATATCCTTTGTGCGTGACGGGTAGGATTGCACGCCGCCAAACCCACGAAAGGCTTCCATTTTTTCGCGCGTCTGGTTTCCCATCAGATATTGAATCGCGTGGAATATGGGTGACGCGTGCGGTTTGACAGCAACCCTGTCCTCCGGCCGCAGGGCGGAAAAATACAAGGCAGTCATGATTGACACCATCGACGCCGAAGACGCCTGATGACCACCGACCTTGATCCCGTCGGCCTTTGGGCGAATGTGATTGGCGTTGTGAATCATCCAGTGCGACAGCCACAGCAGACGCTGCTCGATGGTTTTCAGATGAGTTCTGGACGTGGTCATGGCGGTGTCCTCTTGATTGTCCTCAACGACCATTTTCCCGCTGCTTGCGCAAGGTTTCAGGTCGCTTCTTCACGTGGCCGGCTGCAATGCGCGCCAATGCCGCCCCTGTCCTACAGCTGATAGCCGGTTGTTGTTAGGCTGCCTAGCACGCGCCGTCCCATAAGCATGTCCTCGTGTCGCATCGCGGCCGGGGCGTCACCTTGGTATTTTTCAACCGAGACAAGAAATAGCTGTCCCGCGCATCCCTGACTGAAGCAGGATGCCGGCTCGAACAAGGGAAAAACGCCTTACGACGCCTCAGAGAAAAGCTGTAATCAACAAACTGGATGTCCCGCGAGGAGCCGCAGCTTACAAATAGGATCCATTGGAAATGCAGGAAGGGCGCTTTAACTCCGGACTTCGATTTGGCACAGGCCCTGAGGTGAGATCACTGTCCGAGCGTGCGCAAGATGGAGGTCGCTGCCATCGAAGCTCCGTTTGCTTTCGTCATATGCGCTGAAATGTCGGCCATCCGCTCGTGCAAGGTCTTGTCGCCGAGCAGCTTCGTCATCGCGTCGCACAGCTCCTGCGGGCTCCATGTGTTGCGCTGCATGTGAATCCCGGTACCGGTTTGCGTTGCCCGCAGGCCATTGTCGTGTCCGTCCCAGCAATAAGGCATGACCAATGACGGCACACCGTAATAGAGCGCCTCGCAGAAACTGTTGTTTCCACCGTGGTGAATGAAGAGGTCGGCCTGGGTGACGATGGAGGGCTGCGGAAACCAGCTGCCGAGATACACGTTGTCGGGGACTTTCTGATAGCTTTCGAGAAAGCCTCCGACATTGACGAAGAAGCGCGCGGGATATGCAGCGAAGACATCGATCATGCGGCCGATCAGGTCGGTGTCGATGGCTCCAAGGCTACCGAAACTGAGATAGACTATCGGCCCGTCATTGACCGGTAGGGGCGGCGGATCGAACTGCGCTTCCTCGCGCACGCAACCTTCGAGAAACACAAACTGATCCTCGGGCAGCGGGTGCTGGCGCGAATGCCGGACCACTTCCGGCGCGAGCAGCAGATTGAGATGAGGCGAAGTCTCCAGAAATTGGCCCGGGGGCAGGGCGGCAAGACCGCGGCGCCTGCGAAAGGTATTGTAGCGCCTGTGCGCCGGGGCGGTGGCCTCGAGATAGGCCGCCTCGAAGCGTCCGCGCTCCGGGTCATCAGCCGCCATCCCTGAAAGATAAGGCGGCACGCCGGGATCCGGGATCTCTGTTTCGGCGCAGGAAACCACCCTGATCCATGGCACACCGGCATTGGCGATGGCCGGGAACATGATCACGTTGTCCAGCACGACGGCATCGGGTCTGATCCGCTTGATGAGGGATTCGAGGCCCTTCTCGGCATGGATCGCCGTGTCGACAATGGTATCCCAGGTCGGGCGGACATAGGTTTCGAGCTGGGTCAGCGGATCCTGGTTGAAATGCTCGAGGTGGGCTGTGATGAAGGCCTGCCAGGTTTCCTCGCTACCCTGGCTTGCAGCCTTCGATGCCGCAGGCAGCTGGTATTCCTTGAACCCGTACTCGTCAAAGACGCCGGTAAACCCCTGATGGCACAGGAAGACGGGAACAGCGCCTTGACGCTGCAGCTGCTGGGCAATGCCGACGCAGTTCAGCGCCGATCCGAAACTCGCCTCCGGAAAGAAGGCGATCACTGGCTTGGTCACGCCATCCCCTTTCGTGCGAGTGGCAGCAATCCGCGGTTGGCCGCTTGCGGTTTGCGGATCTGCGAACGCCGCAAGTGCAGCACCATCTGGTCTGCCGCCAGCTGGTGCTGCATCCGTTCGAGGCTGTCAAGGATATCGAGGTGTTCTTCCAGGGATTGCCGGAGCCTGAAGTCGGGAATGCTGTTGTTCTTTTGCGTGGTCAGCCGCAGGCGCTGATGCGCCAGCAGCGCTCCGCAGATAAAGCGATTGCCGGAGCTTTCGGCAATCAGGCTGTGAAAGGCACAATCGAGGTGCAGGAAGGCGACCGCGCTCATGCTGCCGTCACGGCGTTTGAGAAAATCCTCCATCTGCTGGCGCAGAAGGCCGGCTTTCAGGCTGTCCATCTCGAAGCCCGCAGCGGTGATCGCCTGCGGCTCGAGTGCCAAACGGAAAGACAGGCTCTCGGAGACCGCGTCAGGCGTGTCCAGCAGGGGTTGGAAAGCCCAGGCGCGGCCCGGCAATTGTGCCACGACGCCGTCAGTGCTTAGTATTTTTAGCGAATTTAGTACAGCAGATCGCGGGACGTTATAGCGGCGAACAAGTGAGCTCACAGATTGCACATCGGTTATCCGGCGCTCGGCCCGGTCCGACAAGATGCGTGTTGCCAGCGACCCCTCCACATCATCGAGTTGCGCCGCGCCATCAATGCCGATCTCTTCAGGTGAGTGATTGAGGAAAAAGCCACCTTCTTCCCGGCGCTGAACAATATCATTTGATTCCAATAATTTAAGTGCAGACCGTATCGGTGTTCGCGAGACGCCGCAGGCTTGCGAAAGGGTGTTTTCCGGCAGGTGGTCACCGCTCTTCATGCCGCGTTCCAGGGCGACCTCAATGATCTGGCGTGCCAGCTTCAGGTGGTTCTGCCGGGTATTGCTTCTTGTTCTTATCATGACTCATCCCTCTGACGGCGGTCGCAATTCCTCCTTCGTGGCGGCGTCTGGCCCGGTCCGGAAAAAACTGCAAAAACAAATTGACGTATCTTTTTAGACATTAATACTGAACTAGAGGCGATCAGCAAGAATCGCAAGTCCAAAGCTGCCGGACGTCTGTACCGGCGTCTCAACAACGACCCTGGAGGTGAACTTGATGACCAGACAATCCCCGCGCAGCCGCGTAATCCTGCGCAACAGTGTCTTTCTGGCCGCAATGGCTGCTGCGCTTGGCACGCCGGCCATGGCAAATCCGCTGACCATTTCGAACTGGGACGGCTACATGGCCGCCGATGCGATCGAGACATTCAATGCGCAATCCGGCAATGAAGCGGAACTCGTACTGCATGCCACGAATGAAGAGATCATGGGCAAGCTCATTGCCTCCAAGGGCGTTGGCTATGACGTGGTCTTCGTGTCCTCGCCATTCGCCGAGGTGCTGCACAATCTCGGACTCACCGAAGAGCTCGATCATTCCAAGATCCCCAATATCGCCAATCTGTACAAAGAGGCGACCGAACTGCCGCACGATCCTGGCAACACATTCTCGTTGCCTTATGCCTGGGGCACGACAGGGCTTTGCTATCGCTCGGACCTGGTAGGCGATCCGTCCTCCTGGAACGATCTGCTCAAGCCGTCTGAAGCGGTTTCGGGGAAGACCACAATGCTGGCAACCGACCGCTGGCTGCTAGCTGCCGGACAGTTGGCGCTGGGCTACTCGGTCAACGAAACCGACGCAACGAAGATGGGTGAAGTCCGCGATCTTCTGATCGAAGCCAAGAAGACATTGCTCGCCTATGACGACACCACCTTTTACGCCAAGCTGGTGTCCGGCGAAGCCGAACTGGTGCAGGCCTGGGACGGCTGGTGCAATTATGGCATCGGTGAAAACGGCGACATCAAATACGTCATTCCGAGCGAAGGATCCGACCTCTGGGTCGACACAATGGTGATCCTCAAGGCCTCCGAGAACAAGGATGCGGCCTACGCCTTCGTCAATTACATCCTCGACGCGGACAATCATCGCTGGGCGGCCGAGAATATTCTCTACAAGGTTCCCAACGAAGCTGCCATGAGCGGCGTCGACGCGTCACTGATCGAGACCTATCCGAACATGGGGATGAAACCTGCCGACATGCTCAAATTCGAGCAGTTGCGTGATGTCGGTGCAGCACAGCGCGATTACTCGCGTCTCGTCTCGGAGATCAAGGCTGCAAACTGATTTGCAGTGAGAAACCTCCGGATGCTGTTGGCATCCGGAGGCCTTCCTACCCATTGAACGCCGGCCGAGCCGGTGCAGGCCGTGGTGATGACAACCGATCGCAGACCCCTTTTATTGATGTCGCCGGCGCTGTTATGGCTGACCGGCCTGATGGTCATCCCGTGCGGCTTGATCCTGGTTCTCGCCTTCTTCAGGCGCGGCATCTATGGCGGTATCGAATACACGTGGACGCTGGAAAACATCGCGCTGGTCTTCGATCCGCTGTATTTCCAGATCTTTCTCAAATCGGCAGGAATTGCCGGGTTGTCTGCCGCCATTGCCTGTGTTCTTGGCTATGCCGCGGCCTACGCCATCGCCGCCATGCCGCGCAGCAGACAGCCGATGCTGCTGTTTTTTGCGGTCCTGCCGTTCTGGTCAAATTACCTCGTGCGAACCTATGCCTGGATCGTGCTGCTCAACCGGGAGGGGCTGGTCGTCAATCTGGCCCGCTGGCTGGGATACAATGGCGAACTGCCAAGCATGCTCTACACAGAACAGGCGGTGGTGATCGGGCTGGTCTATAATTATCTGCCCTTCGTCATCCTCGCCTGCTACGCGCCGCTGTCGCGCCTCAATCCCGAAATCACCGAGGCGTCGCGGGATCTTGGCGCGTCGGCCTGGACCACGTTTCGCCGGGTCACGCTGCCGATGACGGTCCCGGGCATTGCCACCGGGTTCGTGTTCGTCTTTGTGCTTTCAATCGGTAACTTCGTAACCCCGGCGCTTCTCGGCGGCGGTCAGTTCCAGATGATCGGCAACCTGGTCTATGCCCAGTTCCTGACCGCCAATGACTGGCCGTTCGGCGCGGCTCTTTCCATGGTACTGATCGCGGTGATGCTGGGTCTGCTCATGGGGCAGGCGATTGTTGCCGAGCGTGCCAGCGGCGGAAAGGCGCGGGCAGATGACTGACCGCAACACCTTCCGCCTCATGCTCCTGATCCTCGGTGTCGTTTTCGCATTTTTGTACATACCGATTTCGGTTCTCGTCGGTCTGTCGTTCAACGAAGGCGGGCTGCCGACGGCCTGGACCGGCTTCTCGGCCAAGTGGTACGGGGCGCTGCTCGACAACAATGATATCCTGAAGGCCGCCGGCAACACCTTGATCGTGGCACTCTTCTCGACTGTGCTTTCCACCATGCTTGGCACCTTGCTGGCTGTCGGCGTCGAGATACGCCGCCGTAACGGAAAGTGGCTGGAGACCATCATTTTCGCCCCGATGATCATCCCTGACATCGTCTTGGCGATCGCACTTTTGAGCATGTTTTCGCTGCTCGGGGTCAAGATGGGGCTGCACACCATCATCGTGAGCCATGTGGTGTTCAATCTGGCTTTTGTCTGCGCGGTGGTGCGGGCGCGGCTCAAGAGTTTTGACTGGTCGATCGTCGAGGCGTCGGCAGATCTGGGCGCATCGACCGCAATCACGCTCTACCGGGTTGTGATCCCGGTGCTGATGCCGGCGATTGTCGCGGGCGGGCTGCTGGCCTTCACCCTGTCTGTTGATGAATTCATCATCGCCTTTTTCACCGCTGGTGCGGGCCGGTCGTCCATCACCCTGCCCATGCAGATTTTTGCGATGATCCGGTTCGGCGTCACGCCGGAGATCAATGCGCTTGCCACCATCGTCATGTCTGTCTCGGTCGTTGCACTGGCCCTGTCGCAGCGACTGAACAAGGGAGGGCTTCCCGGCCAATGACCCAACCATTCTTGAGCATTCAGAACGTTGAGAAATATTTCGCCACGGTGCAGGCGGTCGCCGGTGTCTCCCTCGACATACGGGAGAACGAGTTTTTTGCGCTGCTGGGTGCGTCGGGCAGCGGCAAGACCACGCTGTTGCGGATGCTGGCGGGGTTTGAAGAGATCAGCGGTGGAGACATTCAGATCGAGGGCGCTTCGATTGCCAAGCTGCCGCCGAACCAGCGGCCGGTCAATCTGATGTTTCAGTCCTATGCGCTGTTTCCGCATATGAGCGTGGCGCAGAATATCGGCTACGGGCTTGAGATGGAGCGGTTGCCGAAGGCCGAAGTGAAAGCGAGGGTCGACGAGATCCTCACCGTCATTCAGCTCAGCCATCTTTCCGGGCGCAAACCGGATCAACTCTCCGGCGGTCAGCGCCAGAGGGTCGCCCTGGCGCGTGCGCTGGTCAAGCGCCCCAAGGTGCTGCTGCTTGATGAACCGCTGGGTGCGCTCGACAAGAAATTGCGCAGCGAGATGCAGCTGGAGCTCAAGCGCCTGCAGCATCAGTTCGGCATCACCTTCATCATGGTGACGCACGACCAGGAGGAGGCGCTGGTCATGGCCGACCGCATCGCCATCATGAAAGACGGTGCCTTGCTGCAGGTCGGGCCGCCCAAGGATATCTACGAGTTGCCGCAGTCGCGCTTTGCCGCCGATTTCATCGGCGTGATGAACTTCCTGCCGGTCACTGCCGGTGAGAACGGGTTCAGTGCCCGCGACGGCAGCAGCATTGCCGCCACCCATATCAATGAGGGCGCTGGTTCGGGCGCTGCTGTCGCGGCAGTGCGGCCGGAACGGATGTCAATCGGGCAGGAGGGCGAGAACCGGCTCGAAGGCACGGTCTCGGCCATCGCCTATCACGGTCTCGACCTGCTTCTGCATGTCAGAACGGAGCTGTCCGACGTTCCGGTGATTGCCCGCATGACGGCCGATGTAGCCGACACCCACCATCCGCAGGAAGGCCAGCAGATTGCGCTGAGCTGGTCGGCTCGCGACACACATGTTTTCCCGGCCTGAAGGGCCCAACCAGAATGACCAGAGGAGACAACATGGAACAGAAAACCTTCGCTTTTTTCCCCGAGGCCGCGTTTGGCCCAGCCTTGAACTCTGTCGGAATCGCCCAGGCAATCACCGCCATGGGGCACAAGGCCGTCTTCCTGTCGGATCCCGGTTTTGTTGAAATCTACGAGGGCTACGGTTTCGAAGCGCATCCTGTTGCCCTGTCCGAGCCGATGCCGCCCGAGCAGATGGCAAAGTTCTGGGAAGACTTCATCAATGGCCACATTCCGAATTTCCGCAAGGCGCCGATCGACCAGATCGACAACTACGTCAAGGAGTGCTGGGAGGCTATCGTTGACAGCGCCAAGTGGGCCGAAAAGGACCTGCCGGGCGTTCTGGCCAAGATCAAGCCGGACGTGATTGCTGTCGACAACGTCATCCTGTTCCCCGCGATCAAGCAATATGGCGTGCCGTGGGTGCGGATCATTTCCTGCTCTGAGAACGAGATCGAGGATCCGGCCATACCGCCACACCTTTCGGGCATGTCGGAAAACGACAAAGAGGGCCATGCGGCCTTCCGCGCAAAGTTCGAGGAAGTCATCAAGCCGATCCACGATGATTTCAATGCCTTCCTTACCGAATGCGGCGAGGAACCCTACAAGCTGGGCGAGTTTTTTGAGGCATCGCCTTACATGAACATGATGCTGTATCCGCAGCCGCTGACCTACAAGCGCGATGTGCCGCTCGATCCGGCACGGTTCCAGTATCTTGAGGGCTGCGTGCGCGAGGACAAACCCTACACTGTGCCGGAGTTTGCGGCCAACAAGGATGGCCCGCTGCTTTACATTTCCTTCGGTTCATTGGGGGCCGGAGACACCGATCTGCTCAAGCGGCTTATCGAGCTGGTCGGCAAGACCCGCTATCGTGCGCTGGTCAATGTCGGCGACTACAAGGACGCCTATTCGGACATCCCGCCCAACGTCATTATCGAGGGATGGTATCCGCAGCCATCGGTCATTCCGCAGGTGGATGCGGTCATCCACCACGGCGGCAACAACTCGTTCACCGAGTGTCTGTATTTCGGCAAGCCCGCCATCATCATGCCCTATGTCTGGGATGGTCACGACAACGCGATGCGCGTTCAGGAAACCGGCTATGGTTTCCGGTCGGACCGCTACGACTGGACCGATGATGAGCTGATTGCCAAGATCGAAGCCTGTCTGAACGATGCTGCCATGCAGGAGCGTCTGGCCAGGATCTCGGCCCACATGCAGTCCTGCGAAGGCCCGCTGAAGGCGGCCAAACTGCTGGCAGGGCTGGTGAAATGAGCAATCTTGCATCAAGCGCGCCGCACATCCACGGTGCGAGCGATTTTGACGACCTTGTGGACTGGGGCGCGCAGCCCGATGCCCTGGCAGGCGCGTCACACTCGACCGGGCGGCTTTTGCACAAGGGACCGGGCAATATCCCGGAAACCGGGATCTGGGACTGCACGCCGGGACGTTGGCGGCTGTCGGTGCCGCGCGACGAATTCTGTCATTTCGTCAAGGGTCGGGCGACCTACCGGTCCGATGACGGCGAGGTGATCGACGTGATGGCCGGCACCTGCGTGCTGTTTCCCGCCGGATGGACCGGCGAGGCGGAAATCCACGAGACAATCCGAAACATCTACATGCTCAGCTGAGGCCAGACTTATGAAAACACCTGTCATGCACAAACCTCTCGAGGTGACCGAAACCGTGGATTGGGGCGTCATCCCGACCATGATCGAGGGGGAATCGCGCGTTAGCGGCGTCGTGCTGCACAAGGGTCCCGGCGGCCAGTCGGAATGCGGCTTGTGGATCTGCACCCCCGGCAAATGGGACTGTCACGTGACCAGCGATGAATTCTGCCATTTCCTCGAAGGCCGCTGCACCTATGTGCACGAAAGTGGCGATGTGATCGAGGTTGCCCCCGACACAGCGGCTTTTTTCCCCAAGGAC
>Ga0114910_1000860_pt1 | contig 15016 bp, 10 predicted proteins | sample MalvireepMed_908_FD_83500 | JGI IMG/M metagenome (GOLD analysis project Ga0114910, IMG submission 83500) | Marine viral communities from the Global Malaspina Expedition - Malaspina viral metaG DeepMed_908 | ecosystem: Environmental > Aquatic > Marine > Oceanic | place: Mediterranean Sea...
CCCGCCTGCGCGGTGCTGGGGAAGATCTGGGTGAGGTACTGCTCGTCGCCCAGATTGCGGACATAGCCGGTCACTTCGAACCCGTTCTCCATCGCGAAGGTCAGCGAGGCGTTCACCTGATTGACTTCGCGCGTGTAGTTGCGGGCGATCGCGCGCTGCTGTTCGAATGTGCCGAAGCCCGGAACGCCTTCGATCAGCTGAGTATCGCTCTCGTGATAGAAATCCACGCGTCCGATCAGCAGATTGCCGCTCGATCCCAATTCCTGCGTATAGGTCGCCGAAGTGGCGATCGTGAACGAGGGGATCCCCGCCGGGCGCGTGCCCGTCAGATCGCCGACAGCCGAATTGGTGAAGCTGTTATAGATCGGATCGAGATGGGTCAGCGCGAAGGTGAACACCAGAGCGTCGGTCGGGTTGATCGTGCTGTCGAGCTCGAAGCCCCGCGTCGATTGCTCGCCCGCATTCGCCAGAGCGAAGCCGGTGCCGGTGAAGACGTTCGACTGGAAGCCGTCCAGCGTCTGATCGAACAGCGCGACGTTCAGCGCGAAGCCTGGGTAGTCCAGCTTGATGCCGAGTTCGTAGACTTCCGATTCTTCCGGCCCGGCGAAGCGCGACCCGGTTCCCAGATTCGGCACCGCGATGCCCGCGTCGCGGATCGGCGAGGACGGCGCGAGGATCAGGCTGCCGCGCGGACCCGGCGTGTAATTGCTCGCCAGCGGACGGCTGTCGCGTGACAGATTGACCGAACTCGCCTTGAAGCCGGTGGCATAGGTGAAATACGCGTTGATATTGTTGTTCACCTCGTAGGCGATGCGGCCGGTATAGCTCCAGTCGTCGTCTTCCGTCTGACCCGGTTCGACCGCGTTCGGCACGCCCAGGAAGGGCGGGATGAACTGCAGCGGCTGAAGGGCGAGCAGCGGGTTCACCGCCGGATTGAGCGCGGCGCTCGTGATCGCTCCGAAGGCCGGTCGTGTGGCGGGATTGGTCGCAAAGCCATTGATGACCGTAGGGGTCACCGCGCCGGGCGCCACGTTCAGCGCACGGGCGATCTGGCCGACGATGAAGGCATCGACGAGATTCACGTTCGCCAGCGGATCGAAGGATTGCTGTGCGAGAGTGAAGTCCTTCTCGTCCTTCGTGTAGTTGAAGCCACCGGTCAGCGTGATGCGATCGGTGACTTCGAAATCCACCGTTCCGAAGACGGAATAGCTTTCGTTCTGAAGCGTGAAGGCTTCACGCGACAGCGGGCCGGCGGCGAAGCTGCCGCCCACAGGAATGCCCAGACCGGCTTCGGCGGCGGGAAGCCGTCCTCCCGCCAACGCATTGAAGAACGGCCGTGCCGCAGCACCATTGTCGAGACCGCTGGTCTGCACCACGTCTTCGTTGAAATAGAAGCCGCCGAGCAGGAAGTTGAACGGCCCGTCGAAGTCCGACGTCAGGCGCAGTTCCTGCGTGAAGGTGTCGACCGCCTGGTCACGGAATTCGCTGACGATGTCCGCGCTGGTGAAATCGACGTCCTGCTGGTTGAAAGCGCGCAGTTCGCGATACGCAGTGATCGAGGTCAGCGAGAAAGCGCCGATCTCGTAATCGGCCTGGAGCGAGCCGCCATAGCTTTCGATGTCGTTGGTCGGCAGCTGGTTCAGATAGGCTTCGTAGCTGAACGGATCGTTCGCCGCGACATTGCCGCCCACCGCGCGGGTCGCAGCGAAGGTCGGCCCGGCGAGGACGTTGCCGGCGAAGCAGCAATTCTCGTCGATCTTGGAGTAATCGCCGATCGCGCGGACACGCAGCGCCCCGCCATTGTCGAAGAGAAGCTGGGCGCGCGCGCCGTAGCGGTTGCGATCGTTGATCTTCTCGTCGAGGTTGACGACGTCGACATAGCCGTCGCGCGTGTTGTAATTGCCTTCCAGAGAGAAGGCGACGCTGTCGGTGATCGGGCCGGTGACGTCGCCGCGCACGACGATATTGTCGTAATTGCCGTAGGTCAGCGCGGCGCTGCCGCCGAAGTCGAATTGCGGTTCGCGCGTGACGACCGAGATGATGCCGGCGCTGGCGTTCTTGCCGAACAGGGTCGACTGCGGCCCGCGCAGCACTTCGATGCGCGCGACATTGGCGAGATCGTTGATCTGCGCCGCCGAACGCGAACGGTAGACCCCGTCGATGAACACGCCGACCGAAGGCTCGACGCCGACATTGTTCGCGCCGTTGCCGAAGCCGCGGATGAAGAAGGTGGTGTTGGCCGAGCTCTGCAGCTGGCTGACGCGCAGCGACGGTGCGACCGTCTGCAGGTCGAGCAGGTCGCGGATTTCCGCGCGTTCGAGCGTCTCGCCCGTGGTAACGCTGACCGAGACGGGCGTTTCCTGAAGGGTCTGGGCACGCTTGGTCGCGGTGACGATGATAACGTCGTTATCGGCGGCGGGGGCCACATCGGGCTCGCCATCCGTCAGGTCGGCATCATTGTCGAGCGTCGTCGTATCTTCCTCGATCGCCTGCGCGGCGACGGCGCTGGGCATGAGGGCGATCGCGGCGACACCGGCAAACAGGCCGGCGGAAACGCCACGCGAAAACGAACGCGAAAAATTCATGAAAAAACCTCTCTTCTTCAAAGCGGTATCGTTCGAACCGCTTTTCTCTCCTATGCGCGCGGTAGAGCCGCGCTTGCACCGCCGCCCTTTACGTGGCGCAGGCACCCGGAACAAGCGCGATCCCGCCATTTCGACGAGCTTCGATCCGTGTTGCGCGCCCGCCACACCTTCCGCTACGGCTTGGCGAGGGTGTGAAGCCGTCTGTGAGCTTGCCGCATTGCAGCAAGTCGGCTAGGGGCCGCGCGGACAGGGTGTTCGCTCGCCCGTTCCCCCTTTTTCCGATCCTCACGAAAGCACCCCGCCCATGTCCCGCGACCTGCGCAATGTCGCCATTATCGCCCACGTCGACCACGGCAAGACCACGCTGGTCGACCAGCTGTTCCGCCAGTCCGGCACCTTCCGCGAAAACCAGCGCGTGGAAGAACGCGCGATGGATTCGGGCGATCTGGAAAAGGAACGCGGGATCACCATCCTCGCCAAGTGCACCAGCGTGGAATGGGAGCACGAAGGCAAGACGACGCGTATCAACATCGTCGACACCCCCGGCCACGCCGATTTCGGCGCCGAGGTGGAGCGTATCCTGAGCATGGTCGACGGCGTGATCTTGCTGGTCGACGCTGCGGAAGGCCCGATGCCGCAGACCAAGTTCGTCACCGGCAAGGCGCTGGCGCTAGGCCTCAAGCCGATCGTCGTCGTAAACAAGATCGACCGCAGCGATGCCCGCCCCGACGAAGTGCTGGACGAATGTTTCGAGCTGTTCCTCAGCCTCGACGCGAATGACGAGCAGCTCGACTTCCCCTCGCTCTGGGCCTCGGGTCGCGATGGCTATGCCAGCCCCGATGCGACCGCGCGCTCGGGCGATCTCGAACCGCTGTTCAAGCTGATCGTGGACCATGTCCCGTCCCCCGGCCTCGACACCAGCGGGCCGTTCAGCTTCCTCGCCACCCTGCTCGACCGCGACAATTTCATGGGCCGCGTCCTGACGGGCCGGGTCCAGTCCGGCACGGTCAAGATCAACGATCCGATCCGCGCTTTGGATGCCGACGGCAACGTGGTCGAAGTCGGCCGCGCGACCAAGCTGATGAGCTTCGACGGGCTCGACCGCGTGCCGGTCGAAAGCGCGCAGGCGGGCGACATCATCGCCATGGCGGGACTCGAAAAGGCGACCGTGTCGAACACCATCGCGGATCCGGCCGTGACCGAACCGATTGCCGCCCAGCCGATCGATCCGCCCACGCTGGCAATGCGCTTCTCGGTCAATGACAGTCCGCTGGCGGGCCGCGAGGGATCGAAGGTCACCAGCCGCATGATCCGCGATCGCCTGATGCGCGAGGCGGAAACCAATGTCGCCATCCGCGTTACCGAAAGCGCCGACAAGGACAGCTTCGAAGTCGCCGGGCGCGGCGAATTGCAGCTCGGCGTCCTCATCGAAACGATGCGCCGCGAAGGCTTCGAGCTGGGCATTTCGCGCCCGCGCGTCCTGTTCCGTGAAGAAAACGGTCAGCGCATGGAGCCGTTCGAAACGGTCGTCATCGACGTGGACGACGAGCATTCCGGCACGGTCGTGGAAAAGATGCAGCGCCGCAAGGCCGAGCTGACCGACATGCGCCCCTCCGGCGCGGGCAAGACGCGCGTGACCTTCTCCGCCCCCAGCCGCGGCCTGATCGGCTATCACGGCGAATTCCTGTCCGACACGCGCGGCACCGGCATCATGAACCGCCTGTTCGAGAAATACGACGCGCATAAAGGCCCCATCGAAGGCCGCCAGAACGGCGTGCTGATCTCGATGGTGGCGGGCGAGGCGACCGGTTACGCCCTGTACGCGCTGGAAGATCGCGGCGAGCTGTTCATTAGCGGCGGCGCAAAGATCTATGAAGGCATGGTGATCGGCGAGAATGCCAAGCCGCAGGACCTCGAAGTCAACCCGCTGAAGTCCAAGCAGCTCACCAACTTCCGTTCGACCGGCAAGGACGATGCGATCCGCCTGACGCCCCCGCGCGTGATGACGCTGGAACAGGCCATCGCCTATATCGACGATGACGAGATGGTCGAAGTGACGCCGCAGACCATTCGCCTGCGCAAGGCGATCCTGGATCCGCACGAGCGCAAGAAGGCCAAGCGCAAGGACGGCTGAGGTCCGCCCGCCGGGGTCCGATCAGTCCGGGCAGCGGCGCAGCACGAATCCGTCCCTGGTATCGTAGCGCGCCCGCATCCGGTCCGGACCTTCAAGCGCCATATAAAAGGCGTATCGGGTGCCCGGGCCGTCGCCATATTGTTCGAAGACGGTCGCGGCGGCGTAGTCGCCGCGAACCCGCACCGTGCGCACGATGCCGGTGCTTTCGAAAAAGCCGATGCGGCTCGCTCCGATGTCGTAGCGCTGGTGTCCGGGCACGCGGCAATGGTCGAGATCTTCCGACCAAAGCCCGTGGAAACGCGCCGGTATCGTGTCCTGCACGGAAGCCCCGGCAACGCTCCTCTCATCTTCTGTTTGCGGAGCCGGGCTTTCGGTACGCTCCGATTCCGCAGAGCTGGACGGGTCAGGCGGAGCGACCTCGCCCGGTTCGGTGCGCGTAACGACCTCTCCGGAGTTCCGGTCGTTCTGCGAGTCCGGCGGATCGTTCGAACACGCCGCTAGCAAAACAAGTGCGGCGAGCGAGCCGAGGCGAAGCGGCGGCGCGATGATAGGTCGATGGCCCAAAGTCAGTCGCCGAGCGCCATGAAATTCGGCTGTCCGTTCGACGCGCTGACCCCGCCATCGACCGGCAGGTTCGCCCCCGTCACGAACCGCGCATCCTCGCTCGCCAGAAAGGCGACGACGCTCCCCACATCTTCCGGCTCGCCGACGCGGCCCAAGGGAATGCGGCGCAGAAACGCGTCCATCAGGTTCTTATTGTCGCGAATGCCCTCGCTCATATCGGTCCGGGTCAGCGAAGGCAGGACGGCGTTCACGCGGATGCCCTGCGCGCCCAATTGGAGAGCAAGACCGCGAGTCAGATTGGTCACCGCGCCTTTCGATGCGTTGTAGATCGGCATGGTCCAGTCGCCGCCGCTGCCCGACACGCTGGAGGTGTTGATAATCGAAGCACCACCCGCACTCTGGCTCTTCACCAGTTCGGGGATGGCCGCGCGGCACATATAGAGCATGCCCTTCACGTTGATATCGATCACGCTCTCGATATCGTCCTCGTCCGCCTCGGCCAGGGGACCTGCGGCGGCGATGCCGGCATTGTTCACCAGCACGTCGAGCCCACCGAAGCGTTCGACGGTCTTCCCGACGATCTCCTTCGCAAAATCCGCGCCGCCGATCGCGCCTTCGACGATCAGAGTGCGATCGTCAGGCAGATTCTTCGCGACCTTTTCAATATCCTCGCGCGTGCGGGAATTCAGGACGACATTCGCCCCTTCTGCGGAAAACCGGCGCGCGATCGCGGCACCGATGCCGGAAGACGAGCCTGTGACGAGGACGGTGGTTTCGGAAAAACGGTTCATGGAGTCGGGCCTTTGAAGAATGAAGGGTTCACCCCTTCAACCCTTCTGTCCGCTGGAAGGTCCGATACCTCTACCGGTCTTTTCACCCGGTCAGATAGAATTCCGCCAGCACCAGCCCTGCATACAGCGTCGCGCCAAGCAGGAACGGCCAGAACTTGCTCTCCCGCTCCTCCGGCAGTTCTTCCTTCAATATCACAAGGACCATCGCCCCGCCGACGAAAGCGAACAGACAGCCGATGGCGATTTCGGGCAGCTCCACCAACAGGCCGGTGATCCACCCCGCCAACGTGGCGCCCACCAGCGCCCAGCGACCTGCATGGTCGTAAATTTCGGGATGATCGGCGCGGCTGGCGAAATCGGCCGTGACGAAGTGGAGCAGCAGCGCGACGAAGAACAGGATCAACCCGCCCGCCGTCTCGTCCTCGCGGTGGTTGAGAAGATAGGCGACGATAAAGATGAGCAAGCCGCTCGCCGCGATGTGCAGCCAGAAGATGCCGCTGCCGGGTCGTTTGTTGGTACGATCGCGGCCCCCGCGCGAGACGACCAGCGCCCGCTCGATCCCGTAGAACAGCGCGAGCCCTGCCAGCGACATCGTATAGACCCAAGCCTCCGCCGCTCCGCGCGCTAGGCCCATGGCGCGCTGAAACGTCGCTCCATGCGCGCCCAGTTCGGGCAGGATGTGCAGGAACACATAGGCGACCGCCACCCCGCCCGCAAAGCTCAGCCAGCGGCTGCGCGGCTCGACATCGAGGAAGCGCAGTTTCCCGACGAACAGGTGCACCGCGCAAAAGCCAAGCGCCATCAGCGCGGTGACGGGTTCGATCGCGGGCATCCCGCGATGCCTAGCGCGCCTCGCCCAGGGCCGAAAGGGGCGGCTCTACAAACCGCCCCGGTGACGATGTTAGAAACGGGCGGTTGCGCTCACCCCATAAAGACGCGGTTCGGCGGGAATGAAAGTCGGGATCCCGAAGGCGCCGCCAGTATTGCCGGCATCGAGCAGATAGTCCTCGTCGAAGGCATTGCGGATAAACCCGGCGATCTCGAAGCTGTCGTCGGCGAAGCTCACGCCTGCGCGCGCATTCACCAGCGTCACGCCTTCCTGCGAAATCAGCGGGCTGTTCGGCACTTCGAAGAAGATGCGGCTGCGATAGGTCACGCTGGGCGTCGCGAAGACGCGCATCCCGTTGCCGATTGGCGCATCCAAGGTAAAGCCGCCCGCCGCCTGCCATTCCGGCTGGAGACGGAAGCGATCGCCCGCGAAGACGCCGTTCTCCGGCTTGTCGTCGATCCCCCCGTCGATATAGCCGACATTGCCGAACACATTGAGCCAGTCGGTCGGGTTTACCGCGAGTTCCCCTTCGACGCCGAGATTGCTGGCGCTGCCCGCGCTCCGCGTAACCGTGGTACCGTCGGGCTGCGTGATGCTGACCTGGAAGCCTTGATATTCCTGGTAATAGACGCCCAGCGATCCCGACACGATCCCGCTGGCGAATTTGAGCCCGCCCTCGTAATTCCATACCGTTTCCTCGGGCACTTCCTGCAAGTTCGACACGACCGCCCCGCCCGCGCGCCGTGCGCTCAACTGCACCACCGGCGAACGGCGTCCCTTCGAGACGGTGGCGAAGACGTTGAGATCCGGGGTCAGACGGTAAAGCGCGTTGAAGCGTGGGAGCACGACGGAATAGCTGCGGTCGGCCTCGAACACGCGGCCGTCGGTATCGACCTGCCCCGGGATCAGGGGCGCGCCGGTAATGATCGAGTTGGGAACATCGGTGACATAGCCGGACTTGCGCTATTCGATCAGCAACCGCGCGCCTGCGGTCAGTTCAAGCGCGGGGGTCGCGATGTAGGTCACGTCGGCGAAAACCGAATAGCTCTGATTCTCGCCGCGGTTCTCGAAGGTCGAGGTATAGGGAATCGCCGATGCGGCCCCGCCTGTTACGAGAGCGGTGACCTGAGAGGCCGACACCGATCCGTCCGGCGCTACACACGGAATACCGGGGATCAAGGGGCGCGGTGTCGCCACCGAGGTCAGGCATTGCAGGAAGGTGCCTTCCTCGGTCGAGAACGGTACGTTCTGGCGCCCCTTCTCGGTGAAGAAATTCCACCCGAACGCCGCGCGCCACATCGGATCGACATAGCTGAAGCGGCCTTCGTGGCTGAACTGCCAGCCGTCCGCGATCTCGGCGAATTCGAGGAAGGGCGCAGGCCCGCCATCGGCATCGAATACTTCGGCGCTGTCGAATTCGCGATATCCGTTGACGGTGGTGAAGGTCCAGCTGTCGCCGAATTCGTATTCGGCAGTGAGGTTCGCGTCATAGACTTCACGGTCGAGGCCAAGCTGCGCATCGCCCAGATGTGCTTGCGAATATGGCGAGCCGCCCAATTGCGCCGGGCCGAACGGATCGGCGGGGCCATTGGTGGTAGCGAAAGTGCCCGAGATGAACGGTGTGCCGCCATTGCGCTGACGGTCGAACGTCCCGATCAGGTCGACGGTCAGGCGATCGGTAGGCATGAAGCGCAGCGAGCCGCGAAGCCCCAGATTGTCCTGCGCGTACAATTCTTCCTCCTGCGAGGCGGCGAGATTTTCGACATATCCGTCGCGCGTGCGCCACTCGAAGGCGATCCGCCCTGCCAGGACGTCCGATCCGGCATTGACGTAGCCTGAGAGCAAAGTGGCATCGAAATTACCGTACCCGCCCGTGATTTCGGCCGAGAAACCGGGGCGCGGAGGCGCGGAGACGAGGCTGATCGCGCCAACGGCGCTGGCCGTTCCGAACAAGGTCGCCTGCGGGCCCTTGATAACCTCGACCCGGTCGAGATCGTAGATCGCCTGATACGACCCGCGCGAGCGCGAGATATCGACGCCATTGTAATAGAGCGTCACGCGCGGCCCCTGTTGCGAGGAGCCCGAATCCGACGTGATCCCGCGAATCACCACGCCGGGATTGTTGGCGCTCTGTTCCTGAATGTTCAGGCCGGGCACGTAGTTCGACAATTCGTCGAGGTCGGTGACGCCCAGTTCCTGAATCCGCTCGCCGCGCATGGCGGAAATGGTGATCGGCACATCGGCGGCGCGCTGTTCGATCTTCTGCGCGGTGACGATGATCTCGTTGCCGCTCGCCTCCGCAGCTTCCTCGCCTTGCTCGGGCTGGGCGGCGGCCTGTGCCTGCAAGGCCGTCACGGGAACAAGAGCGCTCGACAGGACGAGCAGGCGGACGAGCGAGGTAAGATGCGACATGGCTTTTTTCCCGTCATTGGAAGACGCGAGGGCCTTTCGTATCCGCGCATGACCGGGCCGTGTCGGTTGCGTGTCGTCTCGATGAAACTGGCGAAAAATCGGTGAGGCGGCGTCATTTTCACCACGCCGATGTGTCGGATGGGCCACATCCGCGACCCGTCGACACGGCTCGCCGGGGACAGGAAGCTTCGATCCGGTGAGCCTCAGCGTAAAGATATAAGCCGCGCAGACCCCACCGGCTTGGCTTCGATCAAATTTCCGGCCCAAGGATGACAGAGCCTCTCGCGTCTGTATGTATCGCCCCATGCAAACAGGAACCCTCATAACGCTCGCCCTCTATTTCCTCCTGATGATCGGGATCGGCCTGTTCGCCTGGAAACGATCGACCGATACCAGCGAGGGATACATGCTGGCCGGGCGCAATCTTCATCCGGCGGTCGCGGCGCTGAGCGCGGGGGCTTCCGACATGAGCGGATGGCTGCTGCTGGGCCTGCCCGGCGCGCTCTATGCGGCGGGCCTGGTCGAAGCGTGGATCGGGATCGGCCTGTTCGTGGGTGCGGTCGCGAACTGGATCATCGTCGCCCCTCGCCTGCGCCAGCAGACCGAGGAGATGGGCAATGCGCTGACCATCCCCGAATTCCTCGCCAACCGTTTTCCCGACAAGGCGAAGACGCTGCGCGTCGTGTCCGGCCTCGTGATCGTCGTCTTCTTCACGGTCTATACCGCGGCGGGCCTCGTCGGCGGGGGCAAACTGTTCGAGACCGCCTTTGCCGACATTCTGCCTGCGGGCGGGATGAGCGATTACATGATGGGCATCTGGATCACCGCGCTGGTGGTGCTGGCCTATACGATGGTGGGCGGGTTCCTGGCCGTCAGCCTGACCGATTTCGTGCAAGGCTGCATCATGGTGGTCGCGCTGGTGCTGATGCCGCTTGTGGTGATGTTCGGCCCCGGCGGCACGGCGGGCGGATCGATCGAGGCGGTCGCGGCGAGCCAGCCGGGCTTCCTCAGCCTGACGCAGGGCCTCACCTTCCTGGGCTTCGTCAGCGCCGTGACCTGGGGGCTGGGCTATTTCGGGCAGCCGCATATCATCGTGCGCTTCATGGCGATCAGCACGGTCGAAAAGGTCAAGGTTGCGCGCAATATCGGGCTCGCCTGGATGGGCGTGGCGCTGATCGGCGCGCTCGGCGTGGGGATCGCGGGCCGCGCCTATGCGCAGCGCAACGGCATCGTGCTCGACGATCCGGAGACGATCTTCATCGTCCTGTCGGACCTGCTCTTCCATCCGCTCATCACCGGCTTCCTGTTCGCAGCCCTGCTCGCCGCGATCATGAGCACGATCAGCTCGCAGCTGCTCGTCTCCTCCAGCTCGCTGACCGAGGATTTCTACCGCCTGTTCCTGCGCAAACACGCCAGCGAGCGCGAGGCGGTGAATGTCGGGCGCATCTGCGTGGCGCTGGTGGCGGTGGCCGCGATCTTCATCGCGCGCGATCCCAACAGCGAGGTTCTCGGCCTCGTCTCGAACGCATGGGCCGGCTTCGGCGCGGCGTTCGGCCCGCTGATTATTCTGGCATTGACCTGGGACCGGATGACGGGCGCAGGCGCAGTGGCCGGCCTTCTGACCGGTGCCGCCGTGGTCGGGATCTGGATCGCGCTGGGGTGGAACAGCGATTTCATCAACGGTCAGGGCCTTTACGAAATCGTGCCCGGCTTCATCGCATCTTGGCTGGCGATCGTGCTTGTCAGCAAGGCAACGGAAGGCCACAAAGCTCACGCCTGATTGGGAGAGAATTCAATGCGTTTCCTTACCGCCGCGGCCATCCTGGCCCTGATCGCCCACCCCGCCACGGCGCAGGATGCGAAACCCATCGAGGAGCAGATCGGCGGCGGCGGGCGCCCGGTCGGCGCGAACTGGTCGCGCAGCCCGGTGATCGCGGAAAACGGCATGGCCGCCACCGCGCATCCGCTGGCGACCCAAGTGGCGCTCGATACCCTGAAGGCAGGCGGCAGCGCGGTCGATGCGGCGATTGCCGCCAACGCCGCGCTCGGTCTGATGGAGCCGACCGGAAACGGCATCGGTGGCGATCTGTTCGCCATCGTCTGGGATCCGAAGACCGAAAAGCTTTACGGCCTCAACGGATCGGGCCGCAGCCCGCGCGGGCAGACGCTCACCCAGCTGAAGGAAAAGCTCGGCGATGCGACATCGATACCCGCTTACGGCCCCCTCCCCGTCACTATTCCCGGCACGGTCGATGCGTGGTTCGCGCTGCATGAACGGTTCGGCAAGCGCCCGATGGCGGACAATCTCGCGCCGACGGTGCGCTACGCGCGCGAAGGCCATCCGGTCGCGCCCGTGATCGCCATGTATCTGGAACGCTCCCTCGCCGCCTATTCGCGGCGCGAGGACGACTTCGACTTCTCGAATGCGCGGCAGGTCTGGTTTGCGGATGGCAGCGCGCCGGAAGCGGGCGAGATGTTCAGGAACCCCGACCTCGCCAACACATTGGAGACTATCGGTCGCGAAGGGCGCGATGCGTTCTATGACGGCGCGCTGACCGAGACGATGGTGGATTACCTCCAGCGTCAGGGCAGCGCCTTCACCCGCGCCGATTTCGCCGCGCATGACAGCGAGTGGGTCGATCCCGCCTGCGCGATTTATCGCGACGGATTCGAACTGTGCGAACTGCCGCCCAACAGCCAGGGCTTTGCCGCCTTGCAAATGGTCAACATCCTGAAGAATGTCGATCTGGCCCAGTGGGAGCGCGGCAGCCCGGAAGCCATGCACTACATGACCGAAGCCAAGCGCCTGGCTTACGAGGACGTCGCACGCTTCTATGCCGATCCAGACTTCTCGCCGACGCCGATGGACCTCTTGAGCGAGCGCTACGGGCGCGAGCGGTTCGCGCTGATCGATCCGGCGAAAGCCACCGCCTACGGCCCCGGCGAGCCCAAGCTGGAGGGCGAAGGCGACACCACCTATCTGACCGTGGTCGATGGCGACGGCATGATGGTGAGCCTCATCCAGTCGAACTATCGCGGTATGGGCGGCGGGCTGGTGCCCGATGGCCTCGGCTTCATGTTTCAGGACCGCGGCGAGCTCTACAGCCTCGATCCCGCGCATCCCAATGCATACGAGCCCGGCAAGCGCCCCTTCCAGACGATCATTCCCGCTTTCGTGAAGAAGGACGGCGCGCCTTACATGACGCTCGGCCTGATGGGCGGCGGGATGCAGCCGCAGGGCCACGTCCAGGTGCTGGTCAACATCGTCGATTACGGGATGAACCTGCAGGAAGCGGGCGATGCGGCGCGGTTCAACCACGATGGCGGCCGCCAGCCGACCGATACTCTGGACGGCGAAATCGAGGATCCGATGGGCACGCTCTATGTCGAGCCGGGCATCCCTGCCGCCACGATCGAGCGGCTGCGCGGGATGGGCCACAAGGTCGAAGTGGTCGATAATGGGATCATGTTCGGCGGCTATCAGGCGATCGCGCGCGATCCCGAAACCGGGGTTCTCACCGGAGCGACCGAGATGCGCAAGGACGGGCAGGCCTCGGGGTATTGAGCGAGTGAAGGTGACGCGGGCTCTCTTCGGCCTGCGTTAACCAGAGCTGCGGCATAGCAGAGGGCATGTTTCGACGCGCCGCTGCCCTGCCGCTTCTCGTTCTGCTTGCCGCCTGCAATGCCCTTCCCGCCGGACGCGCGCCGGAGCGGGTGCCGAGCGGCCCGATCAGCCGCCCGGTCACCCCGCCCGAACCGACACGCGAAGCGCGGCGTTGTCTTGCCGAACTGGCCGAAAATCAGACGCGTTTTACGGTCCAGCCGGATGCCTATTATGGCGCGGGCTGTTCCACCATCAACACGGTGCGGATCGAGGGGTTGTCAGGCGACGCGGCCAATATCGCCGTCACCAATCTGGGCGCTGTCACTTGCCCGCTGGCGCGCACGTTCTCTGGATGGGCGCGCTACGGCGTCGATCGGGCGGCGCGGCAGATCCTGGGCCGTTCGCTGATCCGCATCGAAACGATGGGCAGCTATTCCTGCCGCAATGTCGCGGGCACGGGCCGCCGCTCCGCCCATGCGCGCGCGGAAGCCATCGATGTGGCCGCTTTTGTGCTTGCCGACGGGCGCAGGATCAGCGTCCTCGAAGATTGGAATGCAGGCGATGCGGAGGAGCGCGAATTTCTGCAGACCGTACAGCGCAGCGCCTGCAAACGCTTCGGAACGGTACTGGGACCGGATTACAACGCGGCGCACGCCAATCACTTCCATCTTGAGGAAGGGAGCGGCAGCTTCTGCCGCTGATTTACTCCGGGTCGGGCTGGTAGAAACTGTAATCGGGCAGCGAATGAAACGCGTGTTTCAGCGCATCGCCCCAGCCCGCCGAGATCGCCTGGAAATAGGGATCGTCATGCGCGATCCGGTCCGTATGTGTCGCTTCGAACGTGTCGCGCGGGATCACCATCAGATCGAGCGGCAGACCGACCGAGAGATTGGCCTTCAGCGTCGAATCGAAGCTCACCATCAGCAGCTTGACCGCATCTTCCATGCTCATTTCGCGGTCGTATCCGCGTAGGATGATCGGGCGGCCGTATTTCGTCTCGCCGATCTGGAAGAAGGGTGTGTCCGCGCTCGCTTCGATGAAATTGCCTTCGGGATAGACCAGGAACAGGCGCGGCTCCATGCCTGCTATCTGGCCCGCCACGATGATCGAAGCGGTAAAACGTCCCCGCCCGCGATCGCCGTTTTCCTGCTGGCGGTTGCCGACCGTATGGCGCAGCAGGCGTCCGATCTCGCTGGCGACCTGAAACATGGTCGGCGATTTCAGCAGCACGTTGTCCCGCTCGTCCGGCGCCTTGGTGCGCTCTTCCAGCTGGCTGACCACGGCCTGCGTCGTGGCGAGATTGCCCGCCGTCATCACCGTGATGATCCGCTCCCCCTCGACCCGCCAGGAGAACATTTTCCGGAACACCGAAATGTTGTCGACGCCCGAATTGGTGCGCGTGTCGCTCATCAACACGAGGCCCTTGTCGACCATCATGCCTACACAATATGTCATTGAAATCCCTCGCCCTTCAGGCGTTACTGCTGAACCTGTCGCTGTTCGACCGCGACTTCCACCTCAAGCTCCTGCGACGCCGTGCCGAAGCTGATTCCGGTGACCGGAGCGGCATCGCGATAATCGCGTCCCGTGGCAACCCGGACGTAGCGCTGATCCGGGCTGATCCCGTTGGAAATGTCGAAACCGACCCAGCCCAGCCCTTCGACATAGGCCTCGGTCCAGGCGTGGGTCACGTCCTGTTCGACCCGGTCGTCCATCATCAGATAGCCGCTGACATAGCGCGCCGGAATGTCGAGCATCCGGGCCGCGCCGATGAAGATATGGGCATGGTCCTGGCAGACCCCGGCCCCCTTGCCGAGCGCCTCTTCGCCTTTCGTGTCGACCCCGGTGCTGCCGATCCGATATTCGACGCGATCGAGGATCTCGGCCGACAGAGCATGAAGCATGTCGAGAGGTCCGAGATCGCGCCCGCGCAACTCCGCGGCGAGCGCACGCATCTTGGGGCCGGGCCGGGTCAGGTCGCTCTGGCTGCAAAAGCTCCATAGCGGCAAGTGCCCGGCGTGCTGCCCGATCACGCCGGCATGGTCGCTGGTGTTGACTTCCCCCCGGCAGGTGATCGTGACGATCGACGCCTCGCTA
>Ga0114910_1000870_pt1 | contig 14940 bp, 14 predicted proteins | sample MalvireepMed_908_FD_83500 | JGI IMG/M metagenome (GOLD analysis project Ga0114910, IMG submission 83500) | Marine viral communities from the Global Malaspina Expedition - Malaspina viral metaG DeepMed_908 | ecosystem: Environmental > Aquatic > Marine > Oceanic | place: Mediterranean Sea...
GACGATCGAGCCCGTGCTGGCCGGCGTGTTCGAGGAATTCTCGGGCGGCAAGAGCGTCACGCCCGCGGGTGAATTCCCGCGCATCCCCTATGCCGAAGCGATGCTGAAATACGGCAGCGACAAGCCCGACCTGCGCAATCCGCTGATCATTTCGGACGTGACCGAACACTTTGAAACCTCCGGCTTCGGCCTGTTCGAGAAGATCGTGGGCGGCGGCGGCCGGGTCCGGGTGATCCCCGCACCGAACACGCATGAGAAGAGCCGCAAGTTCTTCGACGAAATGAACGACTGGGCGCGCCGCGAAGGTTTTGCCGGGCTCGGCTACGTCACCCGCAAGGGCGGCGAGTTCGGCGGACCGATCGCCAAGAACCATGGGCCCGAAGAAATGGCCAAGCTCTACGACGAGCTGGGCCTGGGCGAAAACGACGGCCTGTTCTTCGCGGCGGGCAAGCCCAGGGAAGCCGAAAAGCTGGCCGGTGCCGCGCGCACCCGCACCGGCGAAATTCTGGGCTTGATCGAGCAGGATTGCTTCAAGTTCTGCTGGATCGTCGATTTCCCGATGTTCGAATATGACGAGGAACTGAAGCGCGTCGATTTCAGCCACAACCCGTTCTCCATGCCGCAGGGCGAGATGGAAGCGCTGGAAACCAAAGACCCGCTCGATATCCTCGCCTGGCAGTACGACATCGTGTGCAACGGCTACGAACTCAGCTCGGGCGCGATCCGTAACCACCGCCCGGATATCATGTACAAGGCGTTCGAGGTTGCCGGCTATTCCAAGGAAGATGTCGACGCGAATTTCAGCGGCATGATCGAGGCGTTCAAGCTGGGCGCACCGCCGCATGGTGGCTCCGCGCCGGGGATCGACCGGATCGTGATGCTGCTGGCGGACGAGCCCAACATCCGCGAAGTCATCGCCTTCCCGATGAACCAGCGCGCGCAGGACCTGATGATGGGCGCGCCCAGCATCGTGAGCCCCAAGCAGCTGCGCGAACTGAGCATCCGCACGGTCGAGCAGCCCCAAAATGCAAAGGGGCCGAACGCCCCCGAAGCGACGCGGGTCGACCGCGCGGGCGACTCCTGAGCCCCCGCAAGACTGTGGGAAGTCGCCTTTCATCGACGGGCACGGGCACTTGCCAGCGTGCGCGGCGTTGATTAGGGCAAACGCCAATTCAATTCACGAACACCTGAGAGGCATTGTAATGAGCGATACCGCCGACCGCGTACAGAAGATTGTCGTCGAGCACCTGGGCGTAGAAGCCGACAAGGTCACGCAGGACGCCAGCTTTATCGACGATCTGGGCGCGGACAGCCTCGACATCGTCGAACTGGTGATGGCCTTCGAAGAAGAATTCGGTGTGGAAATCCCCGACGATGCGGCTGAGAAGATCAGCACGGTCGGCGATGCCACCAAGTACATCGAAGAGCATAAGGGCTAAGTCCCCAAGGGGCTAAGCCCGCAATGTTCTTGCGGCGGCGCTCTGCCGCCGCCATTTGCAGGCCCGACCCGGTAAGCGGGCCGGGCCTGTGCTGTTTTTGGAGAGAAGTATGCGCCGCGTTGTCGTAACCGGACTTGGCCTCGTCACCCCGCTGGGCGGCGATGTCGAAACCTCGTGGAAGAACCTGATTGCTGGCAAGAGCGGGGCGGGCCCGATCACGCGCTTCGATGCCTCCAACCAGAAGGCGACCATCGCCTGCGAGGTGAAGGGCAAGGATCACGAATGGGGCTTCGACCCCGACAAGCGCGTCGACTCCAAGATCCAGCGCCAGGTTGATCCTTTCATCGTCTACGGCCTCGATGCGGCCGGCCAGGCGATGGAAGATGCCGGCCTGACCGAAATGGACCAGGCTCTGAAAGAGCGGACCGGCGTTTCGATCGGTGCGGGCATCGGCGGCCTGCCGGGGATCGAATATGAATCGGTCAACCTGCACGAGCGTGGGCCGGGCCGGGTCAGCCCGCACTTCGTCCACGGGCGCATCATCAACCTCATCAGCGGGCAGGTCTCTATCCGTTACGGCCTCATGGGCCCCAACCACGCCGTGGTCACTGCGTGCTCCACAGGCGCGCACTCGATCGGCGATGCCGCGCGCATGATCCGCGACGACGATGCCGACATCATGCTGGCGGGCGGCTCGGAATCGACCATCAACCCGCTCGGCATTGCAGGCTTCGCACAGGCCCGCGCGCTCAACACCGGCTATAACGACCGGCCGCAGCAGGCGAGCCGCCCCTATGACCGCAACCGCGAAGGCTTCGTGCTGGGCGAGGGCGCAGGCGTGGTCGTGCTGGAAGAATACGAGCACGCGAAGGCGCGCGGCGCGAAAATCTACGCAGAAGTCGTCGGCTACGGCCTGTCGGGCGATGCCTATCACGTCACCGCGCCGCACCCCGAAGGCAAGGGCGCCGAGCTTTCGATGCGGATGGCGCTGCGCAAGGCCGGGCTCGAGCCGGGCGATGTCGACTACATCAACGCCCACGGCACCAGCACCATGGCCGACACGATCGAGCTGGCCGCGGCCAAGCGCGTCTTCGGCGACGATCTTGGCGGCGCTTCGATGAGCAGCACGAAGTCCGCCATCGGGCACCTGCTGGGCGGCGCAGGCGCGGTCGAGAGCATTTTCTGCATCCTCGCCATGCGCGACCAGATCGTGCCGCCCACGCTCAACCTCGACGATCCCGACGACGGGACCGAGGGCGTCGATCTGGTGCCGCACACCGCGAAGAAGCGCGAGGTGAACGCCGTGCTCAACAACAGCTTCGGTTTCGGCGGCACCAATGCCAGCCTCGTGATGAAGAAGCCCGACTGATGTCGCTCCGGCGCATCCTAATGGTCGTTGTCGCGATATTGATCGTTCTGATTGTAGCTCCGATTTTGATCCTGTCGGCCCTCTGGTTTTCTGCCGGGGAGCCTGACAACAATGTTCAAGACGGTGAGATCGGCATGGGAGTGATCGACACATGATCCGCGCGCTCGCCGCACTGGTGCTGATCGTCGTTGCGGTCGCGGGCGGGTGGTTCGCTTGGGGCTGGTACGGCCCCGGTCCGGGGAACGAGGACACATCGTTCATCGTCCGCTCGGGATCGACGCTGACCTCGGTTGCCGGCCAGCTGCGCGAAGAGGGGCTGATCGCGAACGAGCAGGCCTTCCTGCTGCGCGCAAAGGTGCTGGGCAGCGGCGATCCGATCAAGGCGGGCGAATTCCTGCTGGAGGGCGGCTCCAGCCCGGCGGCGATCCTCGACACGCTCCAGCATGGCGAGGTGATCCGGCGCTTCGTCACGATCCCCGAAGGCATGCCTTCGATCCTGGTGTTCGAGACGCTGATGGCAGAAGACCTGCTGACCGGCGAAATCCCCGTGCCCAAGGAAGGCAGCGTGCTGCCCGATACCTACGATTTCGAACGCGGAGAGGAACGCTCGGCCGTGCTCGCGCGGATGCAGGCGGCGATGCGCAATTACCTGGCCGAGGCATGGCCCAAGCGCGCGGACGATATCGCGGTCGACACAATCGAGGATGCGGTGACGCTGGCCTCCATCGTCGAGAAGGAAACCGGCGTTGCGCGCGAACGGCGAATGGTCGCGGGGCTCTATTCGAACCGGGTGAAGACCGGCATGCTGCTGCAGGCCGATCCGACGATCATCTATCCGATCACCAAGGGCAAACCGCTGGGGCGCCGCATCCGCCAGTCGGAGATCGCGGCGGTCAACGGCTACAACACCTATACGCGTGTCGGCCTGCCCACCGGACCGATCACGAATCCGGGGCGCGAGGCGATCGCGGCGGTTTTGAACCCGGCGGAAACCGACGCGCTGTTCATGGTCGCCGACGGCACCGGCGGGCACGAGTTCGCCGAGACGCTCGAAGAGCACAATGCCAACGTCGCCGAGTGGTACAGGCTGCGCCGCGAACGCGGGGAAATGTAGCCGACGGGTGATGTGATGGGCGACCAGCCGCTGATCCTGACCGCACAGCTGCCTGAAGGCCTGCAGGGCTGGGCGACCGGCCTGCGCAATGCGCATTTCCCGCCCGAGCGCAACTATCTCGCCGCCCATGTGACGCTGTTCCACGCGCTGCCCGGGTTTTGCGAGGCCGAGGTCGTCCAGCACGTTCGCCAGCTCGCGAAGGAATTCGCGCCGGTCGAGGCGCGGATCGTCGGGATCATGTCGCTCGGCGGAGGGACCGCCATCCGGCTTGAGAGCGAGGGCATGCTCCGCCTGCGCGCGATGCTGGCCGAGCATTTTCACGGGCTGCTCACCGATCAGGATGCGGGCGGCAAGCGGCTCCACATCACCGTCCAGAACAAGGTTTCCAGCAAGGCGGCGAAGGCCTTGCAGGCCGAGCTTGCCCCGCAGGTGGAAGAGCGTGCCTTCGCCTTCCGCGGGCTCGCGATCCACCGCTACGAGGGCGGGCCCTGGACGCTGGTCGACGACGTGAATTTCCGGGGCGGGGCACGCGCCTGAAATCTCCCCCCACCGTGGTGCTTGACCGGCGTGCCCCCGCACCCTAAGAGCGCCGCCTGCCGTCGAGCTAACCGCTCCGGCAGGCCTCATGCCTTACCCGGTATGGCGACATTGGGGCGGAGTAGCTCAGGTGGTTAGAGCAGCGGAATCATAATCCGCGTGTCGGGGGTTCGAGTCCCTCCTCCGCTACCATTACCGAAGGGTTGGCTCTTTATGTTGAGCCAGACGGAGGGATGCAGATATCCTCCCTGCTGCGGCGGGCCGGGGCCATGACCAAGCAGAAGAAGACCCAGCGACTTTATCGCAAGGGCTGGCAGTCAGACGGAGGCGCAGCCGCGCGCGTGCTGTGGGCACGGGGTCTCCTGCTTCGGTGCTCGCCGTGTCGAACCAGCGCTGGAGCCTCGACTTCGTGCACGATCGGATGGTGTCGGGGCGGCCAAAGCGGAACGACGACGCCAAGAGCTTCGATGGTCGCATGCGCGACGAGTTGCTCAATGAGACGCTGTCTATGAGCCTCGCGGCTGACCGTGTTGAGGTCGCGGGCCGAGAGGAAGACTACGACCGGGCGCGACCGCACTCATCCCTTGGCTACGCAACACCAGCGGCGTTCGCCGCCGAACTGGATAGGCCATTGCTTCAACCGCGCTGATGCGCAAAACAACCGCCTGGCTCTAATCCCAGCCGGAGGAAAGCTGGGAGTCACGTCACGGTCGTCTCTGGCCCGCTTGCCTCAGGTCAGCTCGGACAGGTCGCCACTATTGGCGAACCGGATCATGGCTTGAAAAGAGCTGCTACCAGACTTGCTCTGCATGTTCTTGATGTGCCACCGAACCGTCTCGTAGCTCACGCCAAGCCGTTCCGCTGCCTTGCGCGGCGCGCCCTCTGCAACCAGCGCCTGCAGAGTTTCCGTTTCCCGCGGGGTAAATCCGAAGGCTTTGGCATAAATGGCCAATTCGTTGCTGGCTTGCGCGCGATAGATCGTCAGAATTGCTTCCATTCCGGGAAGCTCCGACCAACCGAGTTGTGGTGGGATCTGGGCAAAGCGCAGGATATGTCCATTCAGCCTGAAGGAAGCGTCACCGGTTCGCTTTGCCAGCATGATGCCTTGCTTGAAGGCTGTTTCCAGAGCCGGTGTGTCGAACTGAAAACCCGATGGACCTGCGCTGATTCCGCTCGGCAGGAAGTCGAGGTTGGGCTGGCCGGATTTGCCGAGGCTGCGAAACCGAAGGTCGGTCGCGACCAGATAGCTTTGTAGCCGTTGATTGTGGTCGGGCGCTGACCTGACGGTCGTGATAGCGCGCGACCGGGCAAAGCCTTTCGCCAACAGGGGCAAGACGGCAGCGAGCCTTTCGGCTTCGGCTGAACCGAAATACTCGTCCGAAAACCCCCTTTGGACGCTGATGGTGAAACGCCCGAACTCATCGTTGGATATGACCCCGTGGACGCTGTCCTTCACGTCGCCGCGGAGTGAGATATCGGCAAAATATGCGGTCTTCCTGATGGAGTCGTTGCTGACGTATTCCTGGCCCAAACGGACTTCGCCGACGGGCGTTCGCATCGACTCGTACCGACGTGGATCGAGGCGATTATAGCCGGAGTTGTAGAGAGCCACCTCTCCGGGGTCATGATTGTGAAACACCGATGTTGCGTAGCAAGCGTCGCTTGACGCACCCAACAGCATCGCCTTGTTCCCACCGACAAACGCGCTGATCGTTGCAACCGCATCTTCCCAGGTTCCGAAACCCAGTGCTGCATCCAGCAACTGTTTCTCTACGGTTTGCAAATTCACTATTCGCCGCCCCCTGAACCCACGAACCTTGTAAACGGATGCCAAGCCGATGCAAGAATGGGCAAGCTTGCCCGTTCGGGCCAAATCTTGGCTTGAATTGCCTCTACTGAGTGGGATGCTCGCACCGATGAAAGTACTCGACCACAGCAGTATTGGCTTCCATTCGGCCCCGAAAACAACGGTGGCACGAGGGGAGGGATTGCTGCCGTGGACGAAAGACGCGTCTGGACGCAGGTTTACGATGGCGAGACGCACTATAGCATCCCTTTTCGCTGCGTATGCGACCTTTTGCCGCGCATCTGCGCGCTATGACCATTCCTCGAATGTTGAGGAATGAAGGACGATGAGGAGGACGCTTTCCCCCTCATGTCTCTCGATTCATGCCGTTTTGGTCTTTCCCGGGGATGTGCGGGGAGTGCAGCTGGACACCTTCAGTAGCTGCCAAACTCCCGTGCTTCGAGAACCTTGTAATTCTCGATGTGGAGCCGAGAAATCCCAGGCAGCAGTTTAAGCCGCTCCACACCAGCTTGCACGGCTTCCGCACGTGTGGTTCCGAAACCTGCAACATAGCGCGTCAAGGGCGCGCCGCTGCTATCGTGCGTCCGGCCGGATTGAAGTACCGCATACCATCCCCCATCCAGCATATCGTCGCCGGAAGTGTAGCATTGCCGGTATCTGTAGGAGGTCCTGGGCAGGGCTTCTTTCGCTTTGCGTTCGGCGTCGTATCCAGTCGTCTCGCCGCCGAGTGCGACGATGACCTCGTAGTGCTTGTCGTCCCACGAATTTCCAGCGTTGTTATCGGCAAAGGTGCAAACAGAAGCACCGTCCGCCATCGCCGGGGCTGCTGGCAGGAGCGCCGCGGCGATCATTCCTGTTGCTTTCGGCCAAGTCCGCATCTCTCGCTCCCAAGGCATGTAAGGGTGTCGGCACCTGCATCGGTGTGTGCGAACACGCCAGCGGGCCCACGCACATCGGTTCGCCGTTACTGGCGGCGGTAGATGATCCCGCCAATCACGATTGCGTCGGGCCGAACCTCGATATTTTCGCTGATTGTTTTGTCGAGCGCCTGGCTGCGCGCCATCGGATGATCGGTCAGGGAGATGCGCTTTTGGCGCATGGTCAGCGAATTTCCGGATAGCGAATAGTCGAACTCGATCGTCACGGTGCCCGGATTTCCGTTGATCGACTTGTATTGGATGAACGATCCGCTGCTGGCGCCGAACACGAATTTGGCACTGTCGTCATCGTTGACATAAGTGCCCTGCTGGATCTGCTGGGCAGCTGCGGGCGCGGAAATCACCGCTATCGACGCGGCGAAGAGATACGCAGAATTTCTCATGTCTACTCCATTCTCGCCGGGGCGGGGAAGCAGAACCGCTTCCTGATCGCCGGCGGCTGGTTCGTGACAGCTCTAATCATCCCACCACGCGCTTGCGCCTCCCAAATGGGTGGGGTGCGCGCGATCGAACCTCGTTAGGACCGGAAACAGCCAATTCGTGAGGGGATCTCGATGTTTAAGTGTCTGACGGTGAAATCGATGACGACGGTATCTCTCCGTTGTGTGGGAGGCGTTGGCCTCTTGGCCCTGGCTGCGTCCAACGCCTCTGCCAGGGATCCGGACACGCGTGAGGTCAGCCCGATCATGGCTGTGCCCGGAGAGACCTATCTGGTCGAATTCAATGAGAAAGAGGGCTTCGTCATCGATGGCAAGAAGGGCGACAAGCGGTTTGCGCAGGCCTTCGCCTTCGACCTGATGACGAAACAGGAAATTTCGTGTCTCGCACAGTCCGATGTGAAACTGGAATATGTGCCAGCACAACAGCGGGTCGGAAGAAACAAGGGCGCGCGATGGGGCTGGAAGGAATATAGCGGCAAGAAAGTCAAGGCGAACGGCGAGCTCAATTCCTGCGGGTTCGAAGGCAGGGTCGGCGATGCCGGGCGTTACGAGCTGACCTTCCTCGCCGAAGAACCCGGCAGCATGCGGGTGCACTTCTTCAACAAGCAAGCGAAGCCCAGCAAAGACGAGGCGCGCGCGATGCTTGCAGTTGCCGAGCCGGTCAGCTCGACCGATCCTTCGCGCGGCCATGCCTTGGCGAGGGGGCGGGGCGTTTTCTTCTTTCCTATGCCGGACGGCGGGACTGCCTGGCTGCAGACAAAGCCTGAGGCGCTTCGCCCGTATTATTCGGCACTGCTCCGTGACGGCGAATACAACGCCGTCGGCAATTTTTCGAAGCTGGGTGCTGCTGCGATGGCGGCGAGCGACTATCAAGTCGCGGAATGGGCGCTCGACCACGCGCTGAACCGCATCGAGGCGATCTACGCCGACGATCAGGCTGCCAAGGCCGCTCGCAGCAAGTTTAGCCAGGAAGCGATCAAGGACTTCAAGGGCCATCCTTATGAGCGCGCGATGGCATATTACTATCGTGGGCTCCTGTATCTGCGCGAGGGTGATTTCGGGAATGCGCGCGCCAGCTTCGCCAGCGCCGAATATCAGGATACTGTCTCGGAATTCGAAGAATATCAGTCCGACTTCGCCATGATGAACTATCTGGCTGGATGGTCTGCGCGATGCATGGGGAACGAGGCGATCGCCGAAGACGCTTTTGCAGCTGCTCAGGCGATCAATCCGTCGTTGGTCACGCCACCCACCGACCACAACAGGCTCGTCATCGGCGAAATGGGCGTGGGGCCCATCAAGTTTCGTCGCGGCAAGCGTGAAGAGTTGGTGACCGTGATGCGCTCCGCCGGATCCGTTCCTGCGGACACGCCGGCTCCACGATTAGGAAACGGAGAACTCGTTCGGGCAGGGGACATCACATATCAGGCGACCACACGCGGTGGCCGCCAGTTCGATGCGATCCTCAACGGGAAAGCGGCGTTCAAGGATACCACTGATGCGGTCGGCGACGTTGCGATGCTCGGCGCGAGCCTCTTGTCCGACCAGCTTGGCAATGTCGGAGGCATGCTCAGCATGTTCGGCGGTATCGGGAGCAAGCTTCTCTCGGGCGCGACCAAGGCAGAGGCCGATGTGCGGTATTGGGATAGCCTGCCCGATGCGGTCTATCTGACGACGTCATCTGGCGGGGACATGACGCCTGTCTCGTTCGACGGGATGGATGGCCCCGGCGCGACGATGTCGAGCGAGGCCGGGCACGCGTGTGCGATAACCTGGACTGCCGCTCAATCGCCGCTCGACGCGGCAGCGGGCATCCCGGGCACCCCTGAAAAAGCGCCCAAATGGCGCGAATCGAAAGACGAAGCGGGCGCGCGGGATCAATTCTTCCGCACGGCCCTGATGGCGGAGGAGCTCTGATGCGCAATCTCGATCTGAACAAGCGACACCGGCTCCACGTTCGGGGCGCCTTGTGTGCAGCTATGGCACTTTGCGTCTCTCTTGGTGTGATTCCCACTACGGCCTCGGCGGAGGCGCAGCGGCGTGGCAGCCAGTCCCGCGATCTCGATCCGGAAATGCGCGGGCCGGTGCAGGGCGTTGGGATCGAGAGCCGCGATCTGCTGGCAATGGCGGATCAGATGGTGCGCGATATTCTCGCAATGCCCGAGATCGCAGGCCGCGCAGTCGCGCCACGGGTGATCGTGGACAGCAAATATTTCACCAACGAAAGCACGCAGCGGATCAACCGCAATCTGATCACCGACAGGCTCCGGACCAATCTGAATCGATCGTCCGACGGCCGGATGATTTTCATCAATCGCCGTAACGCTGCGATGATCGAAGAAGAGCGAGAGCTGAAGCGAGAGGGGGTAACCGATGTCGGCACGACGGGCATGACCCGCGCGCAGTTCGGTGCCGACTTCCGCCTCACGGGCAATATCGCTTCGCAGGATGCGCGCGATCGCAGCACTGGGACGATCCAGCGCTTCACCCAGATCACCTTCGAGCTTGTCGACCTGGAAACCGGCGTGATCGCCTGGTCCAACACCTATGATGTCTCGCGAGCCGCGACCGACGACGTCGTTTATCGCTGAAGGGAATTTGCGATGAAAAAGATAATCTTGCGCGCCGCAGGCTGCCTTTTGATCATGTCTTGCGTGGCAGGTTGCGTGACCGAGCCGATGCCTCTCGATCCTGAAGCCCAGGTGCCCGAACCTGAAGGAGACGACGAATGAGCCGCACCCAACGAGTAGCAGCGATCGCCGGAATGACCGCGCTGGTCGCAACCGGCCTCGCCGCATCGATGGTTCTTCCCGCGTCCGAAGGCATCGCCCGCGAGAACCGGGTCGTCAAATGCAAGACTGGCAAGGCGCGCAAAGCGGGATATTACGATGGCGCCGCGTTGGTGGCAAACGTTGCCAGATCGATGACTCCGATCGATTTGAACGCGGTCCAGTTCACCGACAAGGCGCTCACCAAGAAGATGGTCGTGGAGGGGCTTTTCGCTCGCCGGACCGAGACCGATACGGTCGAAGTGAGTGCCCGGTTCGTCAATTGCACGAAACGCCAGATCACGATCCGCGCGCGGTCCAGCTTCATGGATGATGTGCAATATCCGGTAGAGCCGACCTCGGCCTGGCAGCGCGTGACCATCCAGCCCTATGCGACCGGCGTGTATCGCGAGAGATCGATGAAGCGCGACGAGGTGAAGTATTACCTGATAGAAATCGCCGGTGAGTAGGATGAGGGGCATCGAATGGCTCGTGGTGCCGCTCGTCTGCGGCATTTCTGCTCCGGCGGCGGCGCAATATCGCGAAGGTACGCCAGAAGTCGTCGCACCTCCACCAGCCCGCATCGACACGACCGGTGCGGAATTGGCACGCGCTCGTGCTGCATATAACGCCGCCGGATCGCCGCGAGTGGTGGTCTTCTGGAATCGCGAACTGAGTGATCGGATCGCGAACGATTACGACCAAGTCGTCATCGAGAGCGGAACGAGCGAGACAGGCGTCGCAGCAGGCGTGTCAAGAAATCGCCGCTACGCTGCCGGGGCCCGGGTTTCGAATTTCGAAACCGAAACCCGGCAAGGTCGGCGCGAGGTCGAAGATGATCGACGCGACGGCGTCCTTTCGGAGAGAGAGGAATGGCAATTCCTCGACGCGTTCGAAAATCGCTTGCGCGCGATCGGGCTGGTTTTGGTAGACCGCAATCTGGCCATGCGGAAGCTAGCGGCGGAGGAGGGCGCATTCTCCGACAAGCAGACAGTCGAGATGCGAGGTATTGCCGACCTCTCGGACGTGATGCTGACGGTTCTCCAAACGCCCGATCCCGACGCACCCGTTGGCGTTCTCTTTCGCATAACGGCGACCCGCTTGTCGGATGGCGTCGTGGTAGCGACTGTGACCGGTGACGGAGCAGGGCGCCCAACCGGCCCGGCACGTTTCGTTGCTGGTGCCGACGGGTTCGAACGGGCCCGGCCTGCGGCAGTCGGCGTCGAAGACGTCGGAAGAAACCTCGCCCAGTCGGTGCTGGTCGCGATGAGCGCAGCATGGAACTGACGCGGTGAACGCTTCAGGTTGGCGCACGGAAACAATCTTCCTGCTGCGAACCGGTAACAGGCTGGACGCTTTCGCCTTTAGAGGGGCTCAATGTTCATCAGTGCCCGGCCTGGGTTAACACCGCGCATTCTACTTCCAAGTAATCGCGTCTACGCGCCAATTCCGTTGGCAGCACAATTCGTGTGTCGGGACTTCCAGCCCATCGCCCACCACCATTTTTCACAACAGGGCAGGAGGCCGGAGCCTCTCCTGCGACGCCAAGTCTTGGTGCGCGCAAGCGCCATTCGCATGAATGGAGTAAGAGTCGAGACTAAATCCAATGGAAATTGCCGAAGATCTGATATCCAAACCTAAAGAAATTGCCCCGCGCATCATCTCCGACCGAAAATCTCTGGAAGCTAGTCAGTAAAAAAGATATGAGTCTCGCAGGGAGTCAATAGGGGGTGATATGAAAATCCGTTATGCAGCTTTTATTGCGCTTGTTTTGCCAGCTTCGCTGTCGGCGCAGGTCGAAGAGGCAGAAAATCCTTCGACTACAATCAGATGGGAAGCGGAAGTTGCACCGGAATGGGCGACCGGCAACCCGTTGTCGCTCAGCGATACGACCGACGCGACGACCGTTTCGCTCCGAATCAAGGTAAATCACGAATTTTCGGATGCATGGTCCCTCGATCTCGAAGCCGGTCCCTCGACCAGGCTCGATTCCGATGGTGACGACAAGCAGGGAGCGGGTTCGTCCTTCGGTGCTTCGGCAGAGATGAACCTTGCCGCCAGTGAACGCTTCAAGTTCTACGGCGGCGTCGGCTACAAAGCCAAGTTCGAAGACTTCTTCGGCAACGACAAGCCCGATGAAAGGAACTACACCGGCGGCATAAAGTATGAAAAACCGCTCCTTTACATAGATGGAAAGCCGTCAACCACGTTCAAGGCACGCGCATTCTATACGCTGACCGATTCCACCAGCGATGCGAAAGATCTGGAGAAGGCGCAGATCCGTGTCGACTGGGCGAACCCGATCAAGAGCTGGGGATTGTTCAGTCTTCAGGGTACATTGTCGAGGCGATGGTTCCAGAACGAAGATGTCGATGCCGGGTACAAGGAGCGAACGGACGATCTGGGCCTCTCGGCAGGGATCGACTTTCAGCCGATCGCCCGCAGGTTGTTGCGTGATGACCGCGACAATCCGCTGATCCAGAAGGTGCGGTTCGGCGTGGGCTATTTCAAAAGCAACTCGAACATCGATCTCAACGATGATGACGGCACGTTCACACCGGTGGTGAGCATCGTCATCGGACGAAAGTTCTAAGCGTTCCAGCGCCAGGATTCAGGAGGGCGAGTCCCTCCTTCGCTATCGTTTTTGGGACGTGTGGAACGCTTCCGCTGCGCGCACTTCGACGCGTCCCTTGCCCACATGGCTCTTGCGAAAGCCATACGTCCCTGCGGGCGGCGGGACCATGGCCCGCGCGCCCTGGTTGGAGGCTTCGCTTAGTTCTTCTTGCCTTTCGCCTTGTTCGGCGATCCCTTGCCCTTGGGGCCGGGCTTGAAGGACGAATTGCCGTTCTTGCGATGCGGCTTGGGCTTCCCGTCACGGCGCCCGTGCGGTGGGCCCTTGCGGTTGCTGCGCGCGGTTTCCCGCGGGCCCGAGGCGGAGGCTTCGATCAGGACATTCTCGCCATCCTCGTCGTCGCCCGCCGTGCGCTGCAGCGCGTCGGAGAACTTGTCCGCGATGGCGCGCGGGATCTGGAAATAGGTCTCGTCCGGGCCGATCCGGATCGCGCCGACTTCGTTGCGGGTGATGTGCCCGCGGCGGCACAAAAGCGGCAGGATCCAGCGCGGGTCGGCGTTGCGGCGGCGCCCGATGTCCATCCGGAACCAGACCGTATCCTCGAACCCCGGACGGTGCTTTTCGGCCTGGGCCGCGCGCCGTGCCTCGGGCGTGTTGGCGATCAGATCCTCGGGCTCGGGCATTTTGGCGCGGTGCGCGGCGACCAGCATGCCTGCCAGTTCGCGCGGAGTGCGCTGGGCGAGCAGGGCGTCGACCAGATCGCTGTCTTCCTCGTCCGGCTCCACCGCCGTCAGCAGGGTCTGCATCAGGCGGTCGCGGTCCTTCGCGCGGATCGCCGCGCGGTCGGGCGCATCGGTCCACCGCGCGTCGATCTTCGCATTGCGGAGCATCTGCTCCACCCGGCGGCGGCGCGAGAACGGCACGACGAGCACCGCCGTACCCTTGCGGCCCGCACGCCCCGTGCGGCCCGAACGGTGCTGCAGCGTCTCCGCATCGCGGGGAATCTCGACATGAACCACCAGGCTGACCGAGGGCAGGTCGATCCCGCGCGCCGCGACGTCGGTGGCGACGCAGACGCGCGCACGCCGGTCGCGCAGCGCTTGGAGCGCCTGATTGCGTTCGGTCTGCGAATTCTCGCCCGACAGCGAGACGACGGCGAAGCCGCGTTCCTGCAAGGTCGCATGCAGGTGGCGCACCTTCTCGCGCGTGCCGCAGAACAGGATCGCGGTTTCGGCCTCGTGGTAGCGCAGCAGGTTGACGACCGCGTTCTCCACCTCGGGCGGAGAGACGACGACCGCCTCGTAGGAAATGTCGCCATGCCCGCGATCGGCGCTGACGGTCGAGATGCGCAGGGCATTGCTCTGGTACCGCCGGGCGAGCGCCTCGATCGGCTTGGGCATCGTGGCGGAGAACAGCAGAGTGCGGCGCCCTTCCGGCGTCGCGTCGAGAATGGTCTCGAGCTCTTCGCGAAAGCCCATGTCGAGCATTTCGTCCGCTTCATCCAGCGTGACCGCCTTCAGCGCCGACAGGTCGAGCGCGCCGCGCTCCAGATGATCGCGCAGGCGGCCCGGCGTGCCGACCACGATCGACGCGCCCGAGCGGAGCACCTTGCGCTCTGCCGAGGGGTTCATGCCGCCAACGCAGGTCGCCACGCGCCCGCCCGCCTTGCCGTAAAGCCACGAAAGCTCGCGGCTCACCTGCAAGGCAAGCTCGCGGGTGGGGGTGATGACCAGCGCGAGCGGCGCGCCCGCGAAGGGCACCTTGCCGCCATCGTCCAGCAGCTGGCGCGCGAAAGCCAGCCCGAAGGCGACCGTCTTGCCCGAGCCGGTCTGCGCCGAGACGACCAGATCGCGGCCATCCGCCTCGGGCTTGAGCACGGCGGCCTGGACATCGGTCGGCTCGGAATAGCCGCGTTCGGTGAGCGCGGATTGCAGGGTGTCGGGAAGTGCGTCGAAA
>Ga0114910_1000875_pt1 | contig 14888 bp, 15 predicted proteins | sample MalvireepMed_908_FD_83500 | JGI IMG/M metagenome (GOLD analysis project Ga0114910, IMG submission 83500) | Marine viral communities from the Global Malaspina Expedition - Malaspina viral metaG DeepMed_908 | ecosystem: Environmental > Aquatic > Marine > Oceanic | place: Mediterranean Sea...
GTGCCGCCGCCGGTGCGACCGCCACGACCGTGCGCGATGCGCCGTCGCCGAACCGTGCGCAGGCCTCGGCCGCGGCGCGCAGATCCGCGTCGTCACGCGAAATGCGCGCAGTGCGCGAGCGGGCATCGTAGATGATCTGCTCATCCGCGCCGACGCCGCCCGCATAGCCATTCCCGACCATGCTCGCAGGCACGCATTCGACCGTGCGCTTGACCACCCGGCGCTTGCGCAACGTGGTGCGCGGAACCTCGCGCTCGACCACGCGGTCTTCCTTGATGTAGCGCATCGCAGGCGCTTCTGCAGGCTGCGACGCCTCTTTCACGGACTTGCCGCCGCTATAGGCGGACTGTTCCTCCGCGACATGGAGCGCGCCGCCCGCGACAAGGACGGTTCCCGCAGCGGTCGCGGAAAGTTTTGCGAGGGCGATCTTGATCGACATAGGTCGGGCTCTTTAGTTCAGGAGCGCTTTATAAACCGTTGCCGTCGGCGGCTCCGACGGACGGCTCGCATTGCGCCTATGTGCCTTAGAACCCGTCGCAGCAGCATTCCGCAACGCGGTTAACCATGAAAAAGCATTGATTTACTGAGATAGGCGGTCAGCGAGCCGGGCGCACCGCCCGCCTGTCCCAAGCTGGCACCGCCTTTGCGCCAACCCTTACCGTTAAGTCAGGACTTGCCCGCGAAGAGATCCGGCGCGGGGCCCTGCGGCGCATCCATCCCCAGGTGCTGCCAGCCGCCCGCATTGAGGCACCGCCCGCGTGCGGTGCGCGCCACCAGCCCCAGCTGGATCAGGAACGGCTCGACCACATCCTCCAGCGTGTCGCGCGGCTCGGCCAGGCCCGCCGCCAGCGTCTCGATCCCGACCGGCCCGCCACCGTAGATCTCCGCGATCATGGTGAGGTAGCGGCGATCCATCGCGTCCAGCCCCAGCGAATCGACCTCCAGCTTGGTCAGCGCGCTGTCGGCGACCTCAGCGGTAATGCTCGGCGCATTGTCGACACTGGCAAAGTCGCGCACGCGGCGCAGCAGGCGCCCGGCAACACGCGGCGTCCCGCGCGACCGGCGGGCGATCTCGCGCGCGCCATCGGGTTCGATCGCAAGGCCGAGCTTGTTTGCACCGCGCGTCACCACCCGCTCCAGCTCCTCATGCGTGTAGAAGTTGAGCCGCACCGGAATGCCGAAGCGATCGCGCAAAGGCGTGGTCAGCAGGCCCTGCCGCGTGGTCGCGCCGATCAGCGTGAAGGGCGGCAGGTCGATCCGCACGCTGCGCGCCGAAGGCCCCTCGCCGATCATCAGGTCGAGCGCGCGGTCCTCCATCGCGGGGTAGAGCACTTCCTCGACCACGGGATTGAGGCGGTGAATCTCGTCGATGAACAGCACGTCGTGCGGTTCGAGATTGGTCAGCAGCGCGGCAAGGTCGCCCGCCTTGGCGATCACCGGCCCGCTGGTGGAGCGAAACCCCGCCCCCAATTCGCGCGCGACGATCTGCGCCAGCGTGGTCTTGCCCAGCCCCGGCGGCCCGAAGAACAGCGTATGATCCATCGCCTCGCCGCGGCGCTTGGCAGCGGCGATGAATACGCCCAGATTCTCGCGCGCAGCCTCCTGCCCGATGAACTCGGTGAGGCTCTTGGGCCGCAGCGCCGCATCGGGATCGTCCGGCAGACGTTCGGGGGTGTGGAGGGGTTGGTCGGTCATGCTGCCCCCGTACCGTCATGCTGAACTTGTTTCAGCATCCATCCAGCGGCACTCTCCAAACCATGCCGACCGAGAAGCAGCCCTGCGTCTACATCCTCGCGAGCAAACCCTTCGGCACGCTCTACATCGGCGTCACGTCCGATCTGGTCGCCCGCCTGTGGCAGCACCGCGAAGGCGCTATCGAGGGTTTTACCAAACGCTACGCCGTACATCGACTGGTCCATTTCGAGATGTTCGATACGATGGAAGCGGCAATCCGGCGCGAGAAACAGCTGAAGAACTGGCACCGCGACTGGAAGCTCAACCTGATCGGACGCGAGAACCCCGACTGGCGCGACTTGGCGATCGGCCTCGGCTTCGAGCCGCTCGGTTCGCGCGAGACGCCATCTGGACCCTGAAACGAGTTCAGGGTGACGAGTAACGAAGCGGAGCTCAAACCAGATTCACCTTATCATCCCGCCGAGCAAGCGGCAGGATATGGTCGCGGGTAAGCGGTGCCAGTTCGAGCGCTCCAGCCGCTGCGGGATCGACCCATTGAGCTTCCGCAATCTCCGCTGCGATCGACACAGGCCCAATCCTACGGACCTCGAAAATCTCGGCATGAACAGCCGTGTCCGGCTCGTTCGCGGCGGGCGCTTCGGCATATCCGAGAGGAATGAGCGCGTCAGGAGCAACCACCATCGACAACTCCTCCGCCAATTCCCGGCACAACGCATCCGCCGCGTGCTCGCCGTCTTCGATCTTCCCGCCGGGTTGCATGAATGCGCTGGTGCCGTGCTTGCGGACGAGCAGGACATGCCCGTTCTCATCGCGAATGATCGCGACGGCTATCCGCAGGATGGTCGTCGTGCCCATCAAAACGGGTTCACCGTGTAGCCCTGCTGCTGGAGCAGCGCGTGGGCGGTCATGGCGGAGAGGGCGATTTCGACGCCGGGGATCAGATCGTCCGGCCCCACGTTCGATCCGGCCATGCTCTGGCCGCACACGATGAAGCGCACGCCCGCGTCGAGCATTTCGCGGACCATCGCCCCGCTCGGGTTAACCTCGCCGAAGTCGCGCGCAGCGCGTGCCTCATCGGTCAGCAGGTCGCGCACCGCGCCGCCGTGGACGACCACCGCAAGATCGATATTATCGAGCGGCACGCCCGCCGCCGCGTGCATATTGACGAACCGCGCCGCGCTTTCGAAGCCGCGATTGCGATCTTCCCCATCCGCGCCTTCCGCCACATCGAAGCTGTGCATGAAGGCGGCATCTGCGGGGAGACTATCGGTCGTCTCGACCAGCGCATAGGGGCCGAAATCATCGAACACCGGACCCATCCGGAAAATGCCTGTGCCCTGCGCCGATAGTGGCGCCGCCATTGCCAGCATTACGAGCATCGCGATTGTCTTACGAACCATTGTCTTTCTCCATCACCCCGCCGCCTTCTTGAGCGCGACCCGGATCAGCTCGCCCTCGCTTGCGCCTTCGCCCAGTTCGCCCATCGCCTCGGCCACGGCCTTGGCGGCGATCGCGGGCTTGAAGCCGAGGTTCTCCAGCGCAGAGACCGCATCGGCGCTCGCCCCGCCTTTGGGAGCGGCCACCGCCACCCCGCCCGGCGCTGCTGGCAGCGCGCCCGCCTTGTCCTGCAATTCGTTGACGATCCGGCCCGCCAGTTTCGGCCCCACGCCGTTGGCCCGCGCGACCATCGCTGCATCGCCGCCCGCGCACGCCGCCTGCACCTCGCCCGCCGACAGGACGGAGAGGATCGCCAGCGCCACCTTGCTGCCCACGCCCTGCACGCTGGTGAGGAGGCGGAACCAGTCACGCTCCGCCGCTTCGGCGAAGCCCAGCAGGCGCATGTCGTTCTCGCTCACCTGAAGATCGGTGAACAGCCGTGCCTGCCCGCCTTCGGAACCCAGTGCATCCAATGTGCGGGTGGAGCAGTGGACGAGGTAGCCGACGCCGCCCACGTCGATCACTGCCCAGTCGGGGCCGGTCGCGTCGAGCGTTCCTGTCAGCTTTGCAATCATGGTTTGTTCCTGCCCTACTCCGCCTCGCAATGCCAGCGCAGTGCGCACGGGTTCCACGATGGCAAAGAGCATCGCCCGGCGTAGCACTGGGCATCGATGTAAGAAAATTGCGTCTCACGCGAAGACGCGAAGAGGGCGTGCCAGCGGCGCAGCCGCTCTTGAGCTGAAACGTCCGCGATGCTCGGCCGCTTTCAGGTTCTGCGCGGCGGGCCCACCGGCACAGCATCTTCGCGTCTTTGCGTGAGAATGGGCGAGAAAAATTTGCGCTGCGCGCGGGCCTGCGCCACACCCCGCTTTCATGAGTTGGAACACGTTCGGGCGGGTCTTCCGCTTCACCACCTGGGGGGAAAGCCACGGGCCTGCGATCGGCGCGGTTGTCGACGGGTGCCCGCCGGGCATTGCGCTCACCGAAGACGACATCCAGCCGTGGCTCGACAAGCGCAAGCCGGGGCAGAGCAAGTTCACCACCCAGCGGCGCGAGCCCGATCAGGTGCGCATCCTCTCGGGCGTGTTCGAGGGGCCGGACGGCACGCAGCGCACCACCGGCACGCCAATCTCGCTGATGATCGAGAATGTCGATCAGCGCTCCAAGGACTATTCCAACGTCGCGCAGGCCTATCGCCCCGGCCATGCCGACTACACCTATGACGCCAAGTATGGCTTTCGCGACTATCGCGGCGGCGGGCGCTCGTCGGCGCGCGAAACCGCCATGCGCGTCGCAGCGGGCGCGGTCGCGCGGCTGGTCGTGCCGCAGGTCAGCATCCTCGCCTATGTGGCAGAGATCGGCGGCGACCGGATCGATCCGGCCAAATTCGACGCCGATCAGATCGCGCAAAACCCCTTCTGGTGCCCCGATGCCGAGGCTGCGGCACGCTGGGAGACGCTGGTCGACGAGGCACGCAAGGCAGGCTCCTCGCTCGGCGCGGTGGTCGAATGTGTGGCGCACGGAGTCCCCGCAGGCTGGGGCGCGCCGCTCTACGCCAAGCTCGACAGCGAGCTGGCGGCGGCGATGATGAGCATCAATGCCGTCAAGGGCGTGGAGATCGGCGACGGCTTCGACGCCGCGCGCCTCTCGGGCGAAGCGAACGCCGACCCGATGCGGCCCGGCAATGAAGGCCCGCGCTTCGAGGCCAACCATGCAGGCGGCATCGCGGGCGGGATCGCCACCGGCCAGCCGGTCACGTGTCGTGTGGCGTTCAAGCCGACCAGCTCCATCCTGACCCCGGTCGACACGATCACGCGCCCAGATGCGTCAGGCAAGTCAGAAGCCACCCAGATCAGCACCAAGGGCCGCCACGACCCCTGCGTCGGCATCCGCGGCGTGCCCGTGGTCGAGGCGATGATGGCCTGCGTGCTGGCGGACCAGGCGCTGCTCCACCGGGCGCAGTGCGGGTAGGATCATATTTTGAGCGAGAGTGAAGGCCAGCAGGTGCATATCGCACCGATGGAGCCGGGCGACATTGCCGAAGCGCTGGCAATTCAGGCGCAGGCCTATCCCGCATCGCTTCAGGAAGATGCGGCGGTGTTTGCCGCGCGGCTGGCGCTGCCGCAGTCCTTTTGCTTCACAGCCCGCCGGACGGGCGCTTTGGTCGGCTACCTGCTGGCACATGGGTGGGAGCGGGCAAACCCGCCTGCAATGGGCACTGCGAGTGGTCCTGCCGGGCCGAGCGAGGTGCTCTATATTCACGACCTCGCCATCGCGCCCGGTGCGCGCGGCCTTCGCCTGGGGGAGGCGCTGCTCGCACGCGCCTTCGACGCCGCGCGGGCCAGCGGGCTTGGCGAGGCGGAGCTGGTCGCGGTGGAGGGCGCGCACAGCTTCTGGCACCGGCTCGGCTTTCGCGAAGGGCAGTCGCCTGAAATCGCGGCAAAGCTTGCATCCTACGGCGCGGATGCGCGCTGGATGCGGTTGGAAAAGCTCGGTCCGGGTTAGGCCCGGTTCGGGAAGGATCGCCGCAGATCCGCGCCAAGGGCAGCCATGACATCAGCGTCGGCAACCGCAGCGAGACCGTCGTTGAGGTGATGATGGCCTTCGTGCTGGCAGACGGTTTATGCCGCATCGGGCGCAAATCTCCTGCATCCCGCCGCTCGGCGCTTCCGAAACTCCTGCGCAGGAATAAGCCGGTTGGGATTGCGGAGGGGGATACAAATGAGACGTTTCGGAACACGCATCGTGCGACTGGCAGGCCTTGCATCCGCCGCGTGCGCGCTCGCCCCGTCCGCGCAGCCTGCATCAGCCGCAGAGCCGGGGGATGGCTTTCAGGTCGAACGCTACGAGGTCGCGCTTCGCCCGGACCTTGCCACCACGGCCATTTCCGGCTCGCAGGCGATCGAGCTGATCGCGACCAGTCCCGATCTTCGCCAGATTGTCTTCTCGCCCAATGCGCTGGAGATCGCCGGTGCGACCCTCGATGGATCGCCGATCCCGGTGGTGTCGGATGAAAGCGGCATCGCCTTCACGCTGCCCCGGCCATTGGCTGTCGGTGAGGCCGTCCGCCTGCACTTCACGATGCGCGGCTTTCCTGCACGCGGCGTAACCACGGTCCCGACCGGAATCTATACCGGCTATTTCGGGTGCGACTGGATGGTGTGCCTCCAGAATTCGCCCGGCGACAAGGCGGACTTGCTGCTCGACCTTTTCCTGCCGGACGGCGCGGCTTCGCTTGGCGTGGGCAGGCAGGTCGAGACCGTCGATCTTCCCGGCGATCTGACGCTGCATCGCTGGCAGAGCGATTGGCCGACATCCCCCTATCTGTTCGGCTTCGCTGCGGGCCAGTTTCCCCGGCTGGACGTCGACACGCCCCAGGGGGCATTATCCTACCTGAACGGAACGGGCGACCCTGCCGACCTCGCCGATCTGTTCGCGCAGACGCCGGAGATGGTCGCATTCTTCTCCTCGCGCGCGGGGCTCGACCTGCCCGGAGGGGCCTATGCGCAACTGCTCGTCCCGGGTCGCGCCGCGCAGGAAACGATGAGCTTTTCGCTCATCGGTCTGGGCGAGCTGGAGCGCGAGCGCGAAGATCCCTCATCCGCCTGGATCATCGCGCACGAGCTGGCGCATCAGTGGTGGGGCAATCTCGTCACGACGCAGATATGGCGCGATTTCTGGCTCAACGAAGGCTTCGCCACATACATGGTTGCCGCATGGGAACAGCATCGCTTCGGCGAGGCAGCTTACCAGCAGGAGCTCGACGTCTTGCGCAAGCGGCGCCAGCAGTTGCAGGAACTGGGCTGGGACAAGCCGCTGACATGGGATGGCGACTATCCTTCGCTCGGCTATCGGCGTGCGGTGCAATACAGCAAGGGCGCGCTGTTTCTCGCCCAGCTGCGCGAAGACATCGGCGATGCGGCGTTCTGGGAGGGCGTGCGTGCCTATACCCGTGCCCACGCCGGCGGCACCGTGACCAGCCGCGACCTGCAATCGGCGATGGAGCAGGCGAGCGGGCGCGATCTGGAGCCATTGTTCGCCGAATGGGTTTACGGCGTTGACGGACCAGAGGAAGCGAACAGCGATGACGACTAGCCTGGCGATCGCCAACCCTTCATCAGCGCCTCGATCGATCGCCCGCCGGGCCGCTTTCGGACAATCGAAAAAGTTCCACCGATTTCATCGATAATTCCGATGGGTGCCATCGCCACAAATCGCTTTTGTGCGTCGCAACAGGCACTACCTAGAGCGCGAGTTTCAACCCCTACAGGAGACACGCAATGGGTATCATCGGAAGCCAGATCAAACCGTTCAAGGCCACCGCATTCCAGGCCGACAAGGACTTTTTCGAAGTCACCGACGAGGATGTGAAGGGCAAGTGGGCCGTCTTCTTCTTCTACCCGGCGGACTTCACCTTCGTGTGCCCGACCGAGCTGGAAGATCTCGGCGCGCAGTACGACAAGCTGCAGGAAATGGGCGTGGATGTGTACGGCGTCAGCACCGACACGCATTTCAGCCACAAGGCATGGCACGACACCTCGGAAAAGATCGGTAAGCTCAAGTTCGCCTTCCTCGGCGACCAGCTGCACACGATCTCCAAGAACTTCGGCGTTCTGCGTGAGGAAATGGGCCTCGCCGACCGTGCGACCTTCGTGGTCGATCCCGACGGCGTGATCCAGGTGATGGAGCAGACCTGCGAAGGCGTGGGCCGCAATGCCACCGAACTGGTCCGCAAGATCAAGGCGGCACAATATGTCCGCAACAACCCCGGCCAGGTCTGCCCGGCCGCGTGGGAAGAAGACAGCGACACGCTGACGCCTTCGCTCGACCTCGTCGGCAAGCTGTAAGCGATACTACCGGAGGCCCGGCACATGCCGGGCCTCCCCTTCCCCCGCCCCTCGCGCTTTCGAGGGGATGCGATACCCCCGCGATTCATTCTCCGACGCCCCGCAGATGCGGAGCCTCCGACAATGGATTGCCGCGCCGCTGGCAACGGCCCGCAATGACGAATTTTCATGGAGACCCCTCTCATGCTCGACGCCCAAATGACGCAACAGCTGAAGCAGTATCTCGAAAACCTGCGCGAGCCGGTGGAGCTTGTCGCCTCGCTGGGCGACGACGAGACGTCCGCCAAGACGCGCGAACTGCTCGAAGAGATTGCCGCGCTGCACGCTCTGGTCAGCGTCGATCTGGACGGCGACCACGAACGCCGGCCCAGCTTCATCATCCGCCGCGGCAATGATGCCGAAAAGTGGGTCCGCTTTGCCGGGCTGCCGATGGGCCACGAGTTCACTTCGCTGGTGCTTGCACTGCTGTGGGCAGGCGGCCATCCGCCCAAGGTCGATGCCGATGTGCTGGAGGATATTCGCCGGATCGAGACCGATCTTGAGTTCGAGATGTTCTTCTCCCTCTCGTGCCACAACTGCCCCGACGTGGTGCAGGCGCTGACCCTTATGGCGCTGGAAAACAGCCGCATCACCGCCACACTGATCGAAGGCGGCGCGTATAAGGACGAGGTCGAGGCACGCGACATCATGGCCGTGCCCGCGACCTTCCTGAACGGGGAGAGCTTCTACAACGGCAAGATCGAACTGCCGCAAATCCTCGAACGGCTCGACACCGGGTCGGGCGCAAAGGCAGCGGCCAAGCTGAACGAACGCGAGCCTTACGAAGTGCTGGTGATCGGCGGCGGGCCAGCCGGGGTCGCGACCTCGGTCTATACCGCGCGCAAGGGTTTCCGCACGGGCATCGCCGCCGAACGTTTCGGCGGGCAATTGCAGGACACGCTCGGGATCGAGAACCTGCCCGGCACTGCCTATACCGAAGGGCCCAAGCTTTCCGCCGACCTCGACGAGCAGGTGAAGGAAAACGCGATCGACAAGATCGATCTCGTGCAGGCCGAAGAGCTGATTCCGGCGAAAAGCGAAGGCGGGATGCACAAAATCCGCTTCGCCAATGGCGGCGAGTTGACTGCGCGTGCGATCATCCTCGCCACCGGCGCACGCTGGCGCAATCTGGGCGTGCCGGGTGAGCAGGATTATCGCAACAAGGGCGTGGCCTATTGCCCGCACTGCGACGGACCTTTGTTCAAGGGCAAGCGGATCGCGGTGATCGGCGGCGGCAACTCGGGCGTCGAAGCGGCGATCGACCTCGCCAAGATCGTCGACCACGTCACGCTGGTCGAGTTCGACACGCAGCTGCGCGCCGACGCGGTGCTGGTCGACAAGCTCAAGAGCTTGGGCAATGTCGAAATCATCACCAACGGCCAGACGACCGAGATCACCGGCGACGGTGCCCGCGTCAACGGCATGATCGTGAAGGATCGCGCCAGCGGTGAAGACCGCACCATCGAGCTGGCAGGCGTGTTCGTGCAGATCGGCCTCGTCCCCAACACCGAATGGCTGAAGGACAGCGGGCTGGAGCTTTCGAAGCACGGCGAGATCGTGACCGACGAGCGCGGCGCGACCAACCTGCCCGGCATCTTCGGCGCAGGCGACGCGACGACCGTGCCCTACAAGCAGATCGTGGTCGCGATGGGCCAGGGCGCGAAAGCCGGCCTGACCGCCTTCGACTACCTCATCCGCACCGAACCGGCAGACGAGATCGCCCAAGCGGCGTGACCGGCGGCCACCCGCGGCTTCTCGATACAATTTCCAGCGGCGGTCGACCTCTCGGGACGTTCGGAGGGTTGACCGCTGCATCTCTTTGTCGATATAGTTACCATGCTAACTAATGGAGGCGCGCATGAGCGAACGGCTGAACGTGATCGCACGAATCACTCCGTACCAGGAGCACTACTCCGCAGCGCGCGACGCGATCTGCAGCATCGTCGATCGGACCCGCGCCGAACCCGGCTGCATCGAGTTCCGCTTGAGCGAGGACCCCGCACAAGGCACCCTGCACCTGTACGAGGAATGGCGCGACGAGGGCGCGCTGGCCGCGCACCACGACCAGCCCTACACGGTAGCCGTGTTCGAGGCTTACCGCGAATGGCTCGCCGAAGAGCCGCAGATCCTCCATCTGCGCCCGGTCCGGTAATCGTCATGTTCTTTCTCAAGGAACTGCCCAGTCGGCAGATGGTCGAAGGCTATGCCGGGCGCGTCGACGATTTCGATGCCGACGAGGTTCTGCGCGCGCTGCGCATCATGCGCGAAGGAAGCCTGCTGATCCGCGAGCTGGAAGGCTACTTCGCGCGGTACGAGCTTTCGCAGCTGCGCTTCCTCGCCATGATCGTCATCGACCGCGAACCCGATCGCGACAGCCTGACGGCGGGTGAGATTGCCGAGCGGCTGGACGTATCGCGACCCGTCGTCACCCGCACGCTGCAAGGCCTGGAGAAGGCGGGCCTGATCGCAACCTCCAGCAATGCAGACGATGCGCGCGCACGCGACGTGGCGCTGACACCTGCGGGCCACGGAAAGCTGGCCGAGGTTCTACCGGGCTATTTCGCCATCCTCCATCACGCAATGAGGAGTATAGACACATGAACACTCGGATAATCGCCTTGAGAACGATCCTCGTCTGGCTGGTCGTCTGGCCGCTGGTGACAGGGTTGCTGGTCCTGATCGGCCTCATGGCGGAGGATCTCTCGCTCGTCATGCAGACCCTCATCCTTACGGCGATCCTCGTCCCCCTCATCAGCCTGCTGCTCGCCCCCGCGATGCAGCGCCTGGCAATCACCCTTTTGGAGGATGCACGATGACCGACCGTTTCGAACAAGGCCTCGAAAACCTGCGCAAGATCGACGGCGAGGCCGGACAGAAGGTGATCGACAGCCTTCAGGACATATCCCCCGACCTTGCCCGCTACACGATCGAATATCCCTTCGGCGATATCTACGCACGGCCCGGCTTGGGCCTGCGGGAGCGAGAAATAGCCACCATCGCCGCGCTCACCGCGATGGGCACGGCGCAGCCGCAGCTCAAAGTGCATATCCAGGCCGGTCTCAACGTCGGGCTAACGAAGACCGAGATCGAGGAAATCATCATCCAGATGAGCGTTTACGCCGGGTTTCCGGCAGCGTTGAACGCGATGCAGGCGGCCAAGGAGGTCTTTTCCGACGCCGCGTGAGAGGTTGGGCAGACTTTCGTTGTCTCATCGCCTTATCCAATAAATGATACCCAATTAATCGATTGGAACTATCACAGGAAAAACGGCATTCTCCTGGTACTGGCGGCGCAGGTCGCCCTTGCGAAGGAGATGGATGATGGATGCGAAGACTGGTTCGATGGGCGGTGGATGCCCCTTCAATGGCGATGGCGGCGTGCGCGCGCTGCTCGGGCGCACCAACAAGGACTGGTGGCCCGATTCGCTCGACCTGCAAATCCTGACGCAAGGCGGCACCTCGCCCGATCCGATGGGCGAGGATTTCGATTATTGCGAGGCTTTCAACGCGCTCGATTGCGATGCGCTGAAGGCAGACCTGCACGCGCTGATGACCGACAGCCAGGATTGGTGGCCGGCCGATTACGGCCATTACGGCCCGTTCTTCATCCGCATGGCGTGGCACGCGGCGGGCACCTATCGCACCGGTGACGGGCGCGGCGGTGCGTCCAGCGGCCAGCAGCGCTTCGCCCCGCTCAACTCCTGGCCCGATAATGGCAACCTCGACAAGGCGCGGCGGCTGCTGTGGCCGATCAAGCAGAAATACGGGAAGCACATCAGCTGGGCCGACCTGTTCGTGCTGACCGGCAATGTCGCGATCGAAAGCATGGGCGGGCCGGTGTTCGGCTTCGGTGGCGGCCGCAAGGACGTCTACGAGCCGGAGAACGACATCTACTGGGGCTCGGAAGACCAGTGGGTCGACGAAGGTGTCGAAACGCGCATCATCCCCGATGAGGGCAAGGCACTCGAAAACCCGCTCGCCGCGATCCAGATGGGCCTGATCTACGTCAATCCCGAAGGGCCCGGCGGCAACCCGCACGATCCCGAAGGCATGGCGCGCGACATGAAGGAAACCTTCGCGCGCATGGCGATGAACGACGAGGAAACCGTCGCGCTGACCGCAGGCGGCCACGCCTTCGGCAAGTGCCACGGCGCGGTCCCGCCCGATCAGCTGAGCGGCTCTCCCGAGAGCGAGGCGTTGCAGCACATGGGCTTCGGCTGGGCGACCGACGCCGACCAAATCGAGCAGGGTCACATCACCACCTCGGGCATCGAAGGCGCGTGGACGCCCAACCCGACGCAGTGGGGCGGCGACTATTTCCGCCTGCTGTTCAAATACGAATACGAGCTGGTCGAAAGCCCGGCGGGTGCGAAGCAGTGGACCCCGATCGACCCGGAGCCGGAAGACATGGCGCCCGACGCGCGCGATCCTTCCAAGAAGGTGCCGACGATCATGACCACCGCCGACATGGCGCTGAAGCGTGATCCTGCCTATCGCGCGATTTCCGAACGCTTCCGCGACGATCAGGCCGCGCTGGACGATGCCTTCGCCCGCGCGTGGTTCAAGCTGACCCATCGCGACATGGGCCCCAAGCCGCGCTATCTCGGCCCCGACGTGCCGAGCGAAGACCTGATCTGGCAGGATCCGGTGCCCGCCGGAAAGGCGGCTTCGGACAGCACGGTTTCGGACTTCAAATCGAAGGTGCTGCGCAGCGGGCTCACCGTCAGCGAGCTGGTGAAAGCCGCGTGGGCTTCGGCCAGCACCTACCGCAAGAGCGACCATCGCGGCGGTGCCAATGGCGCACATATCCGCCTCGAACCGATGAAGAGCTGGGCGGTCAATGATCCCGAGGAGCTGGACAAGGTTCTCGCCAAGCTGGACGAGCTGCGCGGCGACCTCTCGATGGCCGATGCGATCGTGATCGCGGGTTCGGCTGCGGTCGAAAAGGCGGCGAAGGATGCCGGGTTCGACATTGCAGTGCCCGTCACCACCGGGCGCGGCGATGCGCTGGAAGAGCATGTCGATGCCGAGAGCTTCGAGCCGCTCGAACCCTTCGCGGACGGCTTCCGCAACTACCTGAAGACCAAGGCGAGCGTGAAGACCGAGGATATGCTGATCGACCGGGCGAGCCTGCTCGGCCTCTCGATCCCCGAAATGACCGTGCTGGTCGGTGGAATGCGCGCGCTGGGGGCGGTGAGCCATCACGCCAAGCATGGCAATGCCATCGGCGTGCTGACGACCCGTCCGGGCCAGCTGACCAACGACTTCTTCGTGAACCTGCTCGACATGGGCACGAAGTGGGAAGTGGTCGACGAGAGCGGCGACGAGGAATTCGTCGGCAAGGATCGCAAGTCGGGCGAGGAAAAGTGGCGCGCCACGCGCACCGATCTCGTCTTCGGGTCCAACTCGCAGCTGCGCGCCGTCGCCGAAGTCTATGCCGAGAACGGGAATGAAGCGAAGTTCGTGAAGGATTTCGTGGCCGCGTGGACCAAGGTGATGGATGCCGATCGCTTCGACCTGACCTACGCCAAGTACCACTGATAGCGCACAAGTGATCGGCCACAACAAAGCCTCCGGGAGCGCGCGCTTCCGGAGGCTTTTTTCATGACCACCGCGACTGGCTCGATCAATGGTCCGCAAAGGCGGGAAACAAGCCCGGGCCGCCGGGTTCTGGCTGCATGACAGATTACAAAAACCTCAGTTCGATTTTCCTTGCCGGCGAATGGCGCGAAGGCTCCGGCGACACCCTCACCAACATCTGCCCGTGGGACGAAAGCACGATTTTCGAAATGGCCGCCGCCACCGAAGACGATGTGGACGAAGCGTGCCGCGCGAGCGCGAAGGCGCAGCGCGAATGGGGCGCGATGCCCCCTGCGGCGCGCGCGGCGAAGATGCGCGCGATCGCCGACATTCTGGAGGCCCGCAAGGACGAGATAACCGGCTGGATCGTGCGCGAGGCTGGCGGAACCAAGCTGAAGGCCGCACTCGAACTGATGCTGGTGACGCAGGTCGCCCGGTCCGAAGCGGCAACGCTACCCTACATGACGAAGGGGGCGATCCTGCCCGAGGATATTCCGGGCAAGGAATCGCGCGCCTACCGGCAGCCCGCAGGCGTCGTCGCGCTCATCAGCCCGTGGAACTTCCCGCTGCAGCTGACCGCGCGCACGCTGTTCCCCGCGCTCGCGCTAGGCAATGGCGTGGTGATCAAGCCCGCCAGCGACACCATCGTCACCGGCGGCACGATCTTCGCCGCCATCTGCGAGGAGGCGGGGCTTCCCGAAGGGCTGGTCGCGGTATTGCCCGGCTCGGGCTCCACCATCGGCGATGCATTGATCCGCCACCCCATTCCCTCGGTCGTCAGCTTCACCGGCTCCACCCCCGTGGGCCGCGGCGTGGGCAAGGCCGCGCTCGACGGGGACCGGATCAAGCCGGTCGAGCTGGAGCTGGGCGGCAACAGCCCGATCGTCGTGCTCGACGATGCCGATCTCGACCGCGCGGTGGAGGCAAGCGTGTGGGGCAAGTTCATGCACCAGGGCCAGATCTGCATGATCGCCAACCGCATCGTTGTCGAAGATGCGATCTACGACACCTTCGTCGAACGCTTCGTGGAGCGGGTGAAGCAATTGCCGGTCGGCGAGCGTGAAAATCCCGAATGCTTCGTCGGCCCCATCGTCAATCGCGACCAGTTCGATGGCATCATGGAGATGATCGCGAAGGCGAAGGATCAGGGCGCAACGTGCGCGCTGGGCGGAGAGCCCGACGGGCTGGTGATCCCGCCGCATGTCTTCACCGACGTGGGCGAGGATAGCTGCCTCGTCACGAACGAGATTTTCGGCCCCATCGCACCGATCCAGCGCGCGCGGGACGAAGA
>Ga0114910_1000879_pt1 | contig 14859 bp, 15 predicted proteins | sample MalvireepMed_908_FD_83500 | JGI IMG/M metagenome (GOLD analysis project Ga0114910, IMG submission 83500) | Marine viral communities from the Global Malaspina Expedition - Malaspina viral metaG DeepMed_908 | ecosystem: Environmental > Aquatic > Marine > Oceanic | place: Mediterranean Sea...
CATGGCGGCCTGCGGGCTCTTGACCACCCTCTCATTCGCCAGCGGCCTGAGATACTCGTTGGATTTGAGGCCCATCGATCCGCGCATGTCTCCGAGCTTGGGGATCAGCATCCGGATCGCCGCGTCCTCGATGCGCTTGTCATAGGCCGGCGTCGTCTCCGCGAGGCCGGGCGTCGCCAGACCGCTCACCACAAGCAAGGCTGCCGCAATCCTGCGCCCATGACATTGCCTGGTTCTGTTCATCCCCATCTCAAACGTCCCGAAGTCCCCTGTTGTCCTTGAACAGAGACTAGCAGCGGGATCTTTCAGAACGCCCAAGGGACGTGGTTAGGATCGGGCAAACGGCTATGGTTTCAGAACGGTAACCTGTGCGCCGGAGCCGTTTTCGGCCTTCAGCGCCTTGAAGACGGTGTCGACAATGCCAACGCGGTCGAGCCCGGCGCGGGCATACATCGCATCCGGCGCGGCATGGTCCATGAAGATGTCCGGCATCACCAGCGAGCGCACCCGCAAGCCGCCGTCGAGCAGGCCGTCATTGGCCAGGAATTGCAGCACATGGCTGCCGAACCCGCCCACCGAACCTTCCTCGATCGTCACCAGCACCTCGTGATGACGCGCCAGCTGGCGGATCAGGTCATGATCGAGCGGCTTGGCAAAGCGTGCATCGGCCACCGTAGTCGAAAGTCCGGCGGCGTTGAGGTCTTCGGCCGCAACCAGGCACTCGGCGAGCCGTGTGCCGAACGACAGCAGCGCCACCTTGGAGCCCTCGCGCACGATCCGGCCCTTGCCGATTTCCAGGATCCGGCCGCGCTCCGGCATCTCGACGCCGACGCCTTCGCCACGCGGATAGCGGAACGAGATCGGACCGTCGTCATAGGCCACCGCTGTGCGCACCATGTGCTTGAGCTCGGCCTCGTCGGAAGCGGCCATCACCACAAAACCGGGCAGGCAGGCCAGGTAGGTGGTGTCGAATGTTCCCGCATGGGTGGCGCCATCGGCGCCGACAAAGCCGGCGCGGTCGATCGGAAACCTGACGGGCAGTTTCTGGATCGCCACATCGTGGACCACCTGGTCATAGCCGCGCTGCAGGAAGGTGGAGTAGATCGTGCAGAACGGCTTCATGCCCTCGGTCGCCATGCCGGCGGCAAAGGTGACCGCATGCTGCTCGGCGATCCCGACATCGAATGTCCGGCTCGGGTGCACCTTGGCGAACTTGTCGACGCCGGTGCCGCCGGGCATGGCGGCGGTGATGGCCACGATCTTGTCGTCAAGGCTGGCTTCCTGCGCCAGCGTCTCGCCAAACACCGCGGTGTAACTGGGCGCGTTCGGCTTGGCCTTGGCCTGGGTGCCGGTGACCACATCGAACTTGGAAACGCCGTGATATTTGTCCGATGCGGCTTCGGCGGGGGCATAGCCCTTGCCCTTTTGCGTCACCACATGAATCAGCACCGGCCCGTCGGCATTGTCGCGCACATTGCGCAACACCGGCAGCAAGTGCTCGAGATTGTGCCCGTCGATCGGCCCGATGTGATAGAAGCCCAGCTCCTCGAACATGGTGCCGCCGGTAACATAACCGCGCGCATGTTCGACGGCGCGGGTGATCGCCCGGTCGATGTTCTTGCCCAGATAGGCGGTCAGTTTCTTGCCGAATTCGCGGAAGCCCATATAGGTGCGGCCCGAGGCCATCCGTGCCAGATAGGCGCTCATCGCCCCGGTCGGCGGAGCGATCGACATGTCGTTGTCATTGAGAATGACGATCAGCCGCGCATCCAGCGCGCCGGCATTGTTGAGCGCTTCAAAGGCCATGCCGGCCGACATCGCGCCATCGCCGATCACCGAAATCACGTTGCGCGTCGTGCCCTGCAGTTCGCTCGCCACGGCCATGCCGAGGCCGGCGGAGATCGAGGTGGAGGAATGGCCTGCGCCGAAATCGTCATACTCGCTCTCGGCGCGCTTGGTGAACCCCGACAGCCCGCCTTCCTGGCGCAAGGTGCGGATCCGGTCGCGGCGGCCGGTCAGGATCTTGTGCGGATAGCACTGGTGGCCGACATCGAAGATCACCCGGTCATGCGGGGTGTCGAACACCTTGTGGATGGCGATCGTCAATTCGACCACGCCAAGACCTGCGCCGAGATGTCCGCCGGTCCGCGACACAGCGTCGATCATCTCGGCCCGCAATTCGGCCGCAAGCTGAGGCAACAGCTTGTCGTCGATGGCCTTCAGGTCGGCGGGATAATGAACCGTATCGAGAAGCGGGGTTACTGGCTGGTTGGTCACGTCATGCCTCACATTCTCTCCGGACGTAGCCCGGAAAGGTGTGAGTGTAAACCCGAACCGGCGAGCGAAGACAGGGGCTGGGCGCAGATGCCACAAGCAATTTCACGGCAAGGACAGGCGCGAGGCGCGAAAAGCTGAAGGCGGCTATCTTGCCTTCAGCCCGTCGTGAAGCCGGTTATGAAAAACAGACATCTTCCCCAATCAACAGGCCTATTTGTAGCCCTGGCTCTTCAGTTTCTTGCGCCAGGCATTGAAATTGCTGACGCCGCCGGGTCCGAGCTTCTTTTTCGGACCGGACTTGAACAGCGAGATCTTTTCCGAGAGGAAGCAACCGGCGTTCGTGCATTTCAGCGCATAGGATTTGCCATCCTTCTTCAGTGTCGCATCCCCGGCCGCGGCCGGGCCTGCAAGCGCAAGAATCAGAAGGGTGGAGATTGCAATTTCTTTCATAGATGTAATTCCCGATTGAAAATCTCGAGTGCAGAATGCGGTTGACCTGGCTATAAAAGATCACGGCAACTCGAGCTGTCAATGGTTGAATTGTTTTTTCCCGGCAACCTGCATCTGCATGAAACTGCGGTGCGGGATCATGCCAGATCGGAACACAGGTTCCGGTTCACGGCCCTATTCCGGCAGCGGGATGAACTCTTCCGCGTCGCCCGGCACGATGTCGAACCGGCCTGAACGCCATTCGGCCTTGGCCTGTTCGATGCGGTCCTTGGATGAAGAGACGAAGTTCCACCAGATGTGCCGCTTGGTCGGAATGCTGTCGCCGCCAAACAGCATCATCCGCGCACCCGCAGGGCCCGCCGTGATGGTGATGGCGTCGCCGGGGCGGAAAACCAGCAGTTGATCCGGGCCGAAACGGTCTCCGGCGATCGTGATTTCGCCTTCCAGCAGATACAGCGCCCGCTCTTCCCAATTGGCGTCAAACGGTGCCGAGACCGATGGCGACAGCGCCAGGTCGAGATAGAGCGTGCCAATGTGCTGCGGCACCGGAGAAACCAGCCCGCCAAAGCCGCCCATCACGATGCGGGCATGAATTCCCGTGTCGGTGATCTCCGGCAATGCGGTGGTGGCGGTGTGGGAAAACGCCGGATCGATCTCTTCGAGATTGTCAGGCAGGGCGAGCCATGTCTGCAGCCCGGACATCGGCATCTCGCCGCCGCGCATTTCCTCGGGCGAGCGCTCGGAATGAACGATGCCGCGGCCGGCGGTCATCAGGTTCACGTCACCGGGCCTGATCACCATTTCGGTGCCGAGGCTGTCGCGGTGCCGGATCGCGCCGTCAAACAGATAGGTGACGGTGGAAAGCCCGATATGCGGGTGAGGGCGCACATCCATGGCCTCGTTGCCCCGCAGGATGGCGGGACCCATGCGGTCAAAGAAGATGAACGGCCCGACCATGCGGCGGCGCGCGGTCGGCAGCGCCCGCTTGACCGAAAAGCCGCCGATATCGCGCGAGGACGGAATGATCAGATGTTCGATCGCGTCACAGGAGATGGAATCGCCGGGTTCCGGGTCGCCTCCGGGGAAAAAGCTCATGCCGTCCTCCTGTGGTGTTGGGTCTATTCCGCGTCGAGTGGTTCGGTGCCCGCCGGTTGCCCCTGACGGTCGAGCCGGATTTTTTCGATCCGTTTTTCCGCGGCAGAGAGCAGCTTTTCGCAATGCGCTTTCAGGGCTTCGCCACGCTCATAAATCTCGATCGACTTGTCCAGCGGAACATCGCCGCGCTCGAGCTGTTCGACGATACTCTCCAGTTGAGCCACCGCCGCTTCAAAGCTCATCGCCGGGATGTCATTGGCTTCGCTCATCAATCAACCCTCTTGCAGTCTTATCACATGGGCGGCCGCCGATTCGGCCAGCCCCACCAGATCATAGCCACCTTCCAGCAGGCTGACGACCCGGTTGCCGCAATAGCGTCCGGCGATGTCCATCAGCTTGCCCGTCGCCCAGTCGAAATCATCAGCCACCAGGTTGATCTCGGCCAGCGGATCGCGGTGATGCGCATCAAAACCGGCGGAAATGATGATCAGGTCCGGGCGGGTTTCCTCCAGTGCCGGAAGGATGCGCGTCTTGAACGCTTCGCGAAAATGGTCGCTGCCGTCATTGGCTGACAGCGGCGCGTTGAAGATATTGCCCTTGCCGGTTTCGCCCAGTGCGCCGGTCCCCGGATAAAGTGGCATCTGGTGCGTCGAGCAGTAGATCACGCTGTCGTCATCATAGAAGATGTCCTGCGTGCCATTGCCGTGGTGCACGTCCCAGTCGATGATCGCCACCCGCTCGGCGCCATAGGCTTTCTGCGCGTGCCGTGCCGCGATGGCCGCCTGGTTGAACAGGCAGAAGCCCATGGACGTGTTTTTCTCGGCATGGTGGCCGGGAGGCCGGGTCGCCACGAAAACATTGTCGGCTTGCTTTTTGAACACCGCATCGACGGCAGCGATGGCGCCGCCGACCGAAATCAGCGCCGATTCCATCGAGCGCGGGCTGGCGGTGGTGTCGGAATCGATCCGCGCAAATCCGGTTTCCGGAATCGCCGCGCGAATCTTCTCGAGATAGCTCTCGGGATGGGCCAGCAACACGGTTTCGGCCGCGGCCTCGGGCGCCAGATGGCGCACCAGGGTGTTGAAGTGCTCGTGTTCGAAGACGGCCTCGAGTGCTTTCATCCGGTCCGGCCGCTCGGGGTGGCCGGCGGGAACCAGGTGTTCAAGGCAGATCGGATTGGAATAGTAAAAAGTGGTCATACGGTTTTCTAACAGAAAAACATGTGAGGAAAACAGCAAACTTAGGTTTCGCGTGCCGTCGCACGGGCTGCAAATTTCCGCCCCGCCATGCTCAGCAACTGGCGGTTTTCGGGTGTTGCGAGACAGGCTGCGATCTCTGCTTCCGGCTTTGACACCAGATAGATTGATGCGCCGTCGGGCTCGATCAGCGCAACCCCGGCGGTTGTCAGCACCTCGCACAGTTGGGTGCGCACGAAAGCGCCCCTGCCATGGCCATTGGCGTGCACCAGCATCACCGGCTTGCCATAGAGTTCGTCACCCGACACCAGCCAGTCGATCAGGTTCTTGAAGCCGCCGGGAATGCCATGCACATATTCCGGACAGGCGATGATCAGACCGTCGGCGCGCGCCACCAGAGCCTTCAGATCGCTGATGACGGCCGGTGTTGCAGGTCCCTCCCGGTCCGGACTGAAGATCGGCAGATCGCCCAGTTTGTCATACACCGCGGCATCAGCGAAATCCGCCATCTCGGCGGCCAGCTGCCTCAGCAGCAGCGCATTGGACGAGGCCCGGCGAACACTGCCGGGCAGGCACAGGAAGAAGGGCTTGGACACGGCAAAGGCTCCGACTCGGACATCGGGCTCAGCCTACCCCGGCGAAGGGGGCATGTGCCACCGTCGGCAATCAGGACAGGGAGGCAGCCGGTTGAGGCTTGAACAAAGCACGAACGCATGTAGGCTCGAGCCATGGTGATTCCCCTTTCCAACAAAACCGCGCGGCGGATCTTCCTGGCCAAGCAGGGGCTGTCGGCATCGCCGGCGCGGGCGATGGGCAAGGCGGAGCTGCTGCAACTCATCCACGATCTCGGATTTGTCCAGATCGACAGCATTTCAACCGTCGAGCGGGCGCATAACCAGATCCTCTTCTCGCGCAACCAGACGTTCCGCAAAGAGCATCTCAGGCAGTTGCTGGAAGAGGACCGCGCGCTGTTCGAGCACTGGACCCATGACGCCGCGATCCTGCCCTGCGCCTTCTATCCCTACTGGAAGCACAAGTTCCGGCGCAGCGAGGCGCCAATGCGCAAGCGCTGGGCCAAATGGCACGGCGAGGATTTCGACAAGGCGTTTGACGAGACCTATACCCGCATTGCCGAAAACGGGGCTGTGCTGGCGCGCGAGGTCAAGGATGCGGATCACAAGTCCGGCGGCTGGTGGCAATGGCATCCCTCCAAGAAGGCACTGGAGTTTTTCTGGCACACCGGCAAGCTGGCGATCAGCGGGCGGCAGAATTTCCAGAAGATCTACGATCTGAGCGAGCGGGTGATCCCCGTTGCCCATCGCGAGGCGGATCCCTCCCATGAGGAATTCATCGACTGGGCCTGCCGCAGTGCGCTGGAGCGGCTGGGATTTGCCACCCATGGCGAGATCGCTGCCTTCTGGGCCCTGGTGTCGCCCGAGGAGGCGCGCAACTGGGTCAGCGCCAATCGCCACCAGCTGGAAGATGTCGAGATCGAATGCGAAGGCGGGGCCAAGCCACGTCCATCTGTCGCCCTGACGGGGCTGTCCCCGAATATCGAGGACTGGCCGGAACCGCCCGGCCGCATCCGCGTGCTGAGCCCGTTCGATCCGCTGCTGCGGGATCGCAACCGCGCCGAGCGGCTGTTCGGCTTCCGCTACCGGATCGAGGTTTTTGTGCCCGAACCGAAACGGGAATATGGCTATTATGTCTTTCCCCTGCTCGAAGGCGACAGGATGATCGGGCGCATCGACATGAAGGCCGACCGCAAGCTCGGCACGCTCAATGTTGCGCGGCTGTGGCTGGAGCCGAAGGTCCGGCCGTCTGCCGGCCGCATGGCCAAACTCGACGCCGAACTTGCCCGCATCGCCCGGTTTGCCGGCGTCGACGAGATCATTTACGCGCCGGACTGGAACCCCGCCCGTTAAAGCGGCCTGCTTTCTGGTGCCATGGCAGGGCGGTTTGCGGCGGGCGAGCGGGTTTTTTTGAACGCACGGAGTTGTTGAATGGCGCGGTGTGTGAAAAACAATGACGGACGGGACAGCGAGCCGCGTGTCCGGAACTGGAATGCGAGAATCACACATGGCCCGGCCTGTCATCGGCATCATCGGAAACAACTATCATCTTGAAAACCGGTTCTCGGTGCAGCTGGCCGGCGAGAACAATTTGCAGGCAGTCGCCGATGTGCTCGACGCCCTGCCGCTGATTTTTGCCGGCGATCCGCAGATAACCAAGCTATCCGATCTGCTCGAAGTGGTGGATGGCGTGTTGCTGACCGGAGCCAGGGCCAATGTCCATCCCAGCCGCTTTGGTGTTGCCGCCCATCCCAGCCATGAACCTTATGATGAACGGCGTGATGCACTTGCCCTGCCGTTGATCGATGCCTGTGTCGAAAGAGGTGTGCCGCTGTTTGGCATCTGCCGCGGCTTTCAGGAAATCAATGTTGCCGGCGGCGGGTCACTGCACCCGGAGATCCGCGATTTGCCGGGGCGAATGAACCACCGCATGCCGCGGCTTGAAACCGGTGAAATTCATCCCGATCCGGCGGTCGTTTTCGCCGATCGTCACGATGTGCGATTGACGCCCGATGGTGTTTTCGCGCGCATTCTTGGCCGTGACCTGATCCGGGTCAACTCACTGCATGGTCAGGGCGTCCTCGAATTGGGCGACCGCATTGTTGCCGAAGGCGTTGCCGAAGACGGAACCATCGAAGCCATTCGCGTCAAGGATGCGGCAGGTTTCGCACTCGGCGTTCAATGGCACGCCGAATACGACCCGCAGCACAACCCGGTCAACCGGGCGCTGTTCGAAGCGTTTGGACAAGCGGTTCGGGCCTATAAGGCGTCGCGCTAAGCCGGTAGACCTAGCCATGAAGCGCTCTAGTTCCGGATGGAGTCTGCGAGCGCCGGCCATGCCTCAAGCAGTGCATCCCTGGTGCGCAGACCGGGGGAACCGGACTGGCGCTTCTGATCCTGGTCGAGCCGCGCGAACACCAGCGTCTGATCCGCCCGTCTGGCCCAGCCGACATACCAGCCCCAGCCATGCGACCGGTCAAAAGAGCCGTCGGCGAGCCGCGGATAGGCCGCGCCGGTCTTGCCGGAAACCGTCCAGTCACCGGCAACTCGGCGGTCCATGATCGCTTCGGTGGTTTCCAAGGCATCGGCGGAGACAGGCAGCCGGTGCGCGACAAGCTTGCCCAGAAACACGGCTTGCTCGGCCGGCGAGATCTTCAGCGATGACGCGATCCACGCCCGTTCGAGGCCGTTGTTCTTTCCCGCGTCGCCGGAAAAGTCGGCATTGCCAAAGCCAAAGGCCTGCGCGTAGCGGGTCAGAGTCTGTTCCCCCAGATCGCGCGTAATGCGCTGCGAATACCAGACCACGGAATATTTGAGCCAGCTGGCGGGATCGGTCGGCCGCAGCCAGGCCTCGCCGCCCCAGGCCGGGTCGCCTTTCCGGAAGTCCATGACCGGATTATGCGCATCGGTGAGAACGCCCGTATCAAACCCGATCAGGCTCAGTGCCACCTTGAAGGTCGAGGCCGGCGTCACCCGGCTTCGGCAGTCACCCTGTTCATGCACGATCTTGCCCGCTGTGGTGGCAACGATCATGCAGACCTGGCGCGCCTGCGCCGGCGGCGCGGAAAGGAGAACAGCGCCCGCGCAAAGCGCTGTCAGGCAGGCCATCAGGCGGCGCTGGGCAAACATTGTCCTCAGCCCGTCTCAGATGAGTTCGGTTGACGAGATCTGGATGCCAAAGCCTTCGAGCCCGACATAGTGCCGTTCGCGCGAGGCGTAGAGCTTGATCGAGGTGATTCCAAGATCCTTGAGGATCTGTGCGCCCAACCCGATTTCCAGCCACTCGTCCTCACGCGCCTGCGCCTCGGCATGGCCTTCGCCTTCAACCGATGGAACCCGCCGTGATGTCTGCGGACCGACGCCGACCGAGCCTTCGCGCAGATAGATCACCACCCCGCGGCCTTCCGCGGCCATCCGGTTCATGATCGCCGTCATCGGATCCTGTTTGGAAAACACGTCCTCAACCACCGATTCCTGATGCAGCCGCACCGGGATGTTGACCCCGTCACGAATGTCGCCAAAGACCACGGCGAGATGGTGCATCGGATCCCAGGGCAGCTTGTAGGTGAAGGCCTTCGCCTTGCCTGCGATGGTGTCGACGTCAAAGCTGTCGATATGCTCGATCAGCGTTTCCTTGCGCTGCCGGTAGGCGATCAGATCAGCCACCGAAACCTGCTTGAGGCCGTGCCGGACTGAAAAGTCGTCTACCTGCTCGCCGCGCGTTACCGTGCCATCGTCATTGACCAGTTCGCAGATCACGGCAATTGGTGGCAGGTCTGCGAGCCGGCACAGATCAACGGCCGCTTCGGTATGGCCGGACCGCATCAACACGCCGCCCTCGCGGGCGATCAGCGGAAAGATGTGGCCGGGACGGGTGAAATCGCTGGCGCCGGCATTGGGGTTGGCCAGGTTGCGTGCGGTCAGCGTGCGGTCATCGGCCGAGATGCCGGTGGTGGTGCCGTGCTTGTAATCCACCGACACGGTAAAGGCCGTGGTGTGGGCCGAATCATTGTCGGCAACCATGGCGTTGAGGTTGAGCCGCTTGGCTTCCTCGCGCGGCATCGGCGTGCAGACGATTCCCGATGTGTGGCGCACGATGAACGCCATTTTTTCCGGTGTGCAATGGACAGCGGCGACAATCAGGTCGCCTTCGTTCTCGCGTCCTCCATCATCGGTGACAACAACAATTTCACCGGCCTCAAAGGCGCGGATGGCTTCAACGACGCGGGCCTGGTCATAGCTCATAGGTCAGTCTTTCAATCGAGGCGGCCGGTCTGGCCGCGGTCTCTGAGGTAATGATCGGCAATTGCGCATGCAACCATGGCTTCGCCGATCGGAACGGCGCGAATGCCGACACAGGGATCATGCCGGCCCTTGGTCCTGACATCGACTTCCTTGCCGTCGGAATCAATCGACCGCCGGTCATTGAGGATGGAGGATGTCGGCTTGACCGCGAAGCGCGCCACGACCGGCTGCCCGGTGGAGATGCCGCCGAGAATGCCGCCGGCATTGTTGGACAGGAACACCGGCCGGCCATCCTCGCCAATCCGCATCTCGTCGGCGTTTTCTTCGCCGGTGATGCACGCGGCCTCAAACCCGTTGCCAATTTCCACGCCCTTGACCGCATTGATCGACATCAGATTGGAGGCAATCTCCTGATCGAGCTTGGCATAAATTGGCGCGCCGAGACCGGCTGGCACATTGTCGGCCACCACTTCGATGACGGCGCCGACGGACGAACCGGCCTTGCGGATCGCGTCGAGATACTCTTCCCAGACCGGAACGGTTTGCGGATCGGGGCAGAAGAACGGATTGTTGTCGACTTCCGACCAGTCCCAGTTGTCGCGATTGATCTTGTGCTCGCCGATCTGCACCAGCGCCGCCCGGATAACGACACCGGGCACCACCAGCCGGGCGAGACCGCCCGCAGCAACCCGCGCGGCGGTTTCGCGGGCTGACGACCGTCCGCCGCCGCGATAGTCGCGCACGCCATATTTGACATCATAGGTGTAATCGGCATGGCCTGGGCGGTACCGCTTGGCAATATCCGAGTAGTCCTTGGAGCGCTGGTCGGTGTTCTCGATCATCATCGACACCGGCGTGCCGGTGGTCACCAGCGAGCCGTCGTCCTCGCGCATGACGCCCGAGAGCACCTTGACCAGATCATCCTCGCGGCGCTGGGTGACAAATCGCGACTGGCCCGGTTTGCGCTTGTCCATCCAGTGCTGCAGTCCGGCTTCGCTGAAGGAGATGCCGGGAGGGCAGCCGTCGACGATGCAGCCAAGAGCCGGCCCGTGGCTTTCGCCCCAGGTGGTCACGCGAAACAGATGGCCGAAAGTGTTGTGCGACATGCGGTGCAACCATGAATTATCGCGGAACAGGCCCGCATTTGAGAGTTCACCGTGACTTCTAGAGCCGTTCACCCCGAAATGGAAGCAGGTTGATGCAATGGATTTTCCGTCTCGGCCAGGAATAGAACGCAGTTGCGATGCCGCACGCTGCGTCGCCGCACACGCTTCGCCAGATTACAAAATCCCGGCGCTCCAACGATTCCATTTCGGGGTAAACGGCGCTCCAGAGCAAGGGGAAGGCCCTGCGGCAGCCTGTGTGTTCATCCCGGCGCAAGGCAAAGCTGTTTGATTGACAATGCAATTGTTTGCAGCTCACATGCCGCCATCAATTTTGCCACAATTTGCCCCTTCAACGGGGCAACTCAAATCGTTGACCAAGGACCACCCGATGCGTATTGCCATCTCCGCTCTTTTGGCTGTTTCCGCCATGCTTGCGCCTTTCGCGGCCTGGGCACAAAGCGCTGACGCCACCGGAAAGATTGCCGAAGTGTCCACTGCCGAGCAAACCATCAAGCTCGATGACGGCAAGACCTACCAGGCTCCTGCCGAATTCAATTTCGAGGGCCTGAACCAGGACGTCGAGGTGGTCATTTTCTACACGGTTATCGACGGCAAGCGGATGATCAACGATCTGGAACTGATCCAGTAGCCCCCGGTCCGGGCCTCGTTCACGCCAGCCATGTTGAGGCAGGCGTGCTCTAAAGCACGTTGCAGTGAACCGTATTCAGGCAAGGTGCTTTAGATGTTTGTTTTTACGCGTGTTTTATTCCGAAAACCGGTTCCCGCTTTTCGGAATACGCTTTAGAATCCCAACGCCTTGCGCCGTGCCTTTGCCTTTGCAGGCCAGAATTCCTCGACGCTCGGATAGAAGATGTCGAAGGCCGGAATGTCTTGCGGCAACCCAACCCATTCCAGTTTGGACCGGGTGAAGATGTGCACATCCGGCGGCAGCTGTGACGGCTCGTCAAGTGTGCCGACCCGGACAAACAGCATCGTCCTGCGCCGTCCGTAGTCTGACCAGACCGTGGTTCCACAGTCCTCGCAGCGATAGAGATCATGCGGGCGGCCGCTGTCGGTTGGCATGGTATACGCAACAACGTTTCCCTGATCGAGTGCAATGTTGTCGCGCTCGATAATGGCGTTGATGACGAAGGCTGTCCCGGTCTGGCGCTGGCAATCCTTGCAATGACAGCAATGCACGATCATCGGCCGGGCCTTGAGCCTGTAGCGCAGGGCACCGCATCCGCATCCGCCGGAAAGGCTTGTGTTCATGTCATCTCCCGAGAGGCGCTCAGGGAGGGCGTGCGGCTGCTCAATGCCGGGATCCGCACCTCAGGTGCCTCATCGACACTTTTAGTTACTAATCAAGGCTGTGAAAAGCCGGTCCGGATTTTCAGACAGGGTGTCAGATCCAGCCGATCGAAGAGCCGTCTGTCTTGAGAATCCGGTCCTGCGGAATGTCGATTATCGCCGCATCGTCCCCCTCGAGCTTGCCGATCAGGTGGAAAAGAGTCCGAATCACCCCGCCATGGGCGACGCAAATGGTCGGCCGGTCGACTGTGGACAGGTATTTAGCGGTGCGTTCGGCCAGCATGGCATAGCTTTCGGCGCGGTCTCCGGGTGGCCTGAACTGCCATTTTCCCTTGTTGCGCTGTTCGATCAGCTGCGGCGAATGGGCTTCCACCTCGACAAGCGTCTGTCCTTCCCAGTCGCCGAAGGACAGCTCGACCAGCAGCGGATCGGTCCGATAGGCGAGGGGGTCGAGACCCGCCGCCTCGCGGACCCGCTCCATCGTCTCCCGGGTACGCCCCAACGGGCTTGCAACCCAGTCAAAACCATCAAGCGGCAGTTCCAGAGAGGGCAGAGCCGCCAGCGCCTGGCCATTGCCTGTCGCCTGGCCGCGTCCGGTGTCGTTGAGCGGGATATCTCGCGACCCCTGCAGCCGCTCCTCCCGATTGTAGTCCGTCTGCCCATGGCGGATCACGTAGAGAAGCATGCACCATTCCTCATTGGAAAATCTTGACCGGAAATCTCCCGCATTGGCTCAACGCGGCTGAGACGCTTGTCACGCTGAATAGATGCAAAGGGCGCCCAAGTGAAGCCACCAGAACGCGATACAGCCCCGCGCATCCAGCCGGATCCGCAATGGACGCTGTAAGCTCTTGAAATGATGCATGTTCGTTAGCGTTCAGATGATTGCATCCGAACGCGACATGTTGAGCGTCAGACCACGCTGATGTCGGGTGCGTCGACGGCTTTCATGCCGATCGTGTGATAGCCCGAATCGACATGCAGGATTTCACCGGTAACGCCGCGCGACAGATCGGACACCAGATAAAGCGCCGAATCACCGACCTCATCAACCGTCACCGTGCGCTTGAGCGGGGAGTTGTACTCGTTCCACTTGAGAATGTAGCGGAAGTCGCCGATTCCCGAAGCGGCAAGCGTCTTGATCGGCCCGGCAGAAATGGCGTTGACCCGGATGTTGGAGCTGCCCAGATCCACCGCGAGGTAGCGCACGCTTGCTTCCAGGGCCGCCTTTGCAACACCCATGACGTTGTAATGCGGCATCACCTTCTCTGCGCCATAATAGGTCAGCGTGACGATCGAGCCACCGTCGGTCATCAAGGGTTCGGCCCGCTTGGCAACCGCCGTCAGCGAATAGACCGAGATGTCCATGGTGCGGTTGAAGTTTTCGCGGCTGGTCTCGACATAGCGGCCTGTGAGTTCGTCCTTGTCGGAGAACGCAATGGCATGAACCACGAAATCCAGTTTGCCCCAGCGTGCTTCCAGATCAGCAAAAACCGCGTCAATGGTGTCCAGGTCGGTGACATCGCAATGCCCCGCAACAACAGCGCCGAGTTCATTGGCCAGCGGCTCGACCCGTTTCTTAAGTGCTTCGCCCTGATAGGTCAGCGCAAGCTCGGCGCCTGCGTCGGCGCATGCCTTGGCAATTCCCCAGGCAATCGACCGATTGTTCGCTACGCCCATGATCAGGCCGCGTTTGCCTTTCATAAGGCCGGAAGTGTCAGCCATTGCATTCTCCATCGAAATTATCGCGCAGGCTATGGCACACAGGGCGTACTACCGCAAGTCGCGGCAATCCGATTGGGTTAATCGCCAAAACCTGGATTTTGCTCACCGGGAGGCTAAAGGTACCAGGCTTTTTTGCTGGATCTCATCAGATCTTTCAAGTTCGGGTCCGGTTTATCCGGCAGCATGACACGCAAATGCACATGCAATGTTCCGCGCCTGCCGAATTTTGTCGGCAGCCCCTTGTCCCTGATCTGCAGTACGGTGTCCGATCCCGACCATTCCGGAACATCGATACGCAAGGGTCCGTCAATCCCGTCATACACGAATGACCCGCCCAGCACGGCTTCGGCAAGCTCGATCGGATGGTCGCCGTGAAGGTCGCTGCCTGACGAGCGCAACCGGGCGTGCTCCTGGTGTCTGACCGTCACAACGGCGTCGCCATGCACCTGCGGATTGGGAGACGGGACCACGATTTCGGCCCCGTTGATCGTACCGGCGGGCACATCGTAGGTGACCGTTTCGGTGTCACCGAAAACGATTTCCTGTTCGTGGCCGGCAAATGCCGCCTCCAGACTGATTTCTATCTGGTGCTGGGTTGGCGGCAGCGCCGTTTTGGGTCTGTGCCGCGACTTCCATTTCTTGAACAGGGTATCGAGCGTGGTCAGTGGATCTTCGTCCATTCCGGGCGCATCGGTCCTGGTGCGTTGCCCGTTCTGATCTGCGCTCTGTGCGGCCTGTTCCTTGGTCTTCTTGGCAGCGGCATCGCCGAAAATGTGAACGACCATGTCCTCGAACTTCGCCTCGTCGAGCGCGTCCGAAGACTGATTGGCTGCGCCGGGGCGAGCCCCGGGCGGGGCCGTTGCCATCGACTCCTTGAAAGTC
>Ga0114910_1000887_pt1 | contig 14771 bp, 18 predicted proteins | sample MalvireepMed_908_FD_83500 | JGI IMG/M metagenome (GOLD analysis project Ga0114910, IMG submission 83500) | Marine viral communities from the Global Malaspina Expedition - Malaspina viral metaG DeepMed_908 | ecosystem: Environmental > Aquatic > Marine > Oceanic | place: Mediterranean Sea...
ACCTGCTAACGTATTAGATTTACAATCTACACAGTTAGCTGATTTACCTCCTGCAAAAATTAAACCAATTATAGCAGTATATGCTAACAGTTTTCAAGACTTAACAGGGCAAAGAAAAAGTAATAGTAGCTTTGCTTTATTTAGTACAGCAGTTACTCAAGCTCCAGAAGCATTGCTTATCAGAGCTTTAAAACATGCTGCTAATGGTGAATTTTTTAGAGTTGTCGAAAGAGTAGGGTTAGATAATCTTACCAAAGAACGACAACTAATCCGGTCAACTAGAGAGAACTTTGAGGAAGACTTAAAACTACAGCACTTACTATTTGCTGGTCTTATAGTACAAGGTGGAGTTATAAGTTATGATACAAACATTCAATCTGGTGGTATTGGGGCACGTTACTTAGGAATAGGTAACACGAAACAATACCGAGAAGACGTAGTAACTATATCATTGCGATTAGTTTCTGTGTCAACTGGTGAAATATTATTAGAGACTACGGTATCTAAAAATGTTTTATCAACAAGTGTATCTCAAGATGTCTTCCGATTTATTGAAGCTGGTACTGAACTAGTAGAAATAGAAGGAGGCATCGCTGAGAACGAGGTTGGCTCTATTGCTTTGCAAAAGGCAGTAGAGACAGCAGTTTTTAATTTAATAGAAATAGGAATAGAAAGAGGGTATTGGGAATATGAAAATATTAAAATTATTGACCCTTGCAATGATGTTGAATGTGTCATTGTACGGGGCTGACAACGAAATATATATAGACCAATCAGGTGATACTGCTAATATAGATTTAGAGCAACTTGGTTCAAGCAACATTATAGGTGGGCTTGATTCTACTGCTGGAAGTCTAACTCCATTAGATTTGGATGGTAATACTTTGGATTTAATATTAAATCAAATAGGTGACAGTAATACATTTCTTGGTGATATACTAGGAGATAATATTGTTGGTTACTTTAATTTTGATGGTAATTCAAATACATTTACTATTCAAGTTGACCCTACTAATACTTACGGTGCTGATGGTTCTAATCTAAATGTTCAAACTACTGGTGACAGTAATGCATTTAACTTGGATTTAGCTACAAATGCTATAGCAAGTAATACAGATTTAGATTGGATTATCAATGGTAGTAGTAATACTTTAACATTCGATATAGATGTTGATGGTGCTACTTCCTTTGTAGATATAGATGGAGATAGTAATACTGTAACTTATGATGGTGATGGCTATGCTAATGGTTATTTTTATTTAGACCAAACAGGTAGTTTAAGAACCTTTAATATACAACAACAGAGTACTTTAGCAAGTGATTGGCTCAAGATTATTTCAAATGGCGATTCTGGTACTGTTTGTGTTATCCAAGACGATGGTGGCACAGCAGTCGGATGCTAATATTGGAAGCGTAACAGAATTTAAAGGAACAGGCAGGATTGTAAGGGATAAACCTTATGATGCTGCCTTGTCTTTTGGTATTGAAAGTTATGATAATGTTGAGACTACTAACGGTAGGATTGGTATAACATTTCTTAATGATACTAAGGTTAGATTAACAGAGCACTCACAGTTACTCATTGATGAGTTTATCTATGACCCTGACCCATCAAAGTCTAAGATGGCTTTGCAGTTTGCAAGTGGGACAGCAAGATTTATTACTGGTAAATTAAATACTATTAATAAAGAGAACATTGCTATCAGTACTCCAAGTGCTAACGTATCAATTCGTGGTACAGATTTTACAGTAACAGTAAATGAACTTGGTGAAAGTTTAATTATACTATTACCAAAAGATGATGGTACTCCAAGTGGTGAGATAGTTGTTGCTACTGCTGTAGGTGAGGTTATACTTAATCAACCCTATCAAGCTACTACAGTTTCTATGTTTGAAACTGAGCCTACTAAGCCTGTAATATTAGATATAACACTTGAACTAATAGACAACATGTTGATTGTCAATCCACCAAAGGAGGATATAAATGTTACTGAGAAGAGTGTGTCAAGTGGTAGTAGTAACTTACTTGATGTTGACTATCTTGAGTTTGAGGACTTGGATGTAGACTATCTAGCTAATGATGATTTAGAATTTACAGAGCTAGATATAAATTACCTTGACGTGAATTTTTTAGAGGACTTGCTTGACATCATACAGGATGTTAATGAGCTTGACCAGACTGAAACTTTACTTCAAGCTAGTTTAGATTTAAAAGGTACAACATTAGGGTTTGACCCTGATACACAAATAAATACTTTTACTACAGATAATACTATAACTTTTATTAGAGCATTAGAAAATACAGTAAGAGTAGATTTAGATAAAAATAATGCTTATACTGTTATCTTAGTACAAAATGGTAAGAGCACACAGATTATAGTAAACGGTGGTAGCTCATCAACCATAACAATAAAACAAAATGACTAATATAAAGTACGCAAGTTTATTAATAGGGTTACTAACATTACCTTTGCTATTTAATTTTGCACCATTAGAAGTACTAAGACTAAAAACTTTTGATGCTCTAGTACAAACACCAGAGCCTTCAGGTCATTTTACTATTTTAAATATTACAGAAGAAGATGTACAACTCAAAGGTGGTTATCCTTTTCCTCGTCAAGACTTAGCAAGTATTCATCTTGAGTTACTTAACAAAGGTGCACTAGGTGTTGGTTGGGTAATATTATTTCCACAACAAGATAGATTTGGTGGTGATAAAATATTCTCTGATGTATTAAGCTATGCACCAAGTGTGTTAGCTATGCCAGAGTTTGACAATGGTATGTACCCAGAAACTCATGGTACTGTTATTCTTGGACCAGATGTAGAGTTACCAAGGGCAAAAGGATTTTTACAGAATATAAGACCTTTAAGTAATTCAGCTACGCAAGGTGCTGTATCTGCTCCAGTAGATGTTGATAACCTTGTAAGAAGATTACCATTACTACAACAAACACCTGATGGTTGGGTTGCTGCTTTTGGTACAGAAGTATTGAAGACTCTAGCTGGTGCTAATACTTATCAGATAAAGACCAACGAGAATGGTATAGAGATGATAAGAGTAAAAGGTTTACCACCTATTAGTACAGACAGTTTAGGTAGAAAGTGGATTAGTTGGGTAGATACTAATCAAACAACATTAGAAGAGATGGATGTTGAGGGTACATTTGTTTTTGTTGGCGTGACTGCTGCTGGTGTAATGCCACAGTTAGCTACACCAAAGGGACTATTAGAACCTCATAAGATACAAGCAGCTTTAGCTGAAAGTATTTTGATAGACTCACCTCAGATTCCAGATTATAGATTATTTATAGAACTTATTTTATTATGCATTTCAGGATTATTAGTCGCCTTCGTGATAGGTCATTTTGGTATTACTATGGGAGTATCATTGGCAGGTATCTCGATATTGTCGATGGGTGGACTAGGTTACTATTTTATATCTCTAGGATATTTAGTTGATGTAACATGGAGTATGACATGTATGACACTTTTGTCATTACAACAATTCTATCTAAGATTCAGAGAACAATATAAACTAAGACAACAAATCAAGAAACAGTTTGGTCATTATCTTGACCCAAGACAAGTAAAACAATTACAAGACAACCCTGACTTATTAAAGTTAGGTGGTGAAAGAAAGTATTGTACTATGTTGTTTACTGATGTAAGAGGCTTTACAAACTTATCAGAACAATTAGAACCAGAACAGGTGACAGAGTTAATGAACAAGACATTAACCATACAAGCTAATGCAGTTAAGAAGTATGGTGGTATGGTTGATAAGTATATAGGTGATGCGATGATGGCTATCTTTAATGCACCATTAGACTTAGACATGCATGAGGACAGAGCAATCCTTACAGCTATAGAAATAAAAGAAAAGATGGAAGAAGCAGACTTAGGTATTGAAATTGGTATAGGAATCAATTCGGGTATCGTGATGCTAGGTAACTGTGGTTCAGAAGATAGGTTTGATTATACTGCTATAGGTGCAGATGTAAATCTTGCAGCTCGATGTGAGAGTAGTTGTAAAGAAGTAGGTAAAGATATAGTCATAGCAAAGAATACTGCTCAAGAAACAGACATACCTTTAGTTAAGTTAGAACCGATAGCAATGAAAGGGATAGCAGAGCCAGTAGAAATATATACTACAATAGACTTGACAAAACCTGAATAAGACTCTATAATATAAGTAAGAGTGTGCGAATGGTCGGCACTCAATAACTTGCTTTATTAAGGAGTTAATATGACACATTTAAAAGCATTTGGACAATTCAGTCCGTTCTCAGTTGGGTTTGATGAAATCTTTGATACACTTCAAAGAGCATCAATACCTCAAACAAACTACCCACCTTATAACATAGTTAAATCAGGTGAGGCATATCGAATCGAAATAGCAATGGCAGGATTTAAAGTCGAAGACATTGATGTTGAGGTTAAAGATAAAACACTTACTGTATCTGCTGTACAAACAGATGAGAAGAAAGGAGTAGAATATATCCATAAGGGTATATCTGAAAAAGACTTCACTAAAACATTTGCTCTAGCAGAGTATGTTGAAGTAAAAGATGCAGTAGTTGTTGATGGTATCTTGGTAATTGAACTGGAAAAGAACATTCCAGAAGAAGAAAAACCTAAAAAGATACGTATATCCAGCTAATTATAGCTAAATCCTCTCAGAGGCACGGAGAAGCTCTGTATTAAAATATTAATCTTACGATACCTATCGCATTAGGTACTATCAGATAATGCAATACAGAGCATCTGGTGAAGTCAATTTTCTCTAATCTGCCATAATTCGTGCATTTAGGTTAGCTTCTATGTAATTATGTATCTCATCGAGCTTTCTTGTACCTTCTCGCACTACAGTCTGTAATGTTGCGTACTCTTCTTGACTAAAATAAGGTTTTAATTCTTTAATATCTGTAGAAACTCTCTCAGTAATTATCTTACCAGTTCTACTATATAATACTTTATAGCCAAGCAGAGTTGCTTCTTTTTGTTTCATTCTTCAAATCCTGCAAAAGTTATGTTATCTTGTCTACCTCTAAGTCCAGCTTTCATATAAGTAGTAGCACGTCCTTCAAAAAAGTTTTGATGTTCGACACCAGTTACTTCATCCAACCAACCTAAAGGATTCTCTCGTTGGTCATAATTAGTTTTCAAACCAAGTTGTAGTAATCTTCTATCAGCTATGTATCTATTGTAAGCATACATATCTTTTTTAGTTAGTCCTTGTATGTCACCCATCTCAAATACTAAATCTAAAAACTTATCTTCTAATGTTACCATCTCTCTACAGATGTCATAAAGTTCTTTCTTAAAATCATCTGTCCATATATCCATGTTCTCTTTAATAAACTCTCTAAATAATTTAGTCATAGCTTCAACGTGCATAGACTCATCACGAATAGAATAGGTAACTATCTGTCCCATACCTTTCATTCTACCAAACCTTGGAAAGTTTAATAGGATTGCAAAACTACTGAAGAGTTGTAGTCCCTCAGTAAAAGCAGAATAAACAGCAAGAGTTTTAGCTATGGTTTCTCTTTTAGCTTTAGAAGGTTTAAAGTTTCCAACATAGTCATGCTTGTCTGCCATCTCTTCGTAGTCAGCGAATGCTTTATATTCTATCTCAGGCATACCAACAGTATCAAGTAGTAAACTGTAAGCATGTTGGTGGATTGATTCCATGTTAGCAAAAGAAGACATCATCATTCTTGCTTCCGGTTTTTTAAAGATAGGCATATACTTATCTATATAGCCACTAGCCACATCGACATCTGATTGTGTAAACAATCTAAATATCTGTGTTAATAAATTCTTTTCTGTGTCTGTAAGTTCTTGCCAGTCTTTTACATCTGTATGTAAAGGCACAGACTCTGGCATCCAATGCATTTGATTCTGTAATACATAGTAATCAAACATCCATGGATATTCAAACGGTTTATAATAATCTCTATTACCTAGTAAAGTCATTGAAGTTCTCCTCTAATGTTCTTAGTTTATCTTCTGCAGTTGCTAACTTATCTATTTCCATATCCATTGTTTCAATAATGTTAGGATGTTCAGCTACACCTACACTACTTTTAAAATAGTTTAACAGATTAGTTTCTGCCTCTGCCCTTTGTGCTTCATATTTTAATCTTAAAGCATTATATATATTTTTTTTTATCATAATTACCCCTCACAGGCTATACAGTCCACCTCATCTAAACGAATCCTTGGAACTTTAATATTAACATTTTCTACGTTTCTTGCTGCATTAGACCTGAAGTAATACAGCGATTTTAATTTATTCATACCATACCAATGCACATCATTTACATATTGCATATACTCATCATGTATATCTTGGTCTTCTGTTGCTTTTGGTAAAGTAAAAAATAGATTAACTGATTGTGCTTGACAAATAAACTCTTGTCTTTTATAAGCATGTTCGACTACCCATATCTGATTTATCTCATTAGCAGTTTTAAATACTTCCTTCTCGTCATCTGTTAGTATATCCAAATCCTCTACTGACCCATCATTACCTGATATATCTTTTAAAGTTTGCTCTAACTCTTGACCTTTTAAACCTTTTGATTTTAAAAGTTTAACTAAGAACTTGTTCTTTACTTGATAAGAACCTGATAAAGTTTTGTGGGTATATACATTAGCACGAAAAGGCTCGATGCTGGGAGAAGTACCAGAACAAATAATCCCACTACTAGCATTAGGAGCAATAGCAAGAAGATGAGCATTCCTACGGTTTGTATTGTGTAAATCAGGGCATTCACCACGCACATCAGCAAGTCTCTCAGTAGCTCGTACAGCTTTGGATTTGATGTGTTTGAATGCTTTATGATTGAATCCAGTAGCGTAGATACTTTCAAACGCAATGTTTTGAGACTGGAGATAAGCATGGAAACCCATTGCTCCAAGACCAACTGACCTTTCTCTATAAGCAGAGTAAGCAGACTTAGCGTACCCTTCTTTACCTTCTTTAATATATTTTGTAAACCGTTTGAAATTTGCACTATATCCTCCTAGTTGTGATGTGTCTACTGCATTTTCAATGTAATGTTCTATCACATTGTCTAGCATGGTTACTAAATCTTCAATAAACTGTGGGTCTTCTGACCATTTATCAAAGTGTTCTAAATTAACAGAGGATAAACAACATACTGCTGTTCTCTCTTCATTGGTAGCAAGTGTTATCTCTGAACATAAATTACTTTGTCTAATAGCTAAACCTAAATCCTGTTGTGTTTTTGGTAGGTGTTCATTACAAGTATCTATATTAATCATGTAAGGTTCACCAGTCTCTGCTCTAGCATTTATGATTTGAAACCATAAAGCTCTAGCATTTATAGTATTGACAGCTTCATTAGTTTTAGGGTCAATTAATCTCCAGTCTTCATCATTCTTAACAGCATCTAAGAATGCATTAGTTATGTTAATACCATTGTGTAGATTTAAACACTTCCTATTTATATCACCACCAGATTCTTTTCTCATGTTAATAAACTCTTCAATCTCTGGATGACTAACATCCATGTAAGCAGCATAAGAACCACGTCTTGTAGTGCCTTGATTGAAAGCTAACATCTGCGAATCTACCACATGCATGAATGGAATTGAACCAGTAGAACGAGAGCCATGAGTAGTAGGTATACCATTACTCCTAACATCTCCCCAATATCCACCAATGCCTCCACCCGAACTTGCCAACCATATGTTCTCGTCATAGTGAGCAGATAGCCCAGTCCTACTATCAGGAACATAATTAAGGAAACAACTGATAGGTAGCCCACGAGTAGTGCCTCCGTTGCTAAGTATAGGAGTGCTAAACATGAACCAACAATCGGAACTGTAGTTATAAAGTCTTTGAGCCATTTCATAATCTGTTTCTCCTTTAAATGTTGCACCAAATACTGATGCTCTTGCGAATGCTTCTTGGGCATGTGTCTCTCCATCCCAAAAGTATCTATCTTTTAATGTGTCTAAACTAAACTTATCAAAGTTTTTTTCTTTGTCATAGTCTATCATTATTCCTAAATAACTTTTAGTTCCGACTTTATCTTCTACCATGTTTCTCCTCTAGATGTAAAGCAATAATAGCATAATGTATTATTTTATATAACTCTACTTGTTTGTTATCTTTCTTACCATATCGCATAGCATACTTCATAATATTACCAATAGCAAAACCTTCACCGTGACCAGCATCTATAACCATGTCAGTAGCTTGATACTTACCATTAGAATAATGTTGAGCATAAGTCTTATCAATATATTCTTTTATTAAATTTAAAATTTTACCTTCGTTGAATTTATAATTTATTTTCTTTTTCATAATATTCTTTTTTTGTTTGTTTATAAAACCATCTTAAACTATATGCACTTAACATAAATTTATTATTAGCAAAGATGTGAGTTTGTTCTGGTAAAAACTCATGTAGATTCTTCTTATTAATTCTAGAAACATCTTCTCCCTCTGGTATCATAGTTCTTAACCAGTCAATCAGTTTACCTTCTGCTCTTCTTCTTATTAGTTTAGACTTCTTGCCATTCATAATTCTTTACCAGTTGCCAGTATCTTAATATACTATTAAACATTTCTTTATGTTTTTCATGTGATTCTGTTTCCCAAATGTGATACAGGATAATACTTGTGTCTGCTCTATCAACAAAGATAGAAACTCTAGTAGGGTCATCAACCTGACAACCTTGAGCATAAGCAGACAACTGCATACCATGTTCATCATAGACTAACTTAGCTGGGTCTTTACCTTCAAGGTTATCTTTAGTTTTAAAGTCTACAAAGATTCCTGACTTACAGTATAAGTCTATCTTAGCACCATAACCTTGTTCAGCACAGAAAGAATCCTCTGCTATCCAGTCTTCGTTAGGAAAGTTCTCGTCTAACCATGCTTGAATAAGTTTGTAAGGTTTAGTCTTAGCTTTACCTAAGAAACCTTTTTCTATTTGAGCATGTATCTTTGTCCCTTGCTTGGCTGCTTTTAAACCAACCTGTCTAGCTTCATTCTTACATCTGTAAGTAAAAGAATCAAAAGGTTCTTGTTCTCCTCTATCTAAATCAATTGCTGCTTTGATAGCTTGAGTAAGTTTCCAATTCTCTAAAGCTGGTTTAGCAACCATACCTAAAATGGTTGTGACTGAAGGGACAAGTCCAATACTTTTGGCATCTCTTAATGTGGTGTTTCTTTCTTTACCATTAGCACCTATGATTGTATACATAGGTTCTCCATCTCTAGCATACCAATGTCCAGACTCAGATGTAAACTTATTATACTTGTCTAATTGAGTTTTGTCAAGTGTTTTATTCATTTTCTAGCTCTTTATATGTTTTAAAGACATCAGATGTAAATAGTTTCTGTATATTTACTAACCACATCTTACTTGCTTTGTTGTCACCACCACAAACAGACTTCTTAAAATCTAATTTATCAATCAGTTGTTTTAGTTTAGGGACATCAAATATAAACGTACAGAATATGTCATCATCAATACAAAGATTATGAAACCAATAGTCTGATTCAGTAGCACAGATACCAGATGGTTTACCATATGATTCATACTCAATACATATGTTACCAGTCTTCATCCACATACCACGTTCTGACTTGACCTCAATCTTTTTATTAGTTAGCATATCTGCTATCCTATCTTCTCTTATCTGACCATACTCTAAGTCTAGGTCAAACTTCTTTCTATTTTCTTTAGTGGGTTTCACTCCAATTACCTCCTATTTTATATTCACCAGTTAAATCACATCGCATTTTAAATTGCTCTGTTACCTTCTCAATACACTCAACACCTACTCTTCCTACAGAATCAGCTTGAGATTCCTTGACTTGTAGTTGCCATTCATCATGGATGTTAGCAACAAACTTAGCATCATAAGTATTTAACTTAATCAACTCATATAAATTTATCATAGCTTGTTTCATTACAATAGCACCACTACCTTGTAGTAAGGTATTAAGTGCAGCATGAGGACTTCTTACATATATCTTTCTACCATCAATACCTTTTAAGAAACCTCTGTTGGCAGCTTGTTGTACTCTGTCACGTAAAGTTTTTAATGCTGGTAAGTTAGCAAAGAATCTTTGTTTCAATGCTTTACCTTTCTTCATATCACCATTAATTATCTTACCTATCTTAGCATCACCAGCACCATAGACTAAAGCATAGATAAATGTCTTCGCTTGGTCACGTGTCTTCAGTCCAGCAAGTTCTTGATTGGTTGTATGGATGTCACCATTAACAACATCCTCAATGTAATCAGCATCATTCATATAGTGAGCTAACATACGTAACTCTAAACCACTAGCATCAATACCAACTAACTTATAGCCATCTGGTACAGTCCAACAAGCACGACACTCCTCACCATAAGGACTATGTATGTTAGGGACTTGAGCCATGTTAGGACCTCGATGTGTCATCCTCCCTGTAATAGTACCATTAGGTATAACCTTACCATGTACTCTATCATCTTTAACAACATCAATCCAAGATGATACTTGAGCTATACGTTTCTGATATAATAAGAAATCAGCAATTAGTTTAGCTTCTTTGATGTGAGTAATCTTTTTAAGTGTACTCTCATCCACAATAGGTTGACCAGTAGGAGTAAACCTTTCTGGTTGCCAACCAAAGTCAACAAGATACTCACCTATTTGTTTACGACTACCAAGATTAAACTCAACTAACTTCTTACGCATGAAGGGTTGAAAGTTTTGTGTGTTCATACAATGTACATACTCCTCATCTGTAAGTCCTCTCTTACTAAGTTCACCATCCTTCTTAATGTAAGGTGTAACTTGTTTATCATCAACCCATTTAGGTTTAAATGTTTTCTGTACTTCATCCTCTACATCTGCCATTTTTTGTTTAAGCTCTGCTAACAAAGTCATAGCTTGTTTACTATCAAAATGGAAACCATTTCTTTCTTGTTCACATATAATAGCAGAAGTCATTTGCTCTAAGTCAAAGGACTGCTTACTAAATCCTAGTCCTTCTTTCTGTAAGAACTTATATACAGCTTCATTCAGTTTAACATCCTGTACACAATAGTCTAGCATTTGTGGTGTATAGTTATTAAACTCTGGTTGTTCTTGTTTAGGTATACCTAATCTATAACCCCAAGTCTTGAGACTATGTCCATTCTCTCTGACTGGATTGTAAAGTCTTGACATAACAAGAGTATCAATTACCTTACCTCGATACACAAAGTTATGTAAACGTTTGAGTATCTGTAAATCAAAACCTATAATGTTATGACCAATTAAAACTTTAGCACTATGTAATAAGTCTAGTGCATCTTCAATTTGATTTGGTCCAAACTTATATACTTGTCCATCAACTTGTTTAGCTACAATACACCATATCTTAGTAGCATCAAGGTCATCTGTTTCTATATCAAAAATAAGATTCATTTGTAAATGTTTCCTCCTCTGTAGATTCATGTAATCTCCCAGTTTCAACGTCATATTTTAAACTACAAGCCATACCAGTATCACCAGTATACCTTGACTTCAAGACTCTAACCTTCGTCATGTTAGCTTCCTCTGGATTCTCTGCTTGTTGGTTTCTCTCTAATGCAATAACACAATCAGACAATTGTGCTATTCCTTGTGAACCTTTGAGGTGAGAAAGGGACACTTGTATTCCTTTTTCATGTCCTCTATCACCTTGAGCTCTACGTAAATGTGATACCAGTATCATACCTACACCAGTCTCTTCAACTAAGCTACGTAATCTATTCATTAACATATCAATACCACGTCTCTCGTCACCCTCAGTTAGTACGTTGACAAGCATATGTAGGTGGTCAACTACAACCCAGTCACATTCACACCCTACAATAATATATCTTAGCTTAGAAAATATCTCATCAATGTCTGTCGCACCAAGATGAGCATGGATAAATACTCTACCCTTCTCAATAGCTTTGTCAAACAAAGTATGGAGTTCATCGCTTGTATACTTAGAACGTTTCTCTGATAAGTATATCCTATCATTAGCTTCAATAGATACAATACCATCGGCAGTACGCAACCAGTTCTCTTCTAGTGCTACAATACCTACATTGTCTTTTGTGTTCTTAATTAAATGATGTTCAAGTTCTCTAGTCACACTAGACTTACCTAGTCCTGTACCACCTGTCAAGGTGACCAACTCACCCTTACGCATACCATAGAGTTTCTTATTCAGTCCCTCCCAAGGATAAGCTACACTTTCTTTCTCTTCTCTGTGTAGCCACTCATCTTTCTTACTGGATAGTTCCATAATACCAGAGGGAGTATAAGTCTTAGCTTCCCACCAAGCAGTAGAAAACTCTTGGAACTTCTTCTTAGCTAACATCTCGTTAGCATCTTTGTAACCATTGGGTAAGTTTATTATCTTTGCCTTACTTGGCTTGAGGATTCTTGCAACCTGTCTAGCAGATTCAATCCCAGCTTTGTCATTATCAAAACAAAGAACAACATTATCAAATGATTCTACAAACTCAATGCTCTCTCGTATATCTTTAACAGCAGATGAAGCTCCACGTTTAATAGATACTACACTAGACTTACCTTGCATGAGTTCATAGACTGCCATTGCATCACACTCACCTTCGGTTATGGTTAAATACTTACCACCTTTGTTGCGATACAGTTGCTCACCGAACAACCCTGTCCCTTCAAACGTACCATTGCATGAGAAGTTCTTGTTGTCTACATACCTAGTCTTGGTTGCAACTATCTCACTTCCATTATGAAACGGATAGATATGTTGCTTGACTTGACCAGCATGGTCTTTGACAACCTTCACACCAAACTTTCTTGCAGTTTGTTCTGATATATTTCTATCAGTCAATGGTGCATATACTCCTGTGTATGAGTTCAAGAATGATGTCTCTGGTTGTTTCATGGGTACAATAGTGTTAGTATTTGTACTCATATCATCTGCTTTGTCATAGTCTGGAATGAAAGCATTACAGCTAAAACATTTAGCAGACCCATCAGCATTCAAAGAAACAGCATCACTACTATCACACTTGGGACAGGGTAGCTTATGTTTAATAAATTTTGTATTCAATTCTATCTCCTATAAAAAAGTGAGGTTAGTCACGTGGTGGTTTAGTTCTCATTCGTGTTTCATACTTAACCTTCTTCATCGTCACTCCACATCCCCGAATTTAATCTAGGATTTATAGTGGCTCAGACTTCCAAAGGATTTTACAAAGTCGCACTCCTAACCTCGTTGTCGTTAAGAGTCTTCTTCTACTGAAGCTTCCTCTTCACTATCTTCCTCAATCAATGCATCATCTGTTAGATGTTCTTGCATTTGACCATTGAAGTTTTGAACTGCTGCATCAAGTACAGCAATTCGTCTACGCAAGTTGTTGACCTCATTGGTACACTCAACTATTACATTGAATAAACCTTGAGCATCTTGCGAGAGTTGTAGTACATCATACGAACCATTTTCGGTTCTGTATGTGACTTGTGGATTATTTTCATCAGTCATAATTAAAACTCCTCGTTACTATCAAAAAATTCAGAGCCATCCTCTGCTTTATATTCCACTAGCTCTATGACTTGAACACCCTGTAGGTCGAGACTCTTGCCAGTCTTACCAGCATACTCCCAATCAAATTCACTACATTGTACTCTTACCTTAGAGCCATTACCAACAGCTAGATTAATGTCTTGCTTATTAGCATCAAGTAATCTTGGTGCATTCCTAATCATACCATTAGGACCATTCACCTTTCGCTTGATAACTAAAGCTGGACCTTCATCCATCTGCTTTACTGTGTGTCCACGCCCAGCAAAACTATCTGCTGTCTCTTGGTCAACAACAAGGTTGACTGTATACACAGGTTCAAAAGTCGTATTGGGTGTCTTAATACTTGCCCAATACGCAGTTCCTTCTACTATCATATTTACCTCCTATGATTAAGTTTGAAGTTGTTAAAGTTAGTGAGAGTGTTGAGCCAACTACTCTCGGAGTTGTGGTTAGAACCAAACCTACTAATACTTGGAGATAGAGGGCTTGTTCGGTTGCTCAAGATACAGGATTGTATCATACTTGCTCCTCTTTGTCAAGTAATATTTCATCTAAATACTCTAAGTTTATATCTTCGTCTAGTATCTCTACTATAAAACTGTCACCATCATACGTCACACTATGATTAATATCTATGTTAGCTTTAGCTTTGATTTCATCAACAGCTTCTACAAACTCTCGGTACTCTGCCTTTGTCATTGTTGCTTTCATTATGCCTCCTTGTCTATGTCCCATCTAACAACATTCTTTTTGCTAGTAAATAGTTTTCTTATTCTTTCTTGTTCTTTTAAATGTAAGTACCACTTAGCACCATCTCTCTCTGCATCTCTGAATACTGCATTAGTAAAGACAACAGGAATTAGAACTGATAAATGCACTATCACACTTGTCATAATATTATAACCCAACCAACCCATATAAAAGATAGCAACAAAACCAAAGTAAGCACTCCACATGGTAAACAATACCAACATGAAATAAGATTGGATTGATGGGTCTGGAATAAATCGCAATGGATTATACTTAGCATTCATTACTAAGTTCCAACACTCATTCACCCAATAAAAAAATCTTTTAATCATCTTGATTATCACTTATTATTAATAGTGTAGCTATCAGACAAGCCATCATAAAAGTAAACACTATGATTATGCCAAACATATTACTCATCATCATCAAGTCCTTCAATAATTAAA
>Ga0114910_1000897_pt1 | contig 14629 bp, 22 predicted proteins | sample MalvireepMed_908_FD_83500 | JGI IMG/M metagenome (GOLD analysis project Ga0114910, IMG submission 83500) | Marine viral communities from the Global Malaspina Expedition - Malaspina viral metaG DeepMed_908 | ecosystem: Environmental > Aquatic > Marine > Oceanic | place: Mediterranean Sea...
ACTGGTGTAACCACCGAGGGCGGCAATAGTGACAGCATGATGTTTGACGCTGTGGATACGAATGTGGATTACAGCCATACAGTAACGGAGTTGGCGCTGATCGAGAACGTGGGGCTGTCCAGGCTATCGGATGAGCTGCCCGACCAACAGCGGTACAGCGACGCAATCCTGGGGACGCTGGTGAGCAATCGTGGCATATACACAAACAGCGACATCACCAGCGCCACGGCCACCAGAACGGTGGCGGAGTTCCCGCCCGGAAGCGGTGAATGGTGGTACGCGGTGATTACAGAAGTAATGGTCAGAGAGCTGGCATAGCAGGAGGCTATATATGAGTGAGTACGTAATGACACGCAACCTGATAAGAGAAGACGGGAGCGTGATACCAGCAGGGCAACCACCACCTGAAGGCCTGAGCGATGAGGCTCTGGAACAGATGCTGGCGAAGGGAACAGTGCGGAAAAAGCGGGCGTACAAGCCCGCGCCAAAATCAGAAGAAATAACAGGAGAATAACAGATGGCCGTTTACACCGGTAAGAATCTTGCAGTATTGCTGGACAGCCAGGCCTTTAGCCATGTGAGAAGTGCAAGCGTGAACCATGCTATTGACCTTGTTGAGACAACCGCTGCCGCTGGCACAGTCAAGCAGTACGCTAGTACAGTCAAGGATTTCACGGGAAGCATAGAAGTTCTTCACGATGACACTACCGACCTTTTCGATAGTGAATTTGTGCCCGGCTCCAGTGGTGAAATCAAGATACGACCAGAGGGAACAAGCGCAGGTGCTGTCACCATCAACGGGAACGTCATAATCTCAGGGATAGATTTTGGTGTGCCTTACGATGGGGTTGTTGCAGTAAGTGTCTCCTTCCAGGGGACTGGCGATCTAACTGTAGGAACCCAGTAGTATGCCGACCTTTACGAATGACGAGCTTGGCGTTGACGTTGAGATTGTAGACCTCACCCAGCGCCAAGCCGTACCGTATTGGGAAGCAATGCAAGCAGCAAACGGAGCCACAGGCCCGGCACAGTGGCACTCCATTCTGGAGGCGGCTGTGAAGGGCAAGTGGTTCGCAGGCAAGAAGAAGGTCGATCCACTAGACTACACACCGGCGCAGGCGCGGTGGCTGGCTGAGGAGTTGGCCGTGCACCTGTTGGAGCAATCCAAAATCCCGGAAGCATAGTGCTGGCTGCTGCTGATGCGGCTGAGGGCGTCGGCGGTATGCCAGCCGAGTTAGAGCTGGCGCTACAGTGTGAGCGTTGGGGGGCATTGCCGGAGCCGGGCGGGTTACTGGATCAGCCGATGGGACTGTTGGCCCGCATGAGTGCGGTTCTAAATGTCTACAACGCACTTAAAAGCGAGCAGCAGCGCGGAAGTTCGACGCTGACGGACTGGAGCAGGAGCAATCCAGGAGCGTGGCAAGTGGTGGCGAGGATCGAAAAGATGAGGCGGGAACAAGATGGCTAGAAATGTTCTAGAGGTGGTACTGCAGGGCGTAGATAAGTTAAGCGGCCCAGTGCGGAAGGCTGGCGAGTCTGTTAAGGACTTCGAGAAACGCGCGAAGACATCCAGTGACCGACTGAAACAGTTGGGCAAAGTAGCACTCGGAGTCACCGCTACGTTGGCGGCGTTAGGCGTAACGGCCAAGGTCGCCTTCGACTTAGGTAAACAGGGCGCAGCCATCAAGCAGACCGGGGAATCTTTCGGGTTTCTTATGCGTAAGGTGGGTGCAAGCACTTCTTTGCTTGACCAATTGAGGTCAGCGTCCAAAGGCACCATCAGCGACATGGACTTGATGAGCAGCACTGCTACACTACTCGCCGGCGCGCAGGGCGACTTGGCGCAAGAATTAGCTGGTGCCACTCCGAAATTACTTGAAATCGCCAAAGCCGCGCAAACGCTCAATCCAGCATTAGGTGACACCACGTTCTTATATAACAGTCTAGCGACGGGCGTGAAACGTGCGTCACCGATGATCTTGGACAACCTGGGATTAACAATACGCATCGGTGCAGCTAATTCTGCGTACGCCGAAGCGCTGGGCAAGACGGTGGAGCAGCTGACGGCAGACGAACAGAAACAGGCGCTCCTGAATGAAACCCTGCGGGCTGGCAGTGTGCTAATAGCCCAAGCTGGAGGCGTAACAGATAGCGCGACGGATAGTTATAATCAATTGACGACGGCGTGGGAGAATCTGACTGACCAAGGCAAGATGGTAGTACATGACGCGATCGAACCTATGGTCGCAGCCACAGCAGAACTATTGATTCAATCAAACGAGCACGCAGCCTTGATGCCGTTCATTGCAGAGGCCTACGAACACTTGGCAGACGGTGCCGGAAGGCTTGCGCGCGAACATTTGGCAATGGCAGAATCAATGAGTCGCACAGGACAGGCTGCCGGGTCATTGGGTATCAAGGCGTCTGAACTCGGGAAGAGCTTCCAAGAGGTAGCGGCAATGGTCGCTGCGGCTGGCGGCGCGACTTCGACAGCGACAGGACAAATTGAAAATCACACCAGAGTAGTAAAGGATGGGAGTGGTGCCGCGCATAGGCTGTCTCAAGCAGAAACAGAATTGTCCGTCGCAATGGGTGGAACAAGTCAAGAAATCCTTAATCAGGAAGGCCGTTTAAGGCTACTAACACAAGAGTTACGTGACGAAGCCACAGCGACAACACGGAGCAAGGACGAAACAGCGGCGCTGATACTTCGAATCGTTGAAGCGAACCGAAAACTAGACGAATATAAGGATGCGCTGAAGACAACAAAAGATGCAACAGAAGGCGCCACCATTGCCACCGTCAGTTTCAAAGAACAACTAAACGCAATCACCGATAGTGCCGACCGCGCCATGATTGGGATAGGCAATCTACTGCCGGTGGTTGTCGATGTGGGGGCCGCCGAATTGTCAGCTGCTACCGTTGCATCAGAGTGGGCTAAGATGAACGACCTCGCGGCATTAGCGGCGGGAGAGTTGACCCAAGAGATTATCGACGAACAGGCGGAGCTTGCGAGACTAACTATACAAGTGGAAAGCGCCAGATTCGTAGACGATAAATTAAGGGAAGCGTGGATAGCGTCCAAGAACAGGTTGACGGAATTGACGGACGGGCTAACAGGCAACACCGGGACGCTTATAGACAACACAGCCGCCAAAGAAGCGAACAGATTAGCGACGGAGCGCGCCAACGAAATAACTGACCTATACCGGATTATGACAGGCGGCGCCACAGCAGATACGATTGCGCTGGAGAAACAGATAAGGGCAGCGACAGAGGCGTTCGAAGAGCAGGGGGACGCGAGCGGTTTCACCGCAGACGAAATTGCTAAGTTGCGCTTCACGTTATTGGAAATGAATGACATATTGCGCGAGCAGCGAAGGGTTACAACATCCAGTATATCAGCCCTAGACCACATGACACAAGCCGCGAAACGGTCATGGCTAGAATTATCCAAATTGGGGACGGTAATGCCGGGCATGCCCGGTGGTGCTCCACCGGGAGAGTATGAAGGGCCTGGTGGCGCCGAAAGATTCGCGGAGGAGCAAGGCTGGCAGGTCAGCGCGGCGGGACGCGACCAAGAGAAACACGCCAAGGAGGTGCTAGGACAAATAGCGGCTCAGCATTCCGGCGTTTGGGAGAGCGGCGGCGATATGTCCGGCTGGGTGAAAGAGTTCATGATGAGCGGAGCGGGAACAGGGCTTGCGGCAGGCTTTGACGAGAGCGTAATAGACGCAGCTATCAAAGACCAAGAATATGCACACGCGCAAGGGGCGCACGGCCTTTCTGGTGTCGTTCCGGGCGGTTTCCCAAATGACTCGTTCTTGATAGGTGCGACCAGCGGCGAGCATGTGCAGGTTACACCAGCCGGAAGAGGCAACGGCGGCGGCATGGTTATAAATAACTTATATCTAACGGGCGTGCAGACGGACAGCCAGCTATTCGATGCAGTCACGCGCGTAGCGCGCCAACGCGGGCGGGCCTTCGCGAAGGTAATGTGATATGCCAACGCCTGCGTGGACTCTAGCAATAGACGGCATCGTAAGCGCCGGAACATTCACCGATATATCCAGCTACATGAAGACGGCGACGTGGAGTATCGGGTTCGCTAGTCCATACGAACCGATCGCCCGCGAGTCGACGCTGTCGGTGGTGCTCAATAATTCAGATCAGCGGTTTAGCCCGGAGTACACCAGCGGGGCGTACTATGGCAACCTTGAGCCGGGGCTGGTCATCCGGCTCCAGTCCACAGACCCTGCCGACAGCACCGTAAGAATAAATTTCATTGGATGGGTCGGCAGTATCCAACCCACAGCCGGAGTGTCGCCCGACGAATGCACCATAGAGGCTCAGGCGTGGATGAGCCGCGCACAGTTGTCGGAAGTGTCGATTGCCGTACAGGAGGACACCACCTACGACGCGGTTTTAGATAAAATCTTGGAAACTGCGCGAGTCTATCCTCCGGGGACAAGCGCGTGGTTTCTCGGCGTGACGGGACAATCAGAGCTTGGGCAAAATACGGAGTTGGGAGCGACATCCACGTTTAGCAATTTTGAGGCCGGTATCAGCGAGTTCCTCTTCGCCGGAGACAATTTTTCAGGTAGCACGTCCATTTTCGGGGCGTTTCAGGACACCGTGGGGAGAGAGTATGGGCGCTGCTGGCAGGCGCGAGACGGTTCGTTGCATGGAATCAATCGTCACAATCTGATCAAAAAGAAAACCACCGACGTGACGCTGTCTAATTCATTTTCAGACATGGCCTACGAGTACGGCGACCCGCAAGACATGGCGAATATGGTTTCCGTGAAGGCACGCACGCGGCGCGAGACAGCCGCGCAGGTGGTGGCAGGACTACAAAACCCCGTTTCCATTGCTGGCGGTGGCGGTACGGTTGACCTGACATACGTTGTAGAAAGCCAGGACAGCGGTGTGAGTCTCGCCGTGAAGTCGCCCATTTCGCCCGTGCAGACGACTGACTTTCTCGTGAACACGGCCAGCGACGGCACTGGCACCAATATAACCACGAGTGTGACTGCGAGCATTCCCAGCGCTACCAGCTTCGCAACACGGGTAACAGTGACGTACACGAACGCCAATGCGAGCGCAGGTTATATCACGTTCGGGCAATTGCGCGGAACCAAACTGGACGAATTTGCCGTGGTGGAACAGACGCAATCAGACGACACCAGTATTGCCACATACGGCAAGCGGCAATTGACGTGGGAGTACGCAGCCGACAGCACGACCACAGCGGACGCGATTGGGGAGTTCATTTTACTGGAGCGCAAAGACCCCAGAGGACGCGTGAAGTCACTTTCATTTAAGCCGCAAACCACGGCAGCTCTGCTGACTGCGGCGCTTACCCATAGCATATTCGCCAGAGTGGTCGTCACTGAAACGCAGACCGGCCTCAGCTCGCAGCCATACTTTTTATTGAGCGAAACCCACGCGATCGAAGCCAGCGATTACAGCGTCCTTTGGGGGTTGGAATCAGCCAGCGCCACGAATTATTGGGTACTAGGCACAAATACGCTGGGTGATAATACCAAACTGGGGCCACTTTAGGAGGCGATATATGCGGATCGTAGCAGCACATCAGCAGGCATCAGTTCTAAACGGGGGCGGTTATCGCGCATGGCTGCAGAGTATAATAACGGCGCGCTGGGCACATGATATAGACTGGGAGGTCGATGAGGATGCACCGCCGATTGTGGCGTATGTCAGCCGGGGCGATTGGGTGGCGAAGTGCGACCTGGATACCGAACCACCGTGCGGCGGTAGTATGGTGGTTACGTATGAGGAGCCGGATACCTTCTTTTTGTGTGACGAGTGCGTGAATTTTAGCGTGGGGCATAAGCTCCGCAAAGTGAAGTTTCCGAGCCAGAAGAACCGGCTCATCATTGAGGAACTATTGACAGCGAGGCCGCATCCGGGCTTACGCAACTACAGACCGCAGGATGGTGACACGGTGACTACCCTGAAGGCTGAGAACGTGAACAAACCGTGGATAAAATAGACGGAGGTATTTAACTATGGCTTGGACGGATGGCGTAAACTACAGTACTGGTCAACTAATTTCGGCAACTATTTGGAATGATTATCTTGGAGCTGCCGGGAATATCGACCTGACCGCGCCGGGCGTGGTGACGACTGCCGGAGATGTCGTCTATGCCACAGCAGACAACACACTGGCACGGCTCGCGTCCTCTGGGGGTGGTGACAAATTCCTCCAGATGAACAGCGGGGCGACCGCCCCTGCGTGGGTGACGGCGCTTACGAGTCTCGTTGCCGACACAACCCCGCAGCTGGGCGGGTTCCTTGATGCGAATGGCAACTATATCCAGATGCAGAAGGGCGGCGATATTGCCAGCGCATCCCCAACGGTAATTGATACAGACGGGGATTATTTCAGTGTCACCGGCACGACCAATTTCAGCGCCATGACTGTGGCTGCAGACAGGCATTTCTTTCTAGAGTTCGCCGGTGTTCTGACGATAACGCACGGCGCTGGCACTATAGATTTGCCGGGCGGGGCTAACATCACAACGGCGGCTAGTGACGTTGGCGAATTTTACTCCACCGCCGCCAATGTCGTAACGTGCGTCAACTATACGAAGGCTGACGGCACAGCCGTAGTGGCAGCCGCTGGTGGGAAAGTTCTGCAGGTTGTCAATGCTACGCATTCCACGCAGGTGGCTTCAACGAGTGACACATACGAGGATACCGGCCTGACCGCATCTATTACTACGGCAGACTCTGGGAATAAGGTGCTGGTAGTGGTACATCAACGCGGGTGCGGAAAGGGCGGCTCGGATACAGGCGTCAATTTGCAGCTTTTGAGAGCCACCAGCAGCATCTGTGTGTTTGAGGCGCGCGGTGGGTACACGGGTGGTACATCTAACAACGGCATAGGGGGTTGTGGTGTGGTGTATCTAGATTCTCCCAATAGTGCCGCATCCCATACGTACAAAACGCAGGTCGCGAGCTATAGTGACAGTTCAACCGCATACGTTCAGTGGGTAGGCGGAACGGCAAACAGCACGATTAGTCTGATTGAGTTGGAATACTAGACATATAGGGGACTAACTATGAGTTTGAAAATTCTGGATATTATTCTGTACAAGCACCCCTCCGCGAAATTCGTTTATCACGGGGATGGCGTGCAGGTGAAGCCCCACACCATGCCGAACGGCGACGAAGCCCGGGGGCTTATTTGGCACGATGACAGTATATCGAAACCAACCGCCGCCACCATTGAGAAATGGCGGGCAGACGCGGAGAGTGGTACATTGTGGGCTGGCGTTCGCGAGAAGCGTGACGAACTTTTGCGCGACAGTGATTGGACAACAGGCAACGATTCGCCACTGAATGAGGCCAAACAAAGCGCCTGGGCATCATATCGACAATCGTTACGAGACGTCCCCCAAAACAACGCCAATGATCCATCATCGATAACTTGGCCCAATTTACCTGAATGAGTCAACAATCTGGGACTACAGTAGCGCACGGGTAGATGAGTGAGGGTTAGTGATGAAACCCTGGCGTTTATCAAGCGATGGGAAACTAACGGCCCGCCGATCTTGGCGGCGTATTATGACTATCACCAGTGGAGCATTGGGTATGGCACCCGGAGCGCGGAGGGGGAAGAGATCACCGAGCCAGAAGCGGAGCGCAGGTTCCGTGCCTCTCTGGACGGCTACGCGGCAGCCCTCTCCAGCCGCCTCACGGTGGCTCCAACGCCAGCGCAACAGACAGCCTTACTATCAGCGACGTTCAATCTGGGCGCGGCTGGGATCGAGCCTGTTATTGCTCTGTTTAATCAGACTAGGTTCGAGGAGGCCGCGGATGCTCTGCGTCAATACTGCTATGCGGGCGGTCAGAGATTGGACGCGCTGGTTCGCCGCAGGGAAGCAGAGGCAATCCTTATGGAGGTGGATTCGGTGACACGCGGAGCGCCTAGGGTGGAGTACGCCAGAACCTACAGATTGGTGAATCACGGTGCCAATATGGAGACATGGATGCAGGCGGCTGAGGCCGCCTATACACTGCGGCAGACCTGCGGCTTTAGTGCCGACGATGCTGGAATTGGCGACCTAGCGGAGCGACAAGTGATCCTCGCCGGCAACCACCCACCCGGAATGCCAGAATGGTTCGCAGAGCACTATCCAGGCGTTGATGTGGTGGGTGATATGGCCCCAGCGCCTCCCGTTGCACCAGAGCCGCCTGTGAGCGATATAAAGGCGCTTGTAGGTCTGCACGCCTCGGCAGACGGCGCGTGGGGGAACCCAGTGCTCCCGCCAATAATCGAGATGGTGACGGCTGGTCGCATCGAGGCGTACAAATCCCTCAGCAACGAAAGTGCGGAGTCCGTCGGTGTGTTGAAGCGCATTAACCCCGACATGATGTTTTGCGTGCGCCTGATGGGCAAGGTGACGGCCGAGTGTCCCACCGCCAGCGAGTTCGTTGACCAGTGCGGCCAGGACGTGCGCCGATGGTATCGGGAAGGCGTGCGTTATTTCGAGGTTCACAATGAGCCAAATCTCGTCGCTGAGGGCTGGACAACCAGTTGGCAGGATGGCGCAGAGTTCGCTCGCTGGTGGTTGGCGGTACGTGATGCGCTGAGGGGCGATTGTCCATCAGCGTTATGGGGCTATCCGGGCCTATCGCCCGGCGTGGCAATTGAGGGAGTGCGGGCGGCAGCGGACGCGTTCATGACGGAGAGCCAGGAGGCGATGCAGGCAGCTGATTGGATTGGGGCGCACTGCTACTGGCAGACGGAGGCCGCAATGTGGACGCCAGACGGCGGCCAATCATACAAGCATATCCCGCACCGTGGCGTCCCGTTGTTGATCACAGAGTTCAGCAACCCCAGCCCGCTTGCTGCTGTATCCAAGAACGAGAAAGCGGCACAATACGTGAAATATTGGGCATCGTTACAGGGGGTGATGGCGGCCTTCAGCTTTATAGCCACAGCCAGTTCCGGCTTCGACGACGAAACCTGGACGCAGGATATGGCGCGTATCGTGGGGGCGCGTGGATAATGTCAGACCGCGCGCTCGCATCTATTAGAGCATCTATCAAGGTGCTCAACGATGACTATACCGAGCTGTCGCGGTCATATTATCTTCTCCGAACATCTGTGGCTGAATTGCGGACTGAGATCAGCTGGATCAAGAAGCTGCTGATGCCCATAGCTCTTGCCAGCGTCGCGAGTATTGTCAAGATGCTGCAGGGATAAGGCTATATATGCCAGAGAAATTATGGCAACTTGAGAAGGGGCCTTCGCCCGGCTGTTATAAATTACGGCTTCAATATACATCCAAATGGGAGCAACGCTTTTTAATGGTGTCGGACATTCATTTCGATGCCCTGCACTCAAATCACAAGCTACTGAAAAGCCATTTAGAGCAGGCGCTAGAATACAACGCGCCCATTTGTATCTTTGGGGATTTACTTGATTTAATGCAGGGCCAAAACGACCCACGTGCCAGTAAGTCCGAAATCAATCCTAAATATGCAATAGATGACGATTATTTAGGCAACGTATGCGCCGACGCAGCGGCGTTTCTGGCGCCTTACGCATCGCACATCCTGCTTATGACTATGGGTAATCATGAGTACGAATACCGCAGACGGCACGAGGTAGATGCGCTCACGATGGTTGCTACGATGTTGAAGGCCGCAACTGGTTTTATGCCCGTGGTAGCGCCATATAGTGGTTGGTTACAATTCAAATACCAACACGTAAGCGGCGGCAAACGGTCAGGGCACAATCTGAAATGGCATCATGGCACTGGCAGCAATTCGCCTGTTACGAGGGGCGCAATAGCCACTAACAGATTTTCCGTGATGTACCCCAATGCGGATATCCAGGTGCGTGGTCATATTAATCAGAGGTTTCAAATGTACATCCCAAGAGAGACTATCACGACCCACGGCAGAATGGTGACCGATAACGACGCACTTCATTTACAGCTGGGATGTTATGTTCAGGACAACCTAGACGGTAACAGTTGGTCACAGCGGAGGGGTATGGGAACGTCTGCGCTGGGGGGTTTCTGGCTCCGCTTATACGCCGACAGCTCGAATCGAGCGAAATACCAAGCTATTGCAACCGACTAATGTGGTAGAATAACCTCGCGCAAGCCCCCTTGCGCGATCTCCCTTTCGTGAGCGCCCGGCCATCCGCCGGGCGCTTTGTTTTTATGTCATTTGCATATTCTGTTATATTGTGTTATAATGTGTACATGGAAGACACGCACACACAAAGGGAAAACGACATGAACACCACCGAACAGATGGCGGACGCACTGAGGGCAGCAGAGGAGTTCTTGAAAATAGTTGCTGTATACCACAGCGATGGCGCGTTGTTGGACGGCGCGCCGGACGAACTACTGCGCGAGTTTGGCGAGTGCCTTGCCGTCGCGGGCGGTAAGTGCAGCGAGGCGTTGACTCGCTATACCATAGCGCAGAATTGAGGAGGCGAAAATGACGAGGGATATAAATAAGACGCGACTAGTTGGAGCTCAAGTGGAACCAGACTTATATGCACGACTGCAAGAACAGGCGCGGCGGGAGGATCGTAGTACCGCCGCGCTGATCCGGCAGGCGCTGAAGCAGTACCTCGCACTCGCGAACGCGAATGGCGGGGACATCACAAAGGAGCCAGAAAATGTTCGTTGAAATCGGACGCCAGCACATAAATCTAGATAACGTCACGCGCATAGCCTATCGGGACGTCGATTCCGCTGGCAGGCCGTATATGGAGGTGCGGTTCGTTGGCGGCACTAGCACAAAGGTTCATGGGCCTGAGATAGAAGAGGTAGAGCGGGCGCTGGGCGACACCACGTTTGTCAGAAACCGACGAAACAGAAGGGCGATCGCACCGCTGTTCGAGCGACAAACTGCGTAGTTGTTCGCGTTCTGTGTAGAAGCGAGGGACGGCTTCTATGCAGAGCGCGGTGGGCTACCACCGCACCTCCTTTGTGTGCGGGGCGCGTTCCACTTGAGAGAGCGCGCCCCCTAGGGGGATGCCATAGACGAAAGGGGAACATCATGCAGCAACAATCAGAGAGTGTCGCGGCATTGGCGAAGGCGCTGGTAGCGACGCAGGGACAGTTACAGGGCGTAGCCAAGAGTAGTGCCGGTTATAACTACCGGTACGCTGACTTGGCGGCGGTGTGGGATGCGATTCGGAAGCCGTTGACCGCGAACGGGCTGGCGGTGGCGCAGACCACCACATACACAGCCAGCGGGGAGCCGGTGCTAATCACCACGCTGATGCACACCAGCGGCGAATGGATGAGAGGCGAATTACTAGTACGTCCCACGAAAGCCGACCCACAATCGCTAGGTTCGGCCATAACCTACGGGCGACGTTATGCGCTGATGGGCATCGTAGGTGTTGCGCCGGAGGACGATGACGGCGCAGCCGCCAGCGGCGCTCAGGACAATACGGCGGCCAAGCCCAAGCCGAAACCCAAGAAGAATGCTCCCGCCAACGAGCCAACCGAAAAAGAGGCTCGCGACCATTTCCGGGCGCTGTTTCGAAAATGCGTTGACGAGGGCGGCATTCCCCTGAAGGAACTGGCGACCCTCAACGACGATGATAGCGTTGAGGACATCCGGGCCGCGTACAAGAAGAACAAGGCGTTGCTAGATGCGAAGCGCAATCAGCCGGAGTTAACATGACTGAATACGCCGACTATATCGCCCACGAAGGGGAGGCCGAATGCAAGGCCGCGCGGTGCGAGGGTTGTGACCATCACTTCGCCCTGCACCTGCTGACGGATGGGTTGTGTGATGACTGCGGGGCGGCGCGCTTGGAGGCTACGATATGACCACCGAACTGTCACCCTGGGAAATAGCTATATTTCTGGAGGCGGTGATTGGGTTGACCGTTCTCCATTTCTGGATGATAGCGCGGCGGTGATGGGCGTGACGGGTATCGACGGGCGGGGGCGTAAAACCTCCCGCCTGTACGCCGGTTCGACTCCGGCCACGTCCACTGAGAGCGGATGCTGGTGCAAACGGAAACTGCGTGGGGGGCGTTTTGGTGCGTCCTCCTTACTACTTTTATCGGTGGGGCTGCTGCGTAGTGCTGAAGGCCCCCGCGGGGTTCGATCCCCCAGCCGCTCACTGTGGGGTAAGACTATCCCGCAACAACCGAATACGGGTGCGCTGGCACAGCCTATCTTGGCTGGCGCACCCCTCGATGATTGATGAGATTCGGTTCGTTGTTCACTGGCATAGGCGGCATCGATCTGGGGCTGGAGCGCGCAGGGATGGAATGCGCGTGGCAGGTGGAGAACGACCCCTATTGCGTCAAGATACTAGAAAAGCACTGGCCGAATACACGGAGGTATGAAGATGTGCGCGAAATCCACGGACTTGTGGCACACCCCAACAGCCAGTGGTCACAGCCCATCACACGAGAAACGGTATCCGGGGGGGGGGACGCGGAAGCACCCCATCCCCAATCTGGCAGCGGAAGTGGAGCAGGGCAAGCCGTATGCACAGCAAGTGCGGGAGAGAAATGCCCACAATGCCTCCCAACAGTTGACCTTCTTGCCGGAGGGTTCCCGTGCCAGCCTCACAGTGTTGCCGGGAAGCGAAGAGGCGCAGAAGATGACCGCAACCTCTGGCCGGAATATCTCAGGCTTATTAGAGAGACAAGACCGCGATACATCCTTGCCGAGAACGTTCCTGGAATCGTGTCCACCTATATCGACACGGTGCTATCTGACTTGGAAGGTGAAGGTTACACCTGCTGGACGTTCAATATTCCAGCTTGCGCCTTCGATGCCCCGCATAGACGAGAGCGTATCTTCATTGTGGCCCACGCCGACGGCGGTAATTGTGAACTGTACGCCAGAACACTGGAAAACACGCCAGAAACGATACAAGGAAGGGGAGAGCAGTTTCAACCCTGGGTTGAAACTAGAGGTGGCGGTGAAGATGTGGCCCACGCCGAGAGCTTCGGAGTGGAAGGACACAGGGCCGGTGGGGAGCAAGAGCCACACACACTGGGACAAGCGGGGTTACTTAGGCGCGAAAGTAAAAGACCCGAAACAACCCACTGGACAACTGAACCCGACGTGGGTCGAGTGGCTCATGGGGTTCCCAAGCGGGTGGACAGACTTAGAGGACTCGGCAATGCGGTTGTGCCGCAGGTTGGCGAATGGATAGGCGAAAGGATAAGGGATCATTATGACGCACACACAGCCTGATCCGCGCTTGACGATGGCGGTTATTGCGGTACTGGAAGAGCACCGTGGCATTGACCGGCGCATCCGCCGCGACAGTCTGCGCGCTGAGTTAAGCTGGCGCCACAGGTTGCGCGTTTCAGACCGCGAGATGAGGGCGGCTATCGAGGTGGCGCGCGCAACGCCGAAGGGGGCGCTGGTCTGCAGTACGACCGCGGGCGGCGGCGGTTACTACATGGCGCGCAGCACCGCCGAGCTAGACGAATATCTGCGCCAGGACGAGAGCCGGTGCCGGGAGATGTGGCAACGGTGCAGGAAACAACGCGCTGCGGCTGGCATCGCGCTGGCCGCCGAACCCACCCATCAAATGGAGATGTTATGACGACTCAAAAGAACCGGCACTGGATAAAATTGTGGTTAGCAGTTCTCGACGATCCGAAATGCGGAGCGTTGCCGGATGACCAGTGGCGGCTAATGGTCGAGTGTTTCCTGGTGGCGGGCGAACAGGGAAATGAGGGAAAGTTGCCGGACGTGCCCGCGCTGGCGTGGAGACTGCGCCGGAACATTGACGAATTGGAACCCGTCCTAGAGGGGCTGGCAGGTACGGGAATCGTGCGCCGACTGAAGAGCGGGTGGCGCGTCAGCAAGTTCGCGAAACGGCAGCGGGCCGTTTCAGCGCAGGACAGACTGCGTTCCTTTCGGCGAAACGAAACTGAAACGCAATTGCAACGACCCGTTGCATCTACTAATAACAACGCGAAACGACCCGTTGCACAGAGAAGAGAAGAGAAGAAAAGAGAGAAGAGAAGAGGAGAGAAGACCGAACGGCCCCCAAAAACTAAACGCGAGAGGTACTTGTGAACAACGATATCAAGACGGTATTTCAAGAGGTGTGTAGGGTTTTAGGTTTGCCGCGCCCGCTCATTGAGCACTGGCTGAAAACCAACAACGGGCGGCGCGTGGATGAGTTGAACGCAGCCGCCGAGCTGATAGTGGCTGCGGGAGTTCCTCTGGATCGGTTGCAGATGGCGCTGGACGATTGGAAAAAGAACGACTGGCGTGGGCGCAAAGGCGAACCACCCACGCCCGCGCTGTTCGGGGAGCACGCGGTTATTTTCTGGGGCGGCTGGACTAAAACACAAGACGAGCTGCGAGACTTAGACGTGGAGCGCCCCAGGTGGCGCGGAAAGTTCGACCAACTCCGGGTTGATCGAATACGGCTGGAGCAGGAACGCGCCGAGCGCGATGTGGGGCCAGACGAATGGGAAGGGCTGGCGCGGAAGTTCGAGAGCGCCGACAGACTGGACGCGGCTGCCGCGTGCAGGGCGAGGGTGTGATGAAATACCATCCTGCCGCTAATATTTTTCCACTGATGCAGGGCGCAGAATACCAGGCGCTCTGTGATGACATTACAGATCACGGCC
>Ga0114910_1000900_pt1 | contig 14613 bp, 10 predicted proteins | sample MalvireepMed_908_FD_83500 | JGI IMG/M metagenome (GOLD analysis project Ga0114910, IMG submission 83500) | Marine viral communities from the Global Malaspina Expedition - Malaspina viral metaG DeepMed_908 | ecosystem: Environmental > Aquatic > Marine > Oceanic | place: Mediterranean Sea...
GCCTCCAGCCGCTTGATGTAGCCACCATGGTCGGCTCCGAGCACATAGATCATCTCGGTGAAGCCACGTTCGAACTTGTCACGGAAATAGGCCACATCGGCTGCAAAATAGGTATAGCTGCCATCGGATTTGATCAGCGGACGGTCAATGTCGTCACCCACATCGGTGGACCGGAACAGGGTCTGTTCGCGGTCTTCCCAGTCTTCCGGCGACTGGCCCTTGGGTGGCGGCAGCTTGCCCTTGTAGACATGGCCCTTGAAAGTCAGGTCATTGATCGCGTGGCGGATTCGCTCTGCCCCGTTGGCATGCAGGCTGCGCTCGGAGAAGAACACATCATGCTCGACATTGAGCGCCTTCAGATCCGCCCGGATCATGGCCATCATCGCATCAATGGTCCGCTCCTTGATGATGGCTATACGGTCGGCCTCGGGCATCACCCTCAGCGCGGTCCCGAATTCTTCCGCCAAAGCCTTGCCCACAGGCACAAGATAGTCCCCCGGATAAAGACCGGCGGGTATTTCTCCGATCTCCTCGCCCAGCGCTTCGCGGTATCTCAGATAAGCCGAGTTCGCCAGCACGTCGATCTGCGATCCGGCGTCGTTGATGTAATATTCCTTGGTCACCTGATAACCGGCAAAGCCCATCAGATTTGCCAGGGCATCGCCGACCACTGCCCCACGGCAATGCCCGACATGCATCGGCCCGGTCGGGTTGGCGGAAACATATTCGACATTGACCTTGCGGTCCGCGCCCAAGGTGGAACGGCCAAATTCAACGCCTTGCCGAATGATGACTGTCGCCAGCCGCTGCCAGAAGGCCGGTGTCAGCCGGAAATTCAGAAATCCCGGACCGGCGACAGACGTCTCCAGAACATCGGCATCGTCAGCGAATTGCGCGGCGATCATGTCGGCCAGCGCCCGCGGGTTCATACCCAGAGGTTTCGCCAGAACCATCGCTGCATTGGTGGATACATCACCGTGAGCGGCATCGCGCGGCGGCTCCACCGTAAGCCGTTCAAATCCGGCCTCGCCACCCTTTTCCCGCACGACATCAAGTGCTTGCACGGCAGCCTTGATTCTGTTTTCGAAGTCCTTGAATACATTCATGGTAAAAGTCCGGATATGACGGGAAAACACGGAGCGAAACCAGCCTTCGCTCAAGTGAGCGCTGCCTATCGCAATTCCGGCGTATGGTCAAACAAACGGCGGTGGGCTGCTACCGCGTAAGTGTCTGTCATCCCGGCCAGATAGTCTCTGACCTTGCGCGCCCGCAGCTCGACGGCCAGGTCCTCGATCCCCGTATGGCTGTGTTTGTCGCCCATGGCTGACGGATCCGCCATGAAGGCTGCAAACAGGTCGCGCACAATCCTTGTGGCTGACGCCCTTACCCGCATCACATCCGGATGCCGGTAGAGATGGCGGTACAGGAACGCCTTGATATGGCGATCAGCCTCGACGAATTCTTCGGAAAAATGCGCCATTGTCCGGCCCGCATGGCGAACATCGTCGGCCGATTGCGGTTTGATCGCCTGGATATTTGCCTGGGCGACGCTGATCACGTCCTCGACCATCCTGGTAATCTGCCGCCGCATGACTTCGTGAATCAACCGCGGCTCCTCAAGACCGGGATAACGCCCCCGGACTTCGGCAAGCAGCCGGGCGATCAGCGGCAGTTCTTCAAGCATTTCGAGGGTAATCAGCCCCGAGCGCAGCCCGTCATCTATGTCATGGGTGTTGTAGGCAATGTCATCGGCAATCGCTGCCACCTGGGATTCCAGGCTGGAATGGGTCGCAAGCCACAAATCGTGACCGGCATTGTAAAGCGCGATTGGTTCAGGAACCGGCTCACCGCCCTCCACGATCAGCGGGCCATTGTGCTTGACCAGCCCTTCAAGCGTTTCCCAGGTCAGATTGAGACCGTCAAAATCGGCGTAGCGCTGCTCGAGCTTTGTGACGATACGCAGCGACTGGGCATTGTGATCGAAACCGCCGGCGCCGGCCATCAGCTCGTCCAGCGCCTCTTCGCCGGTATGACCAAACGGCGTGTGGCCGAAATCATGCACCAGCGCCACGCCTTCGGCCAGATCTTCGTCCAGCTTCAGGGCGCGCGCAAGTGCACGTGCAATCTGCGCAACCTCGATCGTGTGGGTAAGCCGGGTGCGGTAGTGATCGCCTTCGTGAGCGACAAAGACCTGTGTCTTGTGCTTCAGCCGCCGGAAAGCGGTCGTGTGAACGATCCGGTCACGGTCGCGCTGGAACTCGGATCGCGTCGGGCTGACAGGTTCTACCACCAGCCGCCCGCGGCTTGACCACGGGTCAACCGCCCATGGCGCACGTGTCCCGGTTCCAAACCCCAGCAGTTTTGTGTCAATTTCCATGCCTATCCCGTCAACAGGCGCCAATCAGTGTCCGACTCACTCAGTCCAAGCATTGACGTTGGGCCAGCGCCTTCATACCTATATGGCAAGTGATTTGAAACATGTCTCTTCCGGACCTTGACCCCGGCAAGGAGGTACTATGACTGAAACCACATCTGTAACACTCTCGGATTCCGCCGCACGCAGGATCAGGGAGATCGTCTCCGCCGAGGCCGGCAAATCGGCGCTCCGCGTCTCCGTCGAAGGCGGTGGCTGCTCAGGCTTTTCCTACAAGTTCGACCTCGCGGATCAGGCCGGTGAAGACGACATCGTGCTTGAGAAAGACGACGCGCGGGTTCTTATCGACCAGGTTTCGCTCATCTATATGGCCGGTTCGGAGATCGACTTTGTCGACAATCTGATGGGCCAGGCCTTCCAGATCAGGAATCCCAACGCAGTAGCCTCCTGCGGCTGCGGAACCAGTTTTTCAGTTTGACCAGCCGTTCTGATCCGCGCCGGTGCGGATCGCTTGCCAAAGGATGCACGCCTTGAAAATCGCCACATGGAACATCAATGGCGTCAAGGCGCGGATCGACAATCTTCAGGCCTGGCTCAAGGAAAGCGACCCGGATATCGCCTGCCTGCAGGAGATCAAGTCAGTCGACGAGGGATTTCCCCGGCTGGAAATCGAGGCACTGGGCTACCACGTTGAAACCCATGGCCAAAAGGGATTCAACGGCGTGGCAATCCTGTCCAAGCAAAGCCCCGATGAAGTCAACCGCGGCCTGCCCGGCGACGACACAGACGAACAGGCACGCTTCATAGAGGCGGTGTTTTCGACCAAAAAAGGCGTCCTGCGTGTGGTGTCGCTCTACCTGCCCAACGGCAACCCAGTCGACACACCGAAATTCCCCTACAAACTGTCCTGGATGGAGCGGCTTGAAGCCTTTGCCGCGGACCGCCTGGCATTCGAGGAACCGCTGGTTCTTGCCGGTGACTACAATGTCATACCCGAGCCGGTGGATTGCCATGACCCAAAGGTCTGGGAAGGTGACGCCCTGTTCCGTCCCGAATCCCGTAGTGCCTTCCGAAAGCTCGAAAACATGGGCTTCACCGATGCGTTGCGCGCGGTCAACGACCAACCCGAAACCTACACGTTCTGGGACTATCAGGCCGGTGCCTGGCCCAAGAACAACGGTATCCGCATCGACCATCTGATGCTGTCGCCTGAAGCTGCCAATATCCTGCAATCAGCCACGGTCGAAAAACATATTCGCGGATGGGAAAAGCCATCCGATCACGTGCCCGTAGCCATTTCACTCGCTGCCTGACCCACGGTCGCAGGCGCCGGCTCGGGCAACCCTATGCTCAAACCTTGTCAAACGGCCAAAACAGGCGCATCATGATGCGATGAAACGCGCGCTAACACGGCAATTGGCCTTTGGCATCTGTTTTGTGACAGTCGCATGGCTGTGCACGCCCCCCGCGTTCGCGGGCCAGGACTGTGAATGCCTGGGCAATGGAAAACGGGTCAAGGAAGGCATCGTTATCTGCCTGCAGATTGGCTCGTCGCAACGCTACCTTGCGCGGTGCGAACGCAATCTCAACAACACAAGCTGGAAGAAGATCACCGACGGTTGCCCGGTGTCACAGCTCTCGCCCTGGACGGCAAAAAAGGCGACCCTCATTCAAGGCTGACCGCCCTCGTTCCTGGTCACATCATCGATGGCCTGGTGTGCTTGACGAAGCCCGCCAAACAAACGGGCTGCATCGTCAGTTCAACCCCTTGGCCAGCATATCCTGCGCCAGAGCGATGGCTGTGCGGCGATCGGCTTCATCTGCCAGCGAAAATGCCCGCTCCTGCATCGCCCTTATCCACACCTTGTCAGACACGGTCGAACGTTCAAGTGCGGTTGTCATGAAGGCCAGACCGCGCACCGTCTGCCCCTCTTCGAACACCACATTGCCAAGAACCGCAGCCGCGGCGGGATGTCCGCTGACCCGCGCCCGGTTCAGCCATTTCTTGGCCTGTTGAATGTCGTTGGCGCCACCCTCGCCTTCCAGGATCATACGTCCGAGCCGGTATTGCGCTTCGGGAACACCAAACGCGGACGCTGCCTGGAAATAGAGTTGCCGGGCGGCACCGAGATTGGCCTGAACCGGGCTGCCGGGAATACCCTTCTGATAGTAAGTCGCCAGCGACAGAAGCGCGTTGACGAAGTAACCGGTGTCCTGCGATCCCGGCTCCACACCCTGGCGCGCAATATCATCATAGATCTTGAACGCTTCGTAGTCGTTTTCGACCACACCGTCGCCATAGGCGTACATATTCGCAAGCGCCCAGCGCGCGCCCGGATGGCCTTTTTCCGCAGCGTATTTGTAAGCCTCGACAGCTTCGTCCTTGCGGCCTTTCTTATAAGCCGAGAATCCGAACTTGAACAGGTCGAAAGGCCCCGATTCGCGCGTCACACCGGCATTCGGATCCAGCGCCATCGCCGGCGCGCCCAAGCCCATGGCCAAGACGAGCACAACACCAAAAAGACCAGTACGGGTACGCCTAGATGTCTGCATAGCAGTGCTTTTCTTTCGCTCCGCCCGGATGGGTCACTGCGCCATAACGCGCTGATCTCACCGTCTGGGCGTATTTCCACAGCGCGCCCGATGCATAATCGGTTTCTCGCGCTATCCAGTTTTCCCTGCGTGCAGCCAGTTCTTCATCAGACAGCTGCACATTCAATGTACCGGCAACCGCATCGATCTCGATGATGTCGCCATCCACGAGCAGGCCGATCGGCCCGCCTTCCGCGGCTTCCGGTCCAACGTGACCGATGCAAAATCCGCGGGTCGCACCGGAGAACCGGCCATCGGTGATCAGCGCAACCTTGTCGCCCATTCCCTGGCCGTAAAGCGCAGCGGTGGTGGACAGCATCTCGCGCATTCCGGGGCCACCCTTGGGGCCCTCATACCGGATCACCAGAACCTCGCCCTCTTTGTAATCCCGATTTGTGACCGCATTGAAGCAATCCTCTTCAGAATCGAAACAACGCGCCGGGCCGGTAAATTTCAGCTTCGACATACCCGCAACTTTAACAATGGCTCCGTCTTCCGCCAGATTGCCTTTCAGGCCGACGACGCCGCCGGTTGCGGTGATCGGCTTGTTGGCAGGCAGCACGACATCCTGTTCACTGTTCCAGCGAACATGCTCCATGTTTTCAGCCAGAGTCCTGCCCGTCACGGTCATGCAATCACCATGCAGATAGCCGTGCTCCAGCATGGTCTTCATCAACACCGGGATTCCGCCGGCCTCGAACATGTCCTTGGCGACATATTTGCCGCCCGGCTTCAGGTTGGCGATATAAGGCGTCCGCTCAAAAATCTCGGCAACATCGAAGAGATCAAACTCGATCCCGCACTCATGTGCGATTGCCGGCAGGTGAAGCGCCGCATTGGTTGACCCGCCTGTGGCAGAAACCACGGCGGCAGCATTCTCCAGTGATTTGCGAGTGACGATGTCACGGGGACGGATCTGCTTGGCAATCAGCTCCATCACCTTTTCGCCGGCCGCGTAGCAAAACTTGTCGCGCATTTCATAAGGTGCAGGTGCGCCGCAGGAATACGGCAACGCCAGACCAATCGCTTCAGCCACGGTTGCCATCGTGTTGGCGGTAAATTGGGCACCGCAAGACCCGGCCGAAGGGCACGCAGCCTGCTCGATTTCCAGCAGGTCTTCATCCGACATATCGCCGACCGAATGCTGGCCAACGGCCTCGAACACGTCCTGAACAGTGATTTGCCGGCCGCGGAAAGTGCCGGGAAGAATCGATCCGCCATAAATGAAGATCGACGGCACGTTGAGCCGGACCATGGACATCATCATGCCGGGCAACGACTTGTCACAACCGGCAAGCCCGACAATGGCATCGTAACAGTGGCCGCGCATCGTCAGTTCCACCGAATCGGCAATCAGGTCACGGCTGGCAAGCGATGCCTTCATGCCCTGATGTCCCATGGCAATGCCATCGGTGACGGTAATGGTGCAGAATTCGCGTGGCGTGCCCTTGGCCGCGGCAACGCCCTTTTTGACCACCTGCGCCTGACGCATCAGCGAGATGTTGCATGGCGCGGCTTCATTCCAGCAGGATGCCACACCGACCAGTGGCTGCGCTATTTCCTCACTCGACAGCCCCATCGCGTAGAGAAACGACCGGTGCGGTGCCCGTGTCGGCCCTACCGTTGTGTAACGGCTTGGAAGCTTGGATTTGTCGAATGGTGTGGCGCTCATAAAATCCTCAGACGCGTCGTCCCGCCGGGTAAACCGCTGGACTGACCTCTCCTGCCGTGCGCCACGTTTGTGGCCGGAAATGGGCACATTGAGCCCTCGCAAAACTCATAACAGATGCTTTCACAAAAAGTGTTGCGGAATCGTCACATTACGTGAACTCCTGTATCTCCGCTCCGCAAAATTTCATCGCCATTTCAAAGCTGAACACATCAGACCGAGAAAATGAGGCAGCCAGAACCCAGCAGCTCATTGGGCTCTGTGTGAACATGTTCACGTACAAAAATCCCGCCACGAGGGCGGGATTTGAAGACTGCATACTGGACGAAGGATCAGAATCGGATCGCTGCGCTAGCTGACAGGGCGTAACCCCATTCGCTCGGAGACGTGGCCGTATAATCGACGGCACTTGAAGTCTGGGACTTCCTACCACCGGCGAAGTGAATCGCCGCGCCGCCTGCCCGGAGCTGAACCTTTTCATTCACGTCATAGGCAACACCGCCAGCAAGAGTCCACTGATCGGTGAGTGTATCCCAACCGGAGCTTACGCCGCGGTCCCAGGTAACTGATGCGGATGCTGCCAATTGGTCGTTAAACCGGTGAGCAACGCCGCCGGTTACCGTCCAGCCATCTTTGAAGAAGAAGCGGGAGGTCGAAAACTGACGGCCGTTAATTCCTTCAACCAAGTCAATGCGGCCCAACACACTCCAGTCGGTCCACTTGACACTACCAAACGCCAACCAACCAGGGGCAATACCGGACTGAACCGACAGCTCGACGCTTTGCGGCAGGCTCGCTGATGTTGTTGCAGTTGCTGTCGTATTGGCTCCATAGGCTGCGAGTTCGGCACCAGAATATGTTCCGGGAGCGACGGCATTGGCCGCGGTGGCCAAGGTGGCGAACGGCGTGTTCGTGTACATGCCGGTAGCCTTGTGATCGGTCTGGGACCGATACATCAAGGATGCTTTCAACGCAATTTCCGGGATCTCGTAGGCCATGCCCAAGCGATATCCCCAGGCATCCGAAGTCACATTGATCTTGCTGTCGCCGACAGTACCGAAAGCCAAGGTGAAATTTCGCGCCTGATCGTACTCGATGCGCTCATTGAAAACGCCACCGATGAAAGACAAACGCCCCTTGCCCAAATCGTACCTGTAGGAACAGGTAAGACCCAATTCTTGCGTCGCCAGGGACTGGGCAGCAATGTGGTAGGTAATCGCGCCGCTGTAGGTGGAATCGGCACCATAGGGTTGCGCGTAAGATCCCACGCAGGCTGCGTTATCAACAATCTCGCCGCCGAATGAAGCATAAGGCACAACGAACGAATCGCCGAACTCAACTGCACCCTGCGCAAACGCACCCGCAACGCCGCCAACAACCCGAACTCCGGATACGCTCGAATAGGACCGGCCAGGCGCAACATAAGTCACGCCGCTGTAAACGCCGAGGCTGTCCGAAAACAGCCCGTCGAGATTGGCACTGCCGCGATTGAACCCCCCGGCCATCGCAGAAGAAGTCAACACGACGCTCGCGGCCAGTCCGGCAACAATCGATTTCAAAGGTACACGGTTCATGAATCCCCTCCAGGACGAAAAAAGCTTACCATTGACGTGATTAGGTAATGAAACTGAGGGGTTTGTAAACAGCTCCGCGACTCACACCCCGGCGACGATGGTGCCAAGGGTACAATGAAACCCGCAAAAAACTGCCATTTTTTATAGGAAGTCGCCATTTTCGATGATGGAGAAACGTGAGAACGCTCAAAATGTCATAAAATTGGTATGTAGACACATATTTGTTGCATTTGCGCCACAATTGCCCTGATTTCAACCACAAAGCACAAAACCTGTGCCCTGTTCATCACAAACAGATAAGGCGGCCCGATTGATGAGCCGCCTATCTATCAGAGACAAAATTCGTATCGACTCAACCAGCCTGGTTCAGACGTTCAACAGCAGCAGTCAACTTCTCCATTTGTCCAGTCAGATCGACCAGCTTTTCGCGTTCCGCCTCAACGATTTCCGGCTTGGCATTGGCAACAAATTTCTCGTTGGCCAATTTGCGTTCGATTTTCTCGACGTCATCGGCCACCTTCGATCGCGCTTTCTCGAGCCGGGCCTTCTCCGCGGTCAGATCAATCAGATCACCCAGTGGCAGGCAGGCTGTGGCCTCTCCCACCACAATCTGCGCCGATCCGGCCGGCGCAGCCCCCTCCAGCACAATACCGGTCACACGCGCCAGCTGCTTGATCGCAGGGTCGTGCCGGAGCAGCCTTGCCTGAGTGGTCTCGGTGGTACCCACCATCACCAAAGGCGCTTTCGCCGATGGTGGAACATTCATTTCCGCGCGCACTGAGCGCAGACCCGAGACCAGATCAATCAACCAGTTGATCTCAGACGCCGCCGCCTCATCGTCAAACACCGGCTGCGGCCACGCGGCATGGCAGGCAAGCCCTGCCCCGCTGCCAGCCAGATGCTCAAAGAGCTCTTCCGTCATGAACGGCATGAACGGATGGAGAAGTTTCACCGCTTCGGTCAAGACATGCGCGGCACAGGCGCGGGCTTCGGTCTTGGCGGCTTCATCCTCGCCGTTGAACACCGGCTTGAGCAATTCCAGGTACCAGTCGCAAACCTGATTCCAGACAAACCGGTAGAGCGCACTCGAGGCTTCATTGAACTTGTAAGCCTCGATTGCGGCTTTCACCTCATTCGAGGTCCGCGTCAGTTCGGTCAGGATCCAGCGGTTGATCGTCAACTTCGCCGACGACGGATCGAACGCCGGATCCAGCACTGCGCCATTCATGTCGGCAAAGCGTGCGGCATTCCAAAGCTTGGTGCCGAAATTGCGGTATCCAGCAATACGCGAAGGATCAAGTTTCACGTCGCGACCCTGCGCCGCCATGATCGCCAGTGTGAACCGGAGCGCGTCTGCGCCGTATTCGTCAATCAGCTCGAGGGGATCAATGACATTGCCCTTGGACTTGGACATCTTGGCCCCGTCCTTGTCGCGGACCAGCGCATGAACATAGACCGTATGAAACGGCTCTTCCTTCATGAAATGCAGACCCATCATCATCATCCGGGCCACCCAGAAGAAGATGATGTCAAAGCCGGTCACCAGGACATCGGTCTGATAATAACGCGCAAGTTCCGGCGTCTTGTCGGGCCAGCCAAGCGTCGAGAACGGCCACAGAGCCGATGAGAACCATGTGTCGAGCACGTCCTCGTCGCGGGTCAGGATTTCGCCGGGCTTGAAATTTTCCAGCTTCTCCTCGACCCATGCCTTCCAGGGCCCTTCATGGGCTATGTAATGCTGGATGGCTGCGTCGAGCGCCGTTTCCTCATCCTTTTCAACGAAAACCTGGCCGTCAGGCCCATACCAGGCCGGGATCTGGTGTCCCCACCACAATTGCCGCGAAATGCACCAGGGCTGAATGTTCTCCATCCAGTCGAAATAGGTCTTTTCCCAGTTCTTCGGCACGAAATTGGTTCGGCCCTCACGAACACTCTCGATCGCAGGCTTGGCCATTTCGGCTGCATTGACATACCACTGGTCTGTCAGGAACGGCTCGATCGGCACGCCGCCGCGATCGCCATGTGGCACCATGTGGGTATGCGGCTCGATATGATCGAGAAGCCCCAGCTCGTCCATCTTGGCAACAACTTCCTTGCGCGCAGCAAACCGGTCCAGGCCATCGAGTTCTTCAATCACCTCGATCAGCTTGCCTTCAACCGAAAGGCCATCAAGAAAGTCTTCGTTCTCCTTGAGCACCACACGGCCGTCGCTGGTCAGTATGTTGATGGCTTTCAGATGATGCCGCTTGCCGACCTCGAAATCGTTGAAATCATGCGCCGGTGTAATCTTCACGGCACCCGTCCCGGCCGTCTCGTCAGCATAGTCATCGCCGACGATCCTGATCCGGCGTCCAACCATCGGCAGGACAACGTCCTTGCCGATCAGGCCCTGGTAGCGGCTGTCCTCGGGATTGACCGCCACAGCCGTGTCCCCAAGCATGGTCTCCGGCCGGGTGGTGGCGACAATGATGTAATTCCGGGTCTCGTAAGTGTGGGTGTCGCTATCCTCGTCATAGGAAACAGGATGCTCGTAGGTCACGCCATCGGCCAATGGATAGCGGAAATGCCAGAGATTGCCCTGCATTTCGACCTGCTCGACCTCGAGGTCGGAAATCGCCGTCAGCAGCTTCGGATCCCAGTTGACCAGACGCTTGTCCTTGTAGATCAGGCCTTCCTTGTACAGAGTGACGAACACCTCCAGCACGGCGCGCGAAAGCCCCTCGTCCATGGTGAACCGCTCACGCGACCAGTCACAGGATGCGCCGAGCCGCTTGAGCTGGTTGAAGATCATCCCGCCGGATTGATCCTTCCATTCCCAGATCTTTTCGACAAAGGCTTCGCGGCCGATTTCACGGCGATGAATCTGCTGCTGGGCAAGCTGCCGCTCAACCACCATCTGGGTTGCGATGCCGGCATGGTCCATACCCGGTTGCCACAGAACATTCTGACCCAGCATCCGGTGATATCGAACCAGGATATCCTGCAAGGTGTTGTTGAGCGCGTGGCCCATATGCAGTGATCCGGTCACATTTGGCGGCGGGATCACGATGCAAAACGAATCCTGCTCAGGCTGCGCGCCAGCACCGGCGGCAAAGGCATTCGCCTCCGCCCAGCGTGTCGCAATTTTAGGCTCTACAGCCGCGGCATCATAGGATTTTTCAAGCATTATCGGGTAACCGTTTGCATCTGAAGGGACAATATTGGCATAAACCGGAACGAAATGGTGGAGTCAACACGACCCGCGCAGGACAAAGACATCGCTCGCGAGCGGTATACAAGCCCGGATCAAGCCGCGCTCCTGTCCACACCGCAATGTAGACCGGCTCGAAACCATATCATTGTTCTGGATCAAGAACGCCGTCAAATCGGTATCGGTTCCAGATCAGCCCCGAGACCGCGCCAGCTTTTGCCGCGCATACCCCTGCCGCAAGACAATACTCAGGGCACACCGGCAGGCGACCAAACGGTAAGACAGCGCTCAGCAGCAAGCAACTCGCCCGCTGCGAGACGGGCATCTTCGGGCAACTGATTTTTTAGCGGCGATTGCCGCGCGAGACGCGTTCAATCTCTTCCCGCACAAGCCGCTCAACCAGTGTTGGCAGATTGTCGTCAAGCCATTGAGTGAGCATCGGCCGCAGCATCTCTTCAGCGATCTCGTCAAAAGAGCGGCGCTGGCCGGCGGCAATCGCCGCATCAAGCTCCCCAAAGGCAGCGGCAACCTTTTCGCCGGTTTGCAGGGACACCAGCTGGTTTCGGCTTTCAACATCAGGCTGAGATTCCTGACGCTCGGGCGACACTTGCGCGGTCTCGGGCTTGGATTGCTGTTCAACCGGCTGTTCCGCCTGCACCTCTTCCACCACAGGCTCTTCATCGGCAACAACAGGTGCCTCCGCCACGTGAACAGGTTCATCGGCGGTCAAGGCTTCCCGAAGCCTCTCGGCAGCCATGTCGTCGTCAAAGCCAGGGCCGGCATCGGAAACCACGGCAGCCGGCTTTGATGCCACCGCGTCCTCGAAATGTGTGTTCGGAGTGGCGCGTGCACGTGCCGCCACATCGGCTAGTGAAACCGGCTGCGCAACGGATGCATCATTTGCTGCGGTCCGCTGGCTCTCGGCTTCCTGTTCCGCATAATCGGCGTCGATGCGCTCTTCATCCGCCTCATGCGGCATGAATGCTTCACTATTGCCAACCGCATGACCATCTGGTCCAGGCTCGTTGTTTTCAATGATCCGGCGAATGGAAGCCAGAATTTCTTCCATCGACGGTTCGCGCTGTGCGCCGGCCTGTCCCATGATTACGCTCCGTTACTCTCGTCGCCAGGCTCATGCCAACCGGCGAATCACTCATCCAGTCTAGGGCATAGCTTTTGATTTGAGAATCGCACCTTTGGAAGCTTCGCCATTCATACACAGGAATTCACGTCAAGCGCGAAACATCATGCGCAGGCGTTCGATTGCTCAGCGGCCGTCCACAGTGCGCAGACCGAACCAGCGGTCCTTGGTGGCCTCGTAGTGCACTTCAGGCCTGTAATTGGCCACCTGCAAACCGAGGCGGTCAATCGTCAGCTTGCCGGTTGAGGCAAGCACCGAGAAACTTGCAACGATCGCATTGCGCTCCGACTGGGCAATGGCTTCCTTGGTGGTGAGCACAGTTTGCTGGGCATTGAGCACGTCAAGTGTCGTCCGCTGACCGACACGGCGCTCTTCGACCACACCGTTCAGCGCGAGATTTGCCGCAGAAAGCTGGGCCTTGTTGGCCTCAATGGTCGCGATCGCCGCTTCCATCTGGGTCCATGAAGAAACCACCGACTGCTCGATCGAGCGGCGGGCAGAATCAACAAGAATGCGTTGCTGGCCCAACCGCTCCTTGGCCTGGCGGACGGTCGCCGAAGCTGCTCCGCCCTGATACAGCGGAACCGTAATCTTGGCCTGAATCTGGCTGGTGGTTATGCCGCGATCGGCTTCAGACACAGAACCCGACACCGTAACGCCTGGAAGGAACGAGCCTTCCGCACTCTTGACGGTGTAGTTCGCCGAATCGACGCCATAAAGCGCCGCCAGAACCGCCGGATGCTCCTGCGTACCCTGTGCCACGGCCACATCAAGCGTGCCTGGAAGCAGTTTCCGCGGCAACGGGACCGGCTTGAGATTCTTTGGCACGGTCCCGATGATCTGGGCATAAACCGCGGCACTGGATTTGGCCTGGGCCACCGCGGCAGTCAGGCTGGCCTTGGCGCCGGCCAGCTCGGCTTCCGCAAGACTGACATCCGTCCGGGTGCTTTCGCCGACATCGAAACGCGCACGGGCTGCAGAAAACTGTTCCTGCAGGAAGGCAATGTTCTGCTTGCGGTAGACGACGATCTGGTTGTCCCGATTGACGTTGGCATAAGCCTGGACAGTTGCCAGCAGGATGTCGATTTCGGTACCGCGCAGATTTTCGCGTCCGGCAAATACCTGGGCTTCGGCTGCACGAACCTTGTTGCGCGTCTGGAATCCGTCAAAAAGGGTCTGGGTGATCGAGACGCCGACACTTGCGGAATTGGTCACCCGCCCCTCGGTATTCGAAGACGAGGTTGAGAATTCCGCTCCGACTTGTGGCCGGTAACCCGACTTCGCCAGCGCTACCCCCTCATCGGTTGCGCGCAAACCGGCACGCGCCGCATTCAGATCAGGGTTGTTTTCATAGGCCTTGGCCATGGCCTGGTAGATTGTCTCAGCCGAAACCGGCTGTGCACCAACCACCATCATTGAAATGACGGCAATTGAAGCGAGCGAATTCTTGAAACGTGACACGAGTACATACTCCAGCATACGCGAGGACGGTGGCCCGGACCGAGCGCAGGACACCATCATGATGTTGCATCAACATATGATCGCTGGACCAGTCAGACGCAATCGCACAGAGCGCACAATCGCGCACTAATCCCCATCAAGTTGCCAACGGGCAACAGCGCGACAATTGGCTGCATACCGAAATAACGGTTTCCGCGCTGTTCAGAACACGAATTCTTCGACCTTGCGGAAGCCTGGCAGGGGCTTGACTGACAGATTGAACGCCGGCCGGCTCGACACAACGCCCCCCTCCTTGACGAAAAGATGCGCCTGGGCAGCAAGACCCAGACCGATGGCGGCGACAAGCCGTCCACCTTCGCGCAACTGGTCAAACAGCGCCTCAGGCACAAACTCCACAGCACCGTTGAGGAAGATCAGATCATAGGGACCTTCGGCAGCGTACCCCTTTTCGAGATCGCCGGTTACAACCGCCACATTATCATAGCCACTGTCGCTCAGCCTCTCGCTGGCTGCGTCCACGAGGCTCGAATCGCTATCCACCGCAACGACCGATCCCGCCAGCAACGAAAGCAGCGCGGCGGTGTAGCCGGATCCGCACCCGATCTCGAGCAC
>Ga0114910_1000901_pt1 | contig 14589 bp, 18 predicted proteins | sample MalvireepMed_908_FD_83500 | JGI IMG/M metagenome (GOLD analysis project Ga0114910, IMG submission 83500) | Marine viral communities from the Global Malaspina Expedition - Malaspina viral metaG DeepMed_908 | ecosystem: Environmental > Aquatic > Marine > Oceanic | place: Mediterranean Sea...
AAAATATGATCTACTAGTTCAGGCGTTTGTTCTTCATTAGCATTACCAAATAACTGTCTTACAATAAGCTGTGGCTTTATAGACTTGTCTGTGTGCTCGAACACACCAAGATCAAGCCTAAAATCACTCACAGGTATCTGACGCATATCTAATTGATCAGATACATACCTTCCATTTACATAATCATAATTACTGCTTTGTATAAGTCCCTTATGCTTGGCCGCTGAATTCATTACAGCTATATCTAAGTTATTAGATAACATGTATTCATTCATTGCGTCACTGGCTCTGCGACCTGCTGACTTAACCATAAGTACATCAGTCCCTAAACGACTTACCATGACAGGTTTTATCATACCTGCATTCTCCATCAGGTCGGGAATGAATTCTTCTCCATTAGAAAAGCCAGACTTTGCTACCATCTGATCAAATACATCCTGTCTTAAATATATAGTCCCGTCAGTCTCTGATCCGTAAGGTCTCCATTCGCCTTTATTATTTTGATACCACATATCAGGATGTTCATCCCTGTTTGGTATATAATCGTTCAATACTGCTACATTTAAAGTATTCTTATTATTGATTGAAAAATCTACAGGAACACTTTTTGTATGCATTAATTGTTCGCGCTTGTTTCTGTCTATAACATTCCTAGCGCCAATACTTGGATTCATTAACTGACCTATGGCAGTAAATCCACGCTCATCTCCGCCCTGTGTATATAAGCCATGTCTCTGGGCTTCCCATAGTACATTACTTTTCCATTGTTTTTCATGTCTATTTCTAACTATCATTTCCATTCCTGAAGATTGAACATAATCTCCAAACCATTCAAATTCTTTATTTAAGCTTTCATTATAGCTTTCTCTAATTTCATCTCTGAATTTATTTAGTTCTAAGTTTTGCTGTCTCTTGCTTAATTGTTCTACATTAGGAAGAGATTGCAGCTGTCCTCTTGCAAGAACATCTATTAATTGTTCTACTGACACTTGTGATGCGTCTGTATGGTATTGCCTTACTTTTAAAACACCCTTATCTTTTACCCCTCCGTCTATGTAAGTATTTTTTAAATCTAAATGGTCTTCTATGTTCCACCAATCTTCTTTAGTAACAAACTCTTTTATAGTACCATTTTTCCAGTTTGGTTTACCAGCAAATGGTTTGTTAGCAATTATAAAACCTTTGGTTTTATTTTTTTCACCTTGTGTATTGATAAATTTTATGCTGCCTATTTCTTCGCCATCAAAATTTTCAGCTGGTGTTCCAATATATTTTCCGTTTTTTCCTACAGGAACACTTTCATCCATCTTGGCTCCCCAGTAATCGCCTTTACGTGGCTTTACTTCTACTGTACCATCAGGAAATAATTCTACAAGTAATTGTTCTTTATTACCTACCCTAGCATCACTACCTTGTTCTGGAAATGGTAATTCAAACTCTTCCATGTCAAGAACAACACTTTCATAAATTATGCTGCCAGCTTGTTCTTTGGCAATTACATTTATCTGTTCAGCTGTAGGTTCTTTTCCAAACCTACTTTTTGCTGCATCATATAAATGCTGTTCTAAGTTGGCTTGTGTCTGTGGGTCTTGAGGATCACCCCAAGCATTGGTCTTTATTAATGTAGTACGAGCTTGCTCACTGACTTGTTCGTTTACATAATTCTTAGTGCTTTTTGATAGGTTACTCCATTCTGCGTTCTTTTCTGGATAGAATACTTCATCAGGAGTACCTCTTGCCATAGATTCTGACCAGAACTTTTGCCCTTCTTTTTCATAGGAAGGTCTAGTAGTATAACCAAAAAATCCACCCAATAGATACTGATATAATTGCATCTCTATAGGCTGATCCTGTAAGGTAGTCGGGACTCCAAGCATCATAGAACCGATACCAGCCTTAATTAACTGTTCAGCCTGTCTATGATTGGCTACGTTTTTGCTCTCTAATAGCTTGCCTATGCGTGTAAAATTACCTAAGCCACCGAAAGCACCACCTGCGATAGCTCCGTGTGTCATAGAGTTTAATATCTGATCTGGGCCTCCCCAGATAGAGCTGACCGCACTGGCTGTACCAAGATGCACTGCTTGATCAAGTACACCTCTGGCACTTGCACCACGTTTCATAAAGTCCAGTGTTTCTAAACCAGCTTTAGACACTCCTTTATTTACTAAGCTGCTTGCCCTGTCGCCAAAAAACATTGGCACTGAGAACTTATTTACAACTTGTGCTCCATGAGCACCACGTTTTAATCCTCTGGACACACCTTTTAAACCTAAAGCAGATGCACCTTTAGCTAATCCTCTTAATGGTATTGAAGTTATTGCAGGAGCAAAACCTATCAGATGTCCCATGGAATGGGCTATTGCTTCGTAAGTATTACGTGGAGTTGTACCTACTGGTATTGTAGTAAAGCCTTCTACTATACCGCTTACTGCTACTTCAGCAGTGCGTTTTATATCGAAATTACCCTCTATTCTTTTAAAGGGTAAATTAATTTGTTTAGCTAATTCTTCAAGTTCGTCGAGCTGATCATCTGTGAATAGCATAGGGTTTCCCCTGTACATATCAATAAGACGTTTGATTCGTATAGATTCAAAACCATTAGCCATTATATATTTTATTTATATGGGTTATCCATTGATTCATACTCTCCTCCATACTTACCTCTTTTCTTCATGTATTTATATATTAACCATGGTAATGCTGCTTGTAGTATATATGTAGGCAAACCAGCATATGGAGAAGCAAGCATAAGTAAATTTTTTAATTTACTAGCTTTACCAGCATGCTTTACTAAACCAGATGTTGTTTTCATTATTTTTGATCCCCTTCTAGAGGCATCAAATTCTTCTGCAAGCATAGGTAGTTGCAAGCCAGAAGCAATCATTGAATTTCTTCTAGCTTCTTTTTCATCATCAGTAAAAATAGGAGCAAAAGCACCAAGAGCACCAGCTACACGACTTAATTTAGTAATAGGATAAGCATATTTAGCATATTTTGGGTTTGCAAATTGTTGAGCATGTCCAAATTCATGAGCAGCTAATCCTGCTTTTCCAGAATGAAATACAGTGTTTGTCCTTGGATCATAACGATTCATTGATAATTTTAAAATATCCTTAAATGCTTTTGGCATATCTTTAAATGCTTCTGCTTTAGGTAGTTTAAAATGAAGAGCTTTCAAGCCTTTTGTTTTTCTTACTTGTTGGTCTATCATTTCATTTAATAATGCGCTATTGTTTGACATTTTGCTAAGTTGACTGACATATGCCATATTCAATAATCCGTATCCAGTACCGGGTATAACAGCAGAAAAATATCTGTTAAAATCTCTATTCCCTGTTCCGTGCTCTTTTATACTATAAGGCATAATTTATTTAGAATGGTGATCCACTTGTTAATTGCAATAAACCTTCTCCTTGACCAGAACCAGACATACCTCGTGCACCCCTAAACATTCCATAAGCTTTTTTACCTATTGCTCCAGCTCCACGTGCCAAGCCGTAACCACTGGCTAATGCCATTGGAAGGCCCGCAACAGTACCAATACCAGAACCTAATTTTTCACCAAAGCTTTCTCCATAAACACTTTGTCCACGTGACCATGGTTCCCATTCATTTGGCAGCATACCTAGTAAACCTATATCAGCCATATTAAACAGCCCTTTAGATATTGGCTTATTTTCCCTCCTAAAGTTTAGACCAAGTGATTTAGATAGCATTGCAACAAGCTCGGCTTCTTCATCAGTGAAACTTCTAGGGTCATCATTATATGCTCCTATAATTGCTAAAATTTGATTTGGATCCATTTTATATTCCTCCTAATCCTTGCATAGTTAATCCTAATAGATTTTGTTTTGGAGTATTATAACCACTAAGTTGATTTATATATTGAAACAGTGCTGGATCAATCTCTAATCCTTCTGGTAAATCCATCGGCCCTCTATCTATTAAGTCATAGCCAGTAATTCTCTGCGCCCATTCATCGTCAGTTTCTGACCATCTTTCATATTGATACGGTTGAGGCATACCTGTAAGTTGACTTCCTAGCTGAAATAATCTTTCAAAAGCACCTCTGCCTTCTAATGCTTTAGTTTTTCTTTCTTCTGCCTCAGCTATATCTATACTCCTACCCCTTTGTTGCCGTAGAAGAAGATCAATAAGACTACGACGCTCTTTACCGTACTCATATTGTTCTGCGCTACGAGCTTCTGCTGCTTCACGCAGTCCCTGCAAGGCATCGAACTGTCGTTCTCGTTCCTTTGATTGAACATCAAACTGACGTGTTTGCTCTTGCTGTTGCGCATAGGTTGCTAATTGTTGGGGCATTGTATTTAAGAACTGACTTATATACTGCCCTTCTTGATATGCCATTTTAAAACTCCTTGTTCATATTATTAACCACCACCACCGTATTCTGATTTCCACGTTTGTTCATCAACCCAATCATTCGGAGGAGGTTCTCCAGTAAAGTATACAGTTGTTTCTGAAACATTACCAATAGCTGGTATATTCCATGTTTGACCAACCGTAGGATTTTCAGGTATAGTATCACCTTGATAATCAAATGTTAATCCAGCACCGCCTCCACCTCGAGTATCAGGATCAACGTTAGGATTATTTATAACATCAGCTTGTTGCCCAGCCTGTTCTGTACCAGTTCCTATACCAAACATTCCAAATTGCTCACCTCTGGCTTCTTCAACTCTACCTAATGTAGTCCACCAGTCTTCTTCTTGTGCTCTACGCATTTCATAAATATCACTTCTAAGACCAAGCCCTGCTTGTTGTTGTTGTAATCCAAATTGACCACGCATTCCACTAGCAGGTGCTCCGCCAAAACCAACACCAGCAAAACCTCCCGCTCCTTGCTGTTGTGTCATTCCCATTAAACCAGCACGTGCTCCCATCATTTGAGCTTGTTGTCCAAGTCCGTATTGTTGATAAGCACCTTGTTCTCTGGCTGGATCATATCCTTGAAAATATCTTGAATAGTCGTCACCAATATTTATTCCTTCACCTCTTAAAAAAGCGAGTGGGTCTTGCATGCCTCCATATATACTTGAATAAGGATTTTGAGATGATCCTGTACCTGCTTCTTGTGAAGAATCTTGCCATGAGCCTTCTGTAGATTGTATACCGCCACCAGTTCCTCCGCGACCAGTTCCTCCACCTGTACCCGGCCCAGTAAAGCCACCACGTACATCACCTGTAGTAATAGGAGGTAATCCTACGGGAGGAGTTAGTCCTCCGCCCATTGGTGGAGCTGTTGTCCTTGGGCGAGGTATATTTGGTACTGTAGGCATAGGTAAAGTTGGTGTTGTTTGAACATTAGGATTCTGGAATGGACTGGTTCTAACTCCACCAGTTGTATCTCTTGGAGGTAGAGATGATATAGTTGGTGTTATATTAGTTGAAATATTAGGGTTCTGAAATGGACTGGTTCCTCCGTTTCCAGTTGTATCTCTGGGAGGTAAGGATGGTGTAGTAACACTTTGAATATCAGGCACAATTGGTGCTGGAATTGGTTGTGGTGTATATAAAGGTGTTTCTGGAATACCTATAGACCCTCCGTTTGTACTAACTGGAGTTGATGATATTGGGCTTGGTGTAGGTTGTACAACGGATGGCGTAGACGTTACTTTTGGTGTAGGAGCAATTGGATCAGTAGCACTTATTTCTGGAACTGGATCAGCTATAGGAGAGGAAACAGCGGGAGTTGCTGCTTGTGGAACAGGTGCTGCTTGTCCCACTGGAGCTACTTCTTGTACAGGCGCAACTGGGTCGGTAGCATCTATTTGAGGTGTAGGTGTAACTGGAGTAGGAGTTTCTACTTGTGGAACAGGTGAAACTTGGCGCGGCTCTACTTGTCCTACTGGAGCTATATCTTGTTGTGGTTGATCTATAACTGGTTCATCCGTAGGTGCAACTGGAGTAGTACTGCTTATATCTGGTGTATCGGGTGCTTGATATGGTGTTGCTTGTGGAAGGGGTTTTGGAACTACTTGTTGAGGGGGTGCTATATCTTGTTGAACAGCAGGTCTTTCTTCTTCACCAGCAGGACTTACTATAGGAGTTTGTACGGCTTGTGGAGGATTGTTTAATATACCCATCTTTTGCTGTGTAGCTTTTTGTTGTGGTGAACGAGTTGTAGGCCTAACAACGTTGGGATTTTGCATACCATTTTCTCTAAAAGCACCATTCACTGAAGGAATAGGGTATTGTGCAAAAGCATTTGTTGCTGCAGGTCTAGGAACTGCTTGTTGTACTGCTGGTCTAGGAGCTTGTTGTATTGCTGGATTAATAGGTCGTGGTAATGATTGACTAACAGGAGCTACGCTTCTTGGTTGTAAAGCAGGAGTCTGCGATAAAGGAGCTATAGGACGAACTACTTGCTGTTGCACAGGAGCTTGTTGTACTATAGGTCTAGATACTTGCTGTTGTACAGGAGCTATAGGTCTAGCTTTTTGCTGTGGAACAGGAGTTCTTTGCTGCGGTGAACTAGTTGGACGTTGTGTTTTTCTGTTTCTATAAGCCATTATTATTACTCAAACATTATTTGTTGACCACGATATTGATTACCCATAACCGCTGATCCAGCAGAACTAGGAGCACTGTATTTATTTATTATAGAATTATAAAAAGCTCCATAAGGATTATATTGTTCTTTTAGTGGTTCCCAAGGTGTGTATCCTTGCATAGCAGATATTTGATTTAAAGGTACATTGCCTAATAGTTCTGGAGTAGCAATTGAAGCTGGAAAGTCTATAGCTGGCATAGCTGGTTTAAGTGGTGGCCTTGGAGCAGTCATTTGTAAAGCATCTGGACTCCAGTTACTAGTTAACTGACTCAAGGCTTCATCGCCCAACATTTGTGGTTCTACTGGAGCAGATATAGGAACGTTAGGAGTAATTGGAGCTGCCATTGGTTTATTCATACCAGCTATATTTTGTATATTACCACCATACATTCCAGCAGTAATAGCATCTTGTAAGGTATTAACTGCTATCTGTTCTTTCATTCCCTTCCAGTAGTCATCAACACTTTCGCGTTGTTCTTTGGCTACATCCCTATGAAAAAGCCCTTCTTTTTCTGCTTCAACTGGGTCTCCATATTTTTGCTGTCCAAGTTTTTTACCTATAAGACTTCCTCCAAGAGAACCCAATCCACCAGCTAATGCTAATAGTGGAATACCAGCACCAGAACCAGCAAGTAAAATTCCACCAAGAGTACCTAAACCCCTACCTATTCCTCTATATGTATTTATACCAGCTTGCTGGTCAAGAGATTTGCCCCAGAGACTTTCTAAATCTCCTCCTGATTTGGCTATGTCTCTTTGTAAAAAATATCCTGCTCTTCCATTTGCCATAATAGTTTCCTATACTGCTTGTAGACCAATGTAGTACTCTGTACCATTGATCCATATTTTTAATTTATGTGATGCTGCATCACCGCTCTGAAATATATTTGTATCAGCAATAACATCTTCTTCTAAGAATAAATGTAATGTTGATTCACTACTAGATGATGCGTCTTTTGATAATATAGATATTTGATTATCAGTATGAGCAGAAGGCGCAACACTATTAACTACAGCAACACTACTCATAATTGCTTTTTTACTTCTAATTGAATCATTAACAAATAAATTTTTATCTATATGTCCATTACCATCTGGACTTAAATATGTTCTCCATATAAGACCTTTATATTTAACGAATAAACCTAGATGTTTGTTCGGTAGCATAGACATTATTATTTCACCTTCAGCCATAGATTCTGGTGCTGGAGGTCTTTCACTAATAGTAATCTTATCCTGCTTAGAGTTTCTTATTCTTCTATCTTCTGTAGTAAAAGGCATTATGAAACTCTCTTTGATGATATAATTCTATATTCAAATGAAATATCATTTATCCATATAGCTGAAAGAACACTATTCAATTTTAAAGCAATACTTTGACAGGGGACTGGAGAACTAAAAGTAAAAGTTGCTATATCCCAATTAGTAATACTAGCACCAAAAGTTCCTGTTAAAGCAAAACTTCCAGAACCCTGAGAACTGCTTACTCCTGTCTGAGCAAAAGTTGTATTTCCGTCTAGTGCGAATTGTAAAGGATTTGAATTTACACCTGTTCTATCTTTTTTATATGTTATGTAAATTTTGTAAACTTTTTTTACTGAACTAGGGTCTCCAAAATCAATATCTTTAGTTACAAAACTTTGATATGTTCCTACACTACCACCTACACTAGTATCTAAAAAATAAGTAAATCCTGCAGTAGATACTGTAGCACCAGTTTCATCGACTACAGCTGAGGCAGTTGTACCGTTCCATCCCCTAACCCCTTTAAAAGTTCCAGTTGTTTCAGAAGCATGGTCAACGTCTCGAATAAGAATTTCTTCAGTTTCTTGATCGTATTGTATTAAATCTCCTTGAGAGATTTCGTTTATATTATCAGAACCCCAGCTTGTATCGGTAGTATTTATACCACCAGTATCATCTATTGCTGGAGTTTCATTAAAAGTTCCAGTGCCAAAACCCTGATCATAAGCAAAAACAGGATTATTGTTCCAATCAAGTATAGGATTTGTATATTCTCGGCTATCAGTAAATATAGACAAAGAATATGTCCAAGCATTTACACCGAAATCATAGATATAACTTTGATGAGAATTTGTGGATGAATCATTAGGACATCTTTGTATAATTAATTTTTTTCCTTTAGGCATCCAAATTAACATTGGTTCTACATTATAAGTACTTCCTGTTACAAAGCTATCCCAGCTTGGGGCTAGATTATATTGTGTTGTACCAGTTAATTTTATCTTTTTTTCTATAAGATTTCTTATTTTATTACCATCAAACAAATAACAACCTGTTCTATTTACCCAACAAATACCATACTCAGTATTAACAATAGAATGTTTAAATGAAACACCGCCATGTTTAATTGTCTCTTCTAAAAACCAGCCAGAAGGACTTGGTGAAGCAATATTTATAATATGAAGAGTTTTTTGCTTGAATGCGAGAATACGATCAGCATAAAACTCTAAAGCAGTATATTCTTCTGCGTCTCCTTTAGCTACATCTATAGTATTTGTACTAGGAAAAACATCAAATTTATTTGGTTCAGAAAACATAATACGATCACCAAACTTTTCTACAACTGAACTAGAATTTGTCAATCTAAGATTGGCGACGAAAGCTCTTCTTCCAGCTATTACAGACGCTTGATAATTCTCACTCATAAATCCAATAGAATTTCTATCTACTCGATGTGAATAACCATTAATGGTAGCATATGTATCTAACTGAAGCCCTTTAGATGTTAAAGTACCACAAGAAAACATACCGTTTTTTCCATTTGTTATACCAGACCTGTCTGTCCAAGCTATATATTCACCTTCCATATTAGCCCTACAGCCTTTAACTATATCTATATCCGCAAGTAATGCCCACTCGTCATCTGTATCGGCTTCACGTATGTATATTCTGCCGCCTGTTATTCTTCCATTGTAAGGAGCGAATCCATATATGTCTATATCTAATGCTCTAAAATCATTACTAGTTGCTAATGTATTTGCTGCTCCTATATCATCTGCTGTTCGTAGTAATGATTCTTGATTGCCGTCATATATAAATGATTGTGCAAACTCCCATGTACCAGACATATATGAACCAGAATCAACTGTACTATTCTCGGCTACCTTAAAGTTCCAGCCACTTCCAAATCTATATATATTTTCAAAACTAGATGTGTCAACATCAGTTGAATCAGAGCCAGCATACGCTCGATAAACATGAAAGTAAAGTGAAGATATATCTACCTTTCTTACCATGAATCTTTCTGCACCTATAGATGTACCATTATTATTATTCGTATCCCCGCCTAATCCAAACACCATTCCCAGTGGAATAAGAGAGGCGTTTGCTACTGTGCCAACAACTAAAGTATCGTCAAACTGTATTCCATCTATATCTTTACTAAAAAAATGATCAGAACCAGAATCTATTGGTACTATGCTCTTACGTAATTGATAAGCTGCTGAACCTGTATAAAATGAATCACTACTAGTAGCAGCTGTACTTACGTATCCACCATATACTGGCTTCGCTAGGGTATTAATATGTTCTTCATACCCCAAGTGATGACCGCCCTTAACATTATAATTAAACTGGACATGGTTAACGGGGCCGAATCTTTTAATTACTGAAATAGTTTCTGGGTTTGTATCGCAAACCCTTATTGATCCATCTGCTATTAAAAAATTATACTTAGTATCTAAGTTTTTATGATGAGCAGCCCATGTCATACTTGTAGTAATAGCGTTCTTAGACCATCCTGATACTCCAATAAAAGGGCTTTTTATAGAAGATGTGTCTGAAAGTCCGCTGCCAGTATTAGTTTTATTAAGTATTCTAGCATTTAATGACCATGCATGACACGTTCCACTGTCTTCATTTCCAATTATAACTATATTATCTCCACCAGTTCCTAATCTGTCGATATAAACAGCAGAATCATTTGTATCATTAGCAGTAATAGTTTGACCGCTAATACCCATAAATGAATTAGTACCATCATCTGTTACTTCTGAAACAGTATAAATACCGTCATTATCAGAGCTTCCTCGTATCCTAATCATGTCTCCAACTCTATAGTCAGAAAATCTTGTAGTTCCTGACGTTGGGTGTTGAATATGTTGTGTATTGGGTGCGGCCATTAATTAGTACCCCTTGGTCTTGGCGCTGTTGTTTCGCCTTCTCCTACATTATGTTCACTGGTTGCTATAAAGTCTATTGCTACATTGGAAGTTGTAGCATATGTTCCAACTTCACTGCTGCCTTGAAAAAATAAATCTATATCTGATTCTAAATAAGCAAGATTATTTCCACCAGATTTTCTTATAACAGTTGTGATGCTTTCGATAGATGTATTAGTAAATAAACCGTTATGGTTAGCAGCTTCGTCAAACATTGGTCGTAAAGCCCCATCTTGATCTATGAGAAATCCTTCTAGATAGGCAAATTCATTTATAGATATATCTCTTGCATCTTTGAGGTTATTTATACCACCAGAAAAATTATTCATAGTAAAGCGTTTTTTAGCCACCCCTGATTACCTTTCCATTATATGTTGTAACTCCGTCATTAATATTTAGACATACTAAATTAAAGTTCCCGTTATCCAGTATATCTACTACTGCTACATTATGTGTCCAGTTAACTGGTCTTCCTTTTAAATAACTTTTAGTCATATCAGTTAAACATCCAAGTGAATGCGCCATATGCGCTCCGTCGATGTGGGTGATGACTGCCTTTTGACAATCGTGGGTATGCCCATAGATGATGTTGCAACCCATGTTGAGAGCGTGTGCTCTGGCGTGACTGATTCCCATGTAATGCCCTCCGTGGTAAGCGTAGAGCTTACTGTCGAGCACGGGAAATACTTCACCGTAGGGATGCCATTCGTAACCTCGCTCATCGAACTTGAATGCTTTTCTTGAGGTGTAGTCTTCGAGGTAGGGGTTTTCTTCGACGAAGTAGTCGAACCATATTTCATGGTTGCCCTGTGAAAAGATTTTTTTCTTCGTTCTAGTTTTTTCAAGAGCCTTATCAATTCTATCGAGTCCCCTATTTCCAAGCCTGATTTCTTTTTTAATCGCTGGTAACTGATATTCGAGTGGTGGTCTTTTCCGTCTTTTCCATTGCCAGTGACTAACGGATTCGCCATCAATAGTGTCGCCCAATAAGAGGAATGCCGTAGGGTTGACCGCTTTAATAATCTTAAGCGCACAACTAAATGCCTTTTCATCTTGATTAGGGAAGTGTATATCTGGGAAAACAACGACACGATCTTTTATTTTCAAACCTTCTCCACGTTGGTTAACATCTAAGCTACTCTCTCCAGAAAGTCTTCGACTGTGCCACGACCTGCTGAACTATTGTAGTATTTTTTCCAGTAAGCAGCTTGTTCTTTTAATGAGCTGGGTAGCTTACTGGGAATTCTTCTGTAATGTAATCTGCACATTGCTATTTGTGCTGCAAGATTTGTTTCTAATATGAAATCCCATTCATCTTCAACTGGTTGAGTAAAATGTGATACATTTACTTTTATAGCATTAGCAACTTTTTTCATAAGCTCTGGTCTATAGGAGAGATAGTTTTTACAGATATCTACACTAACCCATGGTTCGCATTGAAAAAGTCCTCTAGCGGGCCCACGTAGCTGACGTATATACTTATAGCTGCTCTCTACCTTGCCAGTTCTGAAAACCAAGTCTTCAGCTTCTTTAGAGTACATACCTATCTTTTCTAAGATACGGATTATTAAATCTCTGATTTGTTTTTCATCCATTAGTATGATTTGCGTTTTCTAACTTTCTTACCAGTTTTCTTAGCATATTTTTTTGCCGCTGCTTTACCTTTTTTGGTATAGCCAAATTTCTTTTTTCCTACTTTCGGCATTAGAATTTCCAGAATATTTTTACACCAGATGATGCAATATCCAGAACTTCTTTCATAATCTTTTCACGTTCTTTTGCAGTAATTTTTCCATCCTTAGCTGCATCGTGGTAAGTGTTTAATGCTTCCTGAACTTCTTTCAGTACGCCTCTGTACTTTGTTGCGGCGAATGTTAAACCTCCACCTACAATAATTGCCGCCATATACGCAGCGTTGCTCCATGATAACCATTCCATTATATAACTCCTATTTTCATTAGCGTTATTATTAATCCAAGGGAAGCAAAGCCACCTGCTGACCAAGCTTTCCAGTTCTCAAGTTTTGCAGTACGATTATTTAATAATAATAAATGCGACTCCATGCGTTCAACAATAGTTTCTATACGCATCACTCTCTCCCTAACATCCATACGAATAGCGTCTGGTTTCATTTTATCGCTTCCTGCCACCTTGACCCCTATAAGCCTTAAACTTTTTTTTCGTGCCACGACCTGATCCTATCCTAGTCTTTTTTAATTTCTTCACTTACCGTTTATACGACCTTTTATAAAATTTTGATCATCGCTAATATCATCTATCCGACCTACTAAATCTTCATGTCTTCTATCTCTAGATTCATCTGAACGATTCCAGCGATCTATTAGTTTTATAGTCATATCTTCTATTTCGTGCAATTTCTTCATTAGTGTTTTTTGCATAAAAACTATTTGTGCAGCGAACAGAAGTATGATTACTCCTATTGCTCCATATTCCGCATAAGTTTCTAACATTATTCATACTCCACGCTTACGTATGCCATAGGAGTAGTATTCTGTAAATATTCACTTGGGATAAAAGCAGTATTAATACCTGAATAATGTCCTAGTATTTTCTTTCCACTTTCTAGGTATATTTCTTCTGTTCCAGACCATGATACACTATCATCTGTAATGAGATAAGCATGGAAGTAAGCATCATACTCTCCCTCTTCTAGCTGATATACATAATATGTAAATTCAGGATACCATGTATTCTCATAATCGTAGTTAGGCCTAGCATCGCACCAAAAATAAACTGGCACTTTGTTTTGAGCATCAATAATACGATTCTCATAAGTAACGTAATCATCACCACAACCAGAAAGCATCATTATCAATATTAATTTCTTCATTTCTTTTTCTTTTTCCAGCTTAATGGATTCAAATTAAATTCTTTCTGATACCATTTTATCTGTTCTTCCATTTCTAAATATCTACTCTCTTCATCTTCTATATGCTTATCAACCAATTCTTCAATTTTAGTATTAGCATCATCCATTTCCATTCTCAGTAGGTCTAGTTCTTTGGTAAACTCTATGTAACCAAAAATCATAGAACCTACTACAGCGCCTATTTTCCATAATGTATCGAAGTCTGGTATATCAATTGTTTTAGGCATCTTTCATTACTTCATCATAAAACTTTAAAGCAATCGTTTTCTTTACACCATCCGACCAATGATAGGTAAGGGGGTGATTGTCAAGTACATTGTGAAACCTACCTTTCAAATCAACCCCGTCCTTTATTATGGTGAAACTAGAAGCAAGTTCACCAAGTTTATATTTCATTAAGCCTCAACTAACTCTGCTTCCTTAACTTCTGATTTTTCTGTATCATTACTCTCTAAAGAGGCTCTGAACAAATTAACGAATGCATCTCTACTGATCTGTAATTGCTCACCAATGAACATGTTTGTATTTAGTTTATTACTTATATCAGCCATGTGATCTTTTATTCTTAACTGTTCAGCCGTCAAATCCTCGACAAAGTATTCTTTGTCATCGAGTGTTAGGACAGGCTCTCTTTTTTGTTTTTTAGCCATTATTAACCCCTTTCGGTTATTTGGTTATGTGTTATAGTTTCTTGAAATCTGCGATAGCGGCGGCAAGTCCATCACTCTGAGCTTTGGCTCTCGCCATATCAGCATCGTGACGAGCTTTCTCACTCTCTAATTGAGATAGTGAGTATTCTTGCTTGCTATCATCCATAGCTTCACCAGATTCAGCATCCCATCGTTTCTGACTCATAGCAACGTATTCACGTTCCTCTTTGGCTTCAGCCGCTCTCACGACCTTGCCTTTATCGTCTTGAACTTCGGATACTGCTTCTT
>Ga0114910_1000902_pt1 | contig 14581 bp, 10 predicted proteins | sample MalvireepMed_908_FD_83500 | JGI IMG/M metagenome (GOLD analysis project Ga0114910, IMG submission 83500) | Marine viral communities from the Global Malaspina Expedition - Malaspina viral metaG DeepMed_908 | ecosystem: Environmental > Aquatic > Marine > Oceanic | place: Mediterranean Sea...
AAACAAGCAATTGATATTGCCTGGAATATCGTAGATTTTACTGAATACGAAAACGATAGCGAAAATGCCGAGAGGCAGTTGCCAAGGTTGGGGTCGGGCGTTCGAATCGCCTCGCCCGCTCCAGTTTTTCAGATCATCGCAGATTGCGTGCAGCCTTGCGCCATGGGCGCAGCGCCCGGTCTCGAGGCCGCGTTCGCGCGGCGCGATGCGCCTGTCTGCGATATTTTCCGATTTTCCGACCGACGACCGACCCGCCGGGACAGGCGACATGAACGGGGTTGCGGTATGCGCCGATGGCTGTTAGCCGCGAATGATATATTATAACCAACTCAATGGATCGCATCCCCGATGAAAAAGACCTTCTCCGGCGGCCTGTCGCTGTTCGCCCTCTCCATCGCCCTCGCCCCGTCCGCGGCTCTTGCCCAGCAGGCGCAGCCCGCCGCGCAGGCCGACGATGGCAGCGAAGACATGGACGACGATTTTCATAACCGGCGCAACTCCAGCGTCGATATCGTGGTCAGTGCAGGCAAGAGCATCGAACAGCTCGACATTCTGTCGGGCACATCGGTGGTCGAAGGGATCGAGCTTCAGCGCAATATCGGCGGCCAGATCGGTGAAGTGCTGGAAAGCCAGCCCGGCGTGACCGGCACCGGCTTTTCGCCCGGGGCATCGCGCCCGATCCTGCGCGGCTTCGGTGGCGAGCGTATTCGCGTGCTGACCGACGGCGTCGGCACGCTCGACGCGTCGAACACCTCGGACGACCACGCGGTCAGCATCGATCCGCTGACGGTCGAGCGGATCGAGGTACTGCGCGGCCCGGCAGTGCTGCTTTACGGCAGCCAGGCGATCGGCGGCGCGGTCAACGTGATCGACAAGCGCATCCCGCGCAGCATCCCCGACGAGCCGATCCATATCGACGGGCTTGCGACCTACGATAGCGTGAACGACGAATACCGCGTGGGCGCCTCGGTCGACGCGCCGCTGGGCGGGGGCTTCGTCGCTCACCTCGACGGCAGCTATCTCGATGCGGGCAACCTCAAGATCCCCGGCTATGCGCTGACCGACGACCTGCGGGCCGATCTGCTGGCCGATGCGGCCGAGGAAGAGGGCGAGGGCGAGCTGGAGGAAGCCGAAGAACTGCGCGAGCAGGCGAACGCGCGCGGCGTTGTGCCCAACACTTTCGTCGAGACCAAGTCGGTCAACGGCGGTCTCTCCCTGATCCGGGGCGGCAGCCGCTTCGGCTTCGGCGCGGGCTATTACGACACGCTCTATGGCGTGCCCGAAAATCCGGCCGGCGGCCATCATCACCACGAAGAGGAAGGTGACGATCACGGCGACGACGAGGATCACGATCACGAGGAAGGCGAAGAGGGCGTTTCGATCGGGCTGGAGCAGTTCCGCGCCGATTTCAGCAGCGATATCGAACTGGGCTCGGGCTTCCTCGGCCGCCTCGTCACCCGCGTGGGCTACAGCGATTACACGCACACCGAATTCGAAGGCTCCGAAGTGGGCACCGTGTTCGAGGTGGAAGGCTTCGAAGGCCGCGCCGAGTTCATCCAGAACCCGATGGGCAACCTGCGCGGTTCCTTCGGCGCGCAGTTCTACATCCGTGATTTCCAGGCCGTGGGCGAAGAAGCCTTCGTCGCCCCGAACGAGACCGAGCAGTACGGCTTCTTCACATTGCAGGAGCTGAGCTTCGGCAACGCGCAGATCGAAGGCGCGGTGCGCTTCGAAACGACCGAGGCCTCGTCCAACGTCCTCGGCGTGGAGCGCAATTTCGACATCCTGTCGGGTGCGATCGGCGTTTCCTACGACATCGGCGGGCTGCGCGTCGGGGTCAACGGATCGCGGGTCGGCCGCGCGCCGGCGGGTGAGGAACTGTTCGCCAACGGCCCGCATGTCGCGACCGGCCAGTACGAACTGGGCGACGTCAACCTCGACATCGAACGTGCGTGGGGCGCGGAAGCCTTCCTGCGCGGCAATGTCGGCCCGGCGACGCTCAACCTGACCGTCTTCGGCAGTTGGTTCGACGATTACATCTACCTCAACAACACCGGCACCTTCGTGGACGAAGAGGGCGATGCCGTTCCGGAGGGCGACGAGGAAGCGATCCCGCTGTTCAACTACCTGCAGCAGGACGCCCGCTACCTCGGGCTCGAGGCGGAAGTCAGCGTGCCGGTCGTCGAATACGACACCTTCTCGGTCATCGCCGAGGCGAGCGCCGAATATGTCGATGCCGAGCTAGGCGACGGTTCGCCCGTACCGCGCATCCCGCCGCTCGGCCTCGCCGGTGCGCTGACCGTTGAGACCGGGCCCTTCGAAGTGCGCGGCGAAGTCGAGTATTTCGGGGAGCAGGACGATGTGCCCGCCTTCGAAAGCGCGACCGACGACTTCACCTTCGTCAATGCATCGATCGCGTGGCGCCCGCTGCGCGGCAACCGGAACGTGACGCTGCTGGCGAAGGTGGACAACATCTTCGACCAGGAAGGCCGCCGCGCGAGCAGCTTCACCCGCGATTACGTGCCGCTGCCGGGCCGCAATTTCTCGGTCAGCTTGCGGACGAGCTTCTGATCCTTGCGGGATCGATGAGAAGGAAAGGGGCGGCCCCGCGCGGGGGCGCCCCTTTTCGTTTGCCGCCGGGCGCTAGACCTCGGTGTCGTTCTCGCGAGCCTGCGCCCGCGCCGCGCGGATTTCCGCCCGCCTCGCGCGATCACGCTCGCGCCAGACATCCACCGATCCGCGCGCATGGCCGTAAGCGAACACCATCAGCAGGCCCCCCGCGATGGCGATGTTCTTCAGCGCCATCTGCAACTGCGACTGGTCGCCCACCACATTGTGGAAGAAGGGAACCGTCGCCAGCGTGAAGACGAACAGCACGATGCTGCTGATCCGGGTGAGAAACCCGACCGCCAGGAACACGCCGAAAACGATCTCGAAAATGCCGCTCGGCAGGGCGAGGGTGCCCGGCAGCGTGGTCGTCCTCTCGATGAAGTCGGCGGTCGCCGCGACGTTCATCACCTTGGTGATGCCCGCCACGATGAAGATCAGGGCGAGAAGCATGCGCCCGAAAACCGAAGCCACAAACGCCATATCCGAAACTTCCCCGTTGCCGTTTCACCGTTAACCATGCGGGAGCGCGAAAAGCTCCCGCCGCGATCACTCTTCGACTTCGAACGTGACATGCGCGTGATCGCGCAGCCGTTCGACCAGCGCTTCGCCAAGGATCGAGCCCGGCGTGCCGATCCCGCCCGGCGCATCGCTTTCGAGCAAGCCGATCCCCGTCTCGCCGATCATCCGGCTGGTCGATCCGTATCCCGGATCGTAGCGGCCCTTGACGGCATAGCGCAGCGTTTCACCGCCCGCCGTTTCCCCGATGAACAGCACGTCGTAATAGCCGTTCTCGCGCTCTTCGGGCGTGGGGCCTTCGCCGGGCTTGGGCGGCTTGGAGCCGAACGGGTTCTTCATCATCTCGGCAGCGGCATTGGCCGCCGCCTTGCCCGCCTCGCCGGGGCTGGTCAGCACCATTTCGTCGTAGCGGAAATCCTTGCCCCAGGGGTGCCCGCGCAGGAAGTTGGTGCGGTGAACGTTCTTGGTGTTGATCGGCGCCATCACGAAGGGCGCGGCCCACTTGCCCAGATCGCTTTCGTATTTGGGCACCATCCCGCCCGGCTGATCCGGCCCGTCGAACCCCGGCGTGAGGCCGAAGGGGCTGCGCATGATCTTGATGAGGGAGGGATCGCGCGCCATCGCCTTCATGCTTTCGGCAAGGCTGGCGGCGGTACCGCCGCTGAACGTCCCCTTCATCGCCCGCACGCGCCCGCGCACGGTCCTGCACGGCGCACCGAACCGATCCTGCGCCTCTTTCTGGAGCATCAGCACGCCCAGATCGAAAGGGATCGAATCGAAGCCTGAGGAGAAGCTGATCCGCGCCCCGCTGGCCTTCGCGTCCTCGTGATACTTGTCGATCATCTGGCGCATCCACGCGGGCTCGCCGCACAGGTCGGCGTAGTGCGTTCCGCTCTTCGCGCAGGCGGCGATCAGCGGCTCGCCATAGAGCTGGTACGGCCCGACCGTGGAGATGACGACCTTCGCCTGTTCGCACATCCGATCGAGACTGACCGTGTCGATCGCATCGGCAACGATGGTGGGCGTGCTGTCGGGCGCGCCGATTTCGGCTTTCACCGCCGCCAGCTTGTCCGGATTGCGGCCCGCCATCGCCCAGGTCGGCGCATCGGGCCTGTCCCCGTACTCGCGCAGGAAATGCTCGGCGACGAGACGCCCGGTATAGCCGGTCGCGCCGTAGATCACGATGTCGAATTCGCGTGCCATGTCTCAATCCTCTTTCCCATGCGTGCCGAGCCTTCTGCAGGCCTTCGTTTGCCCCCTCCCTGGTTGCCGGGAGGGACGACGATATGCGTTATGTCTGGTGCGGAAGGGAGGCCAAGTCAAAGCCGCTGTTCGCGTCGGACAGCGCGCCGCCGCGCGCTGGATCATCGAGCTCGTCGGTTTCCCCTTTATTGGGCCGATCATGAGTTGCGGCGCGATCGGGCCGAAATTTTCGCGCTGCAAGACCCTCGAAGGCGGTGAGCCGTCATATAATCAACCATGGAACCGGGTGTGCATGATCGCCGGAGCGGCTGGCGCCGCATCGGTATGGTGCTTCAGGGGACGCTCTTGCTCGTTGCCGGGCTGCTTGCCGCCATGCCCCCACCCGAAGGTGTGTTTCTGCTCGTCCCGCTGGTTCAGCGGACGGATGGACAAATGGTGCGCGTCGCAACCGATGCGGGCGCACAATTGGTGGGACGGGGCGAGCTGGCGGGCTCGCTCTATGTCCGTGGCTCGCGCAGCACTCTGCTGCCGCGCGCCGTCATGGCGGGCGCGTTACTTATGGAAGGTGAGTATGTCGGATGCTCTGATGCAAAAGCTGGTCAATCCTGAGTCTCTAAGTCTGGACAGCATGCGCGTCACCGGGATGCGCACGGTGGTCGGCTCAATGTGGCTGGTCGCGCTGGGCACTGTTATCGGTGACATGCTGTTCGGCCAGCGGTCCTACGGGGCCGATCTGATTGTCCTGGCGCTGCCGATATATCCCACCATCATCGCGTTCCGCGGCCGCACCGAAGCATCGGATCGCATGATCACCCTGCTCAGCGTCTTCGTTCAGCAGACGCTGATGCTCTACATCTTCCGCGGCACGCCGTGGCAGATCGACCTTCACCTCGTCTTCTTCGCATCGATGGCGATGGGCGCCACACTGCTCGACTGGAAGGCGCTGAGCGTTGGTGTGGGCTATGTGGTGGTTCACCACTTCGTGCTCGGCCTGGGTGTTCCCGAATGGGTGTTTCTGGGCGGCGGAGGACTGCCGCGTATCCTGCTTCACGGCACGATCTGGATCGCGGAGTGGTTCTCGCTCGTCGTGATGATCGTGCAGATCGTCGCCCTGCTGGAGTCGGTCAAGCGGGAAGCAGAGGAACGCCAGGCGATCGTAGCTGCGGCCAAGGCCGCGCAGGACGAACGCGAGCGCGAGGTGAACCTGGTAATTCACGCGGTGTCCACCGCGCTCACCGATCTCGCCGACGGAGATCTGTCGCGCGATCTCGATACGCCGCTACCCGCCGCCTATCAGGTGCTTGGCGATAACTTCAATGCAACGCTCGGCAGCCTGCGGTCACTGGTCGCTTCGGTCCGCCAACGGTCCGATGCCATCCGCCACGGCTCCACCGAAATTGCCGAGGGCTCCGAAAACCTGGCCCGACGTTCGGAGATGAACGCCGCCAGCGTCGAGGAAACGACCGCATCCATCGTCGAGCTGGACAGGAGCCTGAGCGAGATTGCCGGTGCCGCAAAGGAGACGGTTGGCCGCGCCGATAGCGCCATCACCTCGGTCGGCACCGGGCGCCAGACGGCCGGCGAGGCAGTCGAGAAGATGAACCGTGTGCATGAGAGCGCGCACAATATCGACGAAGTGATCGAGGGTCTCGACAAGATCGCCTTCCAGACGCGCGTTCTGGCGATGAACGCCGCCGTCGAGGCGGGGCGCGCGGGTGAAGCTGGTCGCGGCTTTGCCGTGGTTGCCGACCTCGTCTCGGCACTGGCCATGCGCGCAGAGGAAGAAGCCAAGAATGCGCGCGAACAGTTGAGCGCCACGCAGGCTGAAATCGCGGTCGCAGTGGAAGCGGTCAGCCGTGTTGGCACGTCGCTGTCGACCATCGTCGACGACGTGTCCGAGGTCCATCAGCGGATCTCGAACATCGCCGAGCAGAATCAGGGCCAAGCCAGCGCGATCACGCAGATCCGCTCTGCAGTCAGCGACATGGATCGCAACACGCAGCAGAATGCAGCGATGGTCGAGCAAAGCTCCGCTGCGGCTCGCCTGCTGATGGAACAGGGGCAGGCGCTGTCGGAGGATGCGGGTCGATTCCGGTTGCCCGACAGCCGCCCATCCGGCGCGCGTCCGGCTTATGGTAAGCGGGCGGAGGTCGTGCTGCACTGAGGCAGCGACCGCGCGCCGCTAGTCAGCGGCGGGGTGTGTCGTCGCCTACAACCGCGGCAGCGTCACCCCGCGCTGGCCCATATATTTGCCCGCGCGGTCGGCATAGCTAGTCTCGCACCGCTCGTTGCCCTTGAGGAACAGGAACTGGCACGCGCCCTCGTTGGCGTAGATCTTGGCGGGGAGGGGGGTGGTGTTGGAAAACTCCAGCGTCACATGGCCTTCCCAGCCCGGCTCAAGCGGGGTGACGTTCACGATGATGCCGCAGCGCGCATAGGTGCTCTTGCCCAGGCAGATGACCAGCACATCCTCGGGCACGCGGAAATATTCGACCGTGCGCGCCAGTGCGAAGCTGTTGGGCGGGATGATGCACACGTCGGTCTGCCGGTCGACCAGGCTGTTCGCGTCGAACGCCTTGGGGTCCACGGTCGCCGAATTGACGTTGGTGAAGATCTTAAATTCGTCCGCCACGCGCGCGTCGTAGCCGTAGCTCGACAGGCCGTAGGAGATGCAGCCGTCACGCCGCTGCGCCTCCTCGAACGGCTCGATCATGCCGTGCTTTTGCGCCTGTTCGCGAATCCAGCGGTCCGATTGAATGGCCATGGCCAAGTGATGTGCAAACCCGGCCCTGCGCACAAGGGGCTGCGCGTGCTTTATCCGCGAAGCTCAACGCCTGGCCAGGCGCTCAGAGCTGCTTCGCGCCCAGCTTGGGGTTGAGCTTCGCCACGTGGTTGAGCCACGCCTTGGGCCGCCGCAGCATGCTGGCAGGGTAGGTCACCTTCAACCCCGCGAGCTGCGCCATGCGCCCGACGAAATGGATGCAGTTGCGCCGGTCGAGATCGTAGAACTTGCCCGGCGCATTGTGCCACGCGACGACCTCGCGCTTGACCCGCGCATATTCGGCATCGCTGAGCGTGACCGTGAAGTGCCGGTTGGTGCTGCGGATGCTCTTGTCGTCTTCGCTGACGATCTTGTGTTCGACCGGCCCTTCGAGGATCGCAGTCGTGTTGCGCTTCGCGGTGAAGCCGAAATTCTCGTCCACCTTCGTGCCGTCGTCGAGCGTCCCTTCAAGCACCACGAAAGCGTGCGGATAGCGCCCGAACAGCACCGATCCGTCGAAGGAATGGAACGACATCCGCACCTCGGCAAAGGCCGCGTGGGACCAGGCGAGCGCGACCAGCGCGACGATCAGCTTGAGCGACTTCAGCATGGGGCCCGCCTCTACCAGATCGATGCGCGAAGCGGAACCGGTGCTGGCGCGTCAGAGGCTCGCCAGCAGGGTCGCGTTGCCGCCCGCCGCGGTCGTATCCACCGTCACCACCCGTTCGGTCGCGAAGCGGCTGACATAGTGCGGGCCGCCCGCCTTGGGACCGGTGCCCGACAGGCCTTCGCCGCCGAACGGCTGGCTTTCGACCACCGCGCCGATCTGGTTGCGGTTGACGTAGAAATTGCCGACCTTGATCCGCGATTCGACGAAGCGGCGCGTCTCTTCCACGCGGCTGTGCAACCCGCAGGTGAGGCCGTAGCCGACCGCGTTGATATCGTCGACGACCTGGCCCAGGTCCTTGTTCTTGAACTTGGCGACGTGGAGCACGGGGCCGAAATTCTCGCGCTGAAGGTGGCCGATGCCCTCGATTTCGATGATCGTCGGCAGCACGAAGCTGCCGCGGGCGAAGGCGGGATCGTCCTCGGCGCGCCAGATGGTGCGACCGATCGTTTCCGAACGCGCGATGTGCCGTTCCAGCGCGGCCTGCGCGTCATGGTCGATCACCGGGCCGACATCGGTCGAGAAGTCGGTCGGGTCGCCTACCACGAGCGCCTGGAACGCGCCGCGGATCATCGTCAGCATCTCGTCGTAGACGTCTTCCTGGATGTACAGCACGCGCTGCGCCGAGCAGCGCTGGCCCGCGCTCTGGAAGGCGGAGGCGACGACATCGCGGGTCACCTGTTCGGGCAGGGCGGTGCTGTCCACGATCATCGCGTTCTGCCCGCCGGTCTCCGCGATCAGCGTCGCGATCGAGCCGTCGCGCGCGGCGAGGCCGCGGTTGATCGCCTGCGCGGTCGCGGTGCTGCCGGTGAAGGATACGCCCGCGATGCGCGGGTCCGCCGTGATCAGCTGGCCTACCTCGCCGCCGCCGGGCAGCAGCTGGAAGACCTCTTCGGGGATGCCGGCGTCGTGGCACAGCCGCACCGCCAGCGCCGCGATCAGCGGAGTCTGCTCGGCAGGCTTGGCGACCACGGTGTTGCCCGCCGCCAGCGCGGCCGCAGCCGGGCCGATGAAGATCGCGAGCGGGAAGTTCCACGGGGAAATCGTGGCGAAGACGCCGCGCCCGGCAAGCTTCAGGTAGTTTTGTTCGCCGGTCGGTCCGGGCAGCGGGGTCGGCTCGATGAACAGCCGCCGTGCCTCGACCGCGTAGTACCGCAGGAAGTCGACCGCCTCGCGCAGTTCGAGCACCGCATCGACCAGCGTCTTGCCGGCCTCCAGCTGGCACAGCGAGAGGATTTCGTCGGTGTGCTTCTCGAACTCGTCGGCCGCCGCTTCTAGCAGCAGGGCGCGCTGTTCGCCGCCCAGCGCGTTCCAGCCGGGCTGGATCTTTTCCGCGCGGGTGATCGCATCCTCGACCTCTTCCGCGCTCGCATCGCGGCGGGTGCCGATCCGCTTGCCATGGTCGTGGGGCGCGGTGATCGGCGCGATTTCGCCGGGGATTTCGGCCTTGAAGGTGGGCGAGGCTTCCCACTGCCGCTCACGCATCTCGTGCAGCCGCTTGAGCAGCGGTTCGCGCACCAGCGGGTCGGCAAGGTCGACGCCGGCGCTGTTGAGGCGACCGGGGAAGATGTCCTTGGGCAGCGGGATCGCCGGGTTGCGCTTGGGCTCGAGCGCGGCGAGCTCCGCCACCGGATCGGCGGCGAGGTCCTGCGCGGACTGGCTCGCATCCGCCATGCGGTTGACAAAGGAGCTGTTGGCGCCGTTTTCGAGCAGGCGGCGCACCAGATAGGCGAGCAGGTCCTTGTGCCCGCCGACCGGCGCGTAGATGCGCACGGGCGTCTTCGCGTTACCTTCGGCCTTGGCGAGCGCGGAATAAAGCTCTTCGCCCATGCCGTGCAGGCGCTGGAATTCGAACTGCGTGCCCGCACCCGCGCGCTGCTTGATCGCGGCGATGGTATAGGCGTTGTGGGTGGCGAATGCGCCGTAGATGCGGTCCGGCGCGGACAGCAGCACGTCGGCACAGGCCATGAAGGACACGTCGGTCGACACCTTGCGGGTGAAGACGGGGAAATCCTCGAGCCCGGCGACCTGGCTGATCTTGATTTCGGTATCCCAGTAGGCGCCCTTGACCAGCCGGATCATGAACTTGCGATCGTGCTTCTGCGCGATATCGATCAGCCAGTGGCACAGCGGCACGGCGCGCTTCTGATAGGCCTGCACGGCCATGCCGAAGCCTTCCCAGCGCGATCCGTCGGGCCGCACGAACAGCGAATTGTCCGCCGCCATCGCCTCGACGATATCGAGCGAGAGTTCGAGCCGGTCGGCTTCCTCCGCATCGATCGAGAAATGGATGTTCGCGTCGCGGCAACGGCGCGCCAGATCGGTGACGATCGGCAGCAGCGCGGTCTTCGCCTTTTCGGCGTGGAAGATGTCGTATTTGGGATAGAGCGCGGTCAGCTTGACCGAGATGCCCGGGCTGCCCGAAATGGTGCCGTCGCTTTCGCTCTGCAGCCGCTCGATCGCGTCGATATAGGCTTTGCGGTAACGCTCCGCATCGGCGAAGGTCATCGCGGCCTCGCCCAGCATGTCGAAGCTGTGGGTCAGGCCCTTGGCGCGTTCGGGCGCGGCGCGCTTGAGCGCTTCGCCGATATTGCGGCCGAAGACGAACTGCCCGCCCAGGATGCGCATCGCCTGGAAGGTGGCGTTGCGGATGACCGGCTCGCCCAGGCGGTTCATCGCACCGCGCAGCGTGCGCTCCATCTTCTTGTGCTGGGTCTCGGGCTTTTCGAGCACCTCGCCCGTGAGCATCAGCGAGAATGTCGCCGCGTTGACGAAGGTGCTTTCGGACTTGTTGAGATGCTCGCGCCAGTTGATCTCGCCGATCTTGTCGCGGATCAGGGCGTCGGCGGTGCGCGAATCGGGCACCCGCAGCAGCGCCTCGGCGAGGCACATCAGCGCGATGCCTTCTTCGGTATCGAGGCCGTACTGGTGGAGGAAGGCATCGATCCCGCCGACCTCGCGCTTGCGCGCATCCTCGATCAGATCGACCGCAAAGGCATGGATGTGCCCGTGATCGCGGGTGAACACCTCCGCCTCGGCGAGGCGCCGGGCGACACAGGCCGCTTCTTCTTCGCGAAAGGCCTTGCGAATGGCGGTACGGTCCAGCGGTTCTACGCTGGGCATCGGCGTGTGGTCGGCGGGCGGATTTGCGGTCATCATGTCCATATGGAACTGCGAGGTGGACCCGACCATGGCGCATATCAAGCTTTGTGAATCGGCAGGTGCGCCTTCTCATGGAGCGAATCGAGGAAACGAAGCTACGGCTCGACGCCCGGCGGACTGTCCTCTAAGCTCCGGCAGAGTTCGAGAAACGAACATGGCACAGGATCGGAACCAGCGGTGACATTGGAGGAGGAACTGCGCGCATTTCCCCTGACCGGGCGTTTTCTGTTCGGTCGCCTGCGCGAAACCCTGACCCGCGAGGAGCGCGAGCTGCTCGAAAGCCTGCCCGAGCAGGTCGCGACCTTCGAAAACAGCGCCCGGATCGTGGAGGCGGGTGCGGTAGCCGAACGCAGCACCCTGCTGGTCGAAGGGTTCATCATGCGCGGGCTGAACAGTGCGAACGGCGGCGGAGAGAAGCGCTCCGCACTCAGCCTGCACGTGGCCGGCGATTTCGTCGACCTGCATTGCTTCGCGCTCAAGCGGCTGGACCACAATGTCGATACGATCGGCCCGGCCCGGCTGGCCTATGTGCCGCATGAGAAGCTGCAGGAGGTCTTGCGCGACCATCCCCATCTTGCGCGGCTGCTGTGGTCTTCGACGCTGCTCGATGCCGCGATGCACCGCCAGTGGATCATGAAGCTCGAACAGCTGACGACGCCGCGCCGGCTCGCGCATATCTTCGCCGAATTGTGGCGCCGGCTGGAAATGGTCGGCCTCGCCGATCGCGACGGTTTCGACACGCCGCTGACCCAGGCCGATCTGGCCGACATGAGCGGTTCGACCGCGGTCCACACGAACCGGGCCCTGCGCGAACTGCGCGAACGCGGGGTGGCCGAATTCCGGCGCGGGCGCGTCGTCTCCGCCAATCGCACGGCGCTGGAAGACTATGCTGACTTCGCAGCGGACTATCTTTATGGTGAGGGGCAGCTCGCCCTCGACAGTCGGGTTTTTGCAATATGATCGCTTTTGGACGCAGGTTTCGTCTGCAATTCACCGGAAGCTAACATGCATCAGTAGACGGTTTGCGCGAGGGCTGGCTATCCGCATGGCATCGAAAGGCATTTGGCCAGTAAGCGGTTGGCCAGTAAGAGGTTGGAAAGACGGGGGGCGATGGAATTTCCGAACACCGGCGATTTTCTCGCTGGCCGACTTCGCGACAAGCTCGCACATGACGACCTCGAGTTCATCGAGTCTCTGGTGGCGGAGCGGCGAGAGGCCGATACCGGCGAGGTCCTGCTGGCACGCGGCGCGGTGGCCGATGTCAGCACGGTCCTGATCTCGGGTTACATCTTCCGCACGATCCAGAGCGAGAACCGGCGCTTCATCGTGGGTCTGCACGTGCCCGGCGATTTCGTCGACCTGCACAGCTTCGCGTTGAAGCGGCTCGATCACGATGTCGTCGCCGCCGGGCCGATCACCTATGGCTCCGTCCCGCACGAGCGCCTGCGCGTCGCGCTGGAGGAAAGGCCCCGGGTGGCCCGCGCGCTGTGGTTCGCGACGCTGCTCGACGCGGCGATCCATCGCAAGTGGATCCAGATGCTCGAACAGCTCGATGCGCCGCGCCGCATCGCGCATATCTATTGCGAGCTGCAATGCCGGTTCGAGCTGATCGGGCAGGCCAATTCGCGGTCTCTGCGCACGCCTTTCACCCAGATAGATCTGGCAGACATGTGCGGGGTGAGCGCGATCCACGCCAATCGCGCGGTGGGCAAGCTGCGCGAACTGGGCCTTGCCGAGATTCGCCGCGGGGACCTTTACACCTCGGATTGGCGGGCGCTGCGCCAGTATGCCCAGTTCGAACCCGATTACCTCTATGGCGACGGGCCGCTGCGCTTCGATCAGGACTGGCTCTGATCGAAGCCGGGCGGCCTCGCGCAGGCTCAATCGCTGTTTTTCGGGCTTGGCGGTTGCCGCCGCGCCCGCCATTTGCCACACACGCTTCGAACGGGCGCTGATTTTGCACGGGCCGGCTCGCCTTCAGGCAGCGCCGGAGTGCCGCGCCATGCCACACCCGGCACGCCCGAAATTCAGGAGCGCATCTTGGCCGAACCGACACCCGAAACCGACGATCGCAGGATCGCCGAACCCCTGACCGAGCTGCCGATCGGCACCGCGGAGCGCGGCTTCTACCGGGGGTTCAGCAAGCATGTGACGATCCCCGGCAAGGTCTCGATCGCGCTGCTGATCGGCTGGGTCATCTTCTTTCCCGAGCAGGCGTCGAAATTCCTGACGCTGGCGAACACCACGATCATTGCAGGGTTTGCGGGCTGGTACGTCTATCTCGTCGCCTTCCTGACGCTCGTCACGTTCGTGCTCGCGATCATTCCCCAGTCGGGAACGCTACGGCTCGGCGCGCCGGGCGAGCAGCCCGAATTCGGGCGCTTCTCGTGGTTCGCGATGCTGTTCGGCGCAGGGATCGGCATCGGCATGCTGACCTATTCGACCGGGGAGCCGCTGGCCCATTTCCAGACCAATCCCGATACGATCCGCGGACTGACCGACCCGGTTTCGACCGGCAATATCCGCTCCGCCTACATGTATACCTTCCTCCACTGGGGCTTCGCCGCCTGGTCGACCTATGCGCTGGTCGGCCTCGCGGTGGGATATGTCGCCTACCGGCGCGGCCTGCCGCTCACGATTCGCAGCGGCCTTGCGCCGCTTTTCGGCACCAATCTTTCGGGCGTCATCGGCCATGTCATCGATATCTTCGCGGTGGTCGCGACCATCCTCGGCGTGGCGGTGACGCTGGGCCTGGGGGTGGAGCAATTCGTCGCCGGGCTCGATCGGCTGGGCATGGGCAGCTGGCTGATGACGGCGGAAGGCACCGCGTCGTCCTTCGCCATCGTGGCCTCTGTCGTCCTGCTGGTGGGCGCATCGACCGTGTCGGCGATGTCGGGCGTGGGCAACGGCATCCGCTGGCTCTCGAACCTCAACATGGGGCTTTCCTTCGTGCTGCTGGTGGTGTTCCTCGTGTTCGGTGCGGGGCTCTACGGCCTCGAACTGCTGGGCCTCGGCCTGTTCGACTATATCCGCACCCTGCCCGCGCACTCGCTGGCGCTGTTCTCCCCCGACGGGACCGAGATGGGCGACCGGCTGGCCCAGTGGCAGCTCGACTGGTCGGTGTTCTACTGGGCGTGGTGGATCGCCTTTGCGCCCTTCGTGGGGATGTTCATCGCCCGCGTATCGCGCGGACGCACGCTGCGCGAATTCGTGCTGGGCGTCGTGCTGGTGCCATCGCTGATGGGGTTCGTCTGGATGACGATCGTCGGCGGCACCGCGATCGAGCTGGAGCTGAGCGGCGCGGCGGGGGGCCAGATCCTCGACGCGACGATTTCGGACCAGCTTTACGCCACGCTCGCCGTGATGCTGAACGGCCCGGCCGCGACGCTGATGGCCGCGCTCGTCGTGCTTCTCCTGATGACGTACCTCATCACCTCGGCCGACAGCGCGATCCTGATCATCAATACGATCAACGGGGCGGGCGAGGACGACAGCGACAAGCGGCGGCACATCCTGTTCTGGGGCGGGGCGCTGGGGCTGGTGGTCGCCAGCATGCTGATCCTGGGCGGGATCGACGCGATCCGCATCACCATGATCCTGGGCGCGCTGCCCTTCAGTTTTGTGACCGCGCTGATGGCGATATCGGTACTGAAAGCCCTGAT
>Ga0114910_1000905_pt1 | contig 14539 bp, 10 predicted proteins | sample MalvireepMed_908_FD_83500 | JGI IMG/M metagenome (GOLD analysis project Ga0114910, IMG submission 83500) | Marine viral communities from the Global Malaspina Expedition - Malaspina viral metaG DeepMed_908 | ecosystem: Environmental > Aquatic > Marine > Oceanic | place: Mediterranean Sea...
CCGCATATTCGCTGATTTTCCTCCTGCCGGCTTTCACCCTGTATTTCGCCTATCGGACCGGCAGCCAAGACCGGCGCATGGCCATCCTGACCGGCCTTGCGGCAGTCTGGCTGTTCGCCATCCTGCTGGGCTTGCTGCAATTTGCCGCTCCGAGCATCGCGCCACGGTCCTTCGACAACGCGCATTCGGTTTACCCCGTAGGCTTCTTCGCCAATCGCAATCATCAGGCCTGCTTCGTCGCCATGGGGCTACCGCTGTTGGCGATGATGGTGCAGCGGCTGCGCGAGGGGCGGAGACCGGAAGACCAGCCGATCGTAATCGCAGCCGGTCTCGCGATCGCGCTGTTCGCGGTGATTGCGGTGCTCGGCACGGGATCGCGGGCGGGCCTGGTTCTCATCCTGGCATCGACCGGTCTGACCGCCGCGATCATGTTCGCCAGGTCGGGCACGGCGCAGGCGCGCATGTTCTGGCCTGCGATCATCGGCGGCGGAGCGTTCATGGCGGGTATCGTGGCCATCGCGCTGTTCGGCGGATCGAGAGCGGGCACGGCGGTATCGCGACTGGCGGCGGAGGATGATCCGAGAGAGGAAATCTGGGCCATCACTATCGATGCGCTGCAGGCTTTCTGGCCGATCGGCTCGGGCGGCGGCACCTATCGCCGGGCGCTGGAAGTCTTCGAACCGGTTGCGGCCATCGGCAGCCGCTACATCAACCACGCGCATAACGACGTGCTTGAACTGGTGATGGAGTTCGGCATCCTGGGCGTCGCAGTCATCGTCTTCATCCTGGGCTGGATGGGCATGATGGTGCTGCGCGCGCGCAAGATCGCCCCGGCACCCGCAATGGTGATCGGCCTGGCACTGGTTTCGATCGCGATGCCGTTGATCCATTCGATCGTCGATTACCCGCTCCGCACCGCAGCAATCCTGACCGCGACATTTCTCGCCGTCGCGGTCGCAACCAATTCTGCACAGGCCAGCCCTGTCCGTCGACGGGCGAAAAGGTGACATCTTGCATTGCAGCAAGGTGGGCCGTTCCATAAAGGCCACTGCGAACGTTTTAGACTTCGAGGGGAAGTCATTTGAAAGTTGCGATTTTCGGGCTCGGCTATGTGGGCTGCACCGGTGCGGCATGTATCGCGAGCCAGGGCCACACGGTCATCGGCATCGATCCCAGTATCGACAAGGTAGAGGCCATTCGCGCCGGTCGATCGCCAATCAGCGAGCCCGGTATCGACGAACTGCTGGCCAAGGCCCATGCCGATGGTCGTTTGGATGCAGTCAAGGAAGTGACCGACGAACTCGACGATTGCGATATCGCAGTGGTCTGCGTCGGCACCCCCAGCGGCCCCGACGGGGCGCACAACATGACCTATATCGCGCAGGTTGCGCGCGCGATTGCGGCCGCCGTAGATCCCAAGCGCGAGAACCCGCTGACCGTGGCCTTCCGCTCCACCATGCGCCCGGGCAGCACGGAACAGATCATCGCGCCGATCTTCCGGTCCTTCCTCGGCGATGCGGCGGACACTGCGGTGGAGCTGGTCTACAACCCTGAATTCCTGCGCGAAGCGACCGCGATCGAGGATTATTTCAATCCCCCCAAGATCGTGCTCGGTACGATTTCGGGCGAACCTTCGGCGAAGATGGAAGCCCTGCACGAGGGGATCGACGCGCCCGTTTTCCACGTCGGGATTCGCGAGGCGGAACTGACCAAGTTCGTCGACAATGCATGGCATGCGGTGAAAGTCACCTTCGCCAACGAGATCGGCCGCGTCTGCCAGCTTCAGGGTATTTCGGCGAAGCAGGTGCACGAGATTTTCGTGTCCGACCGCAAACTCAATATCTCGCCCTACTATACCCGGCCGGGCGGCGCGTTCGGTGGCTCTTGCCTGCCGAAAGACGTTCGCGCGCTGCAGCATATTGCGAGCGACAGCGGTGCGAATACGCATCTGGTCGATTCGCTTCTGCGCTCCAACGCGGCCCACAAGCATCACCAGTTTACCGAGGTTACCCGCGATCTGGAGGCGGGTGCGAAAGTCCTGCTGGTCGGCCTCGCCTTCAAGGCCGACACCGACGATCTGCGCGAAAGTCCTTCGGTGGACCTCGCGCGCAAGCTGCTCGATGCAGGATATGATCTGAAGATCTACGATCCGCTGCTCAGCCCGGAAAAGCTGGTCGGCCAGAACCTGGGCTATGCCTACGCCAACCTCCCTGCGATCGATTCGCTGATGGTCGACAAGGCAGGGGCGCAAAGCGGCGACTTTGCGATTGCGGTGGCGACCAACCGGCTGGTCGATACGCTCGACCTGGGCGGTGTGCGGACCATCGATCTGAGCACGATCCCATGACCTCCGCGATTGCCGCCGGAGAGGTGGACGAGAGCAATACCGTCCCGACCTACATCGAAGGCCAGCCGCTGGCCGGCAAGGGCGTGCTGATCGTGGTCGAGAACCTGCCCCTCCCCTTCGACCGCCGCGTGTGGCAGGAAGCGCGCACGCTGCGAGCTGCCGGGGCCGAGGTTTCGGTAATCTGCCCCAAGGGCAAGGGCTACGAGAAGTCCTACGAACTGATCGACGGCGTTCACATCCATCGCCATTCGCTGCCGCTCGACGCGAGCGGCGCGCTGGGCTTCCTGCTCGAATACGGCGCTGCGCTATTCTGGGAAACGCTGCTGGCGTGGAAGATCTATTTCAAGCGCCGGTTCGATGTGATCCAGGGCTGCAACCCGCCGGATCTGATCTTCCTCGTTGCGCTGCCCTTCAAGCTGCTGGGCGTGAAGTACATTTTCGACCATCACGACATCAATCCGGAGCTTTACGAGGCAAAATTCAATCGCCGCGGGTTCTTCTGGAAGCTGATGGTCCTGTTCGAAAGGCTGACCTTCAAGGCCGCCGACGTCACGATGGCAACCAACCGCAGCTATCGCCAGATCGCGATCGAGCGCGGCGGGATGGATCCGGACAGGGTCTTCGTCGTCCGCTCCGGCCCCGATCTCGGTCGGCTGGTGCGCGTCCACCCGGTCGAAAGCTGGAAGAACGGCCGCGCCCATATGGTCGGCTATGTCGGCGTGATGGGCGATCAGGAAGGGATCGACCTGCTGATCGAAGCGGTCGACCATCTGGTGCACGAACGCGGACGCGACGATATCCAGTTCTGTCTGGTGGGTGGCGGGCCCAGCCTCGCCTCGCTGAAAGCCATGGTCGACGAACGCGGCCTGGGTGAATTCGTCACCTTCACAGGCCGCGCGCCGGACGAAGTGCTGTTCGAGGTTCTCTCGACCATGGATGTCGGCGTCAATCCCGACCGGGTCAACGCGATGAACGACAAGTCCACCATGAACAAGATCATGGAATACATGGCGATGGGCAAACCCGTCGTGCAGTTCGACGTGACCGAAGGGCGATTTTCCGCTCAGGAATCATCGCTTTATGCCGAACCGAACAATTCCAGCGATCTGGGTGCCAAGATCATCGAGCTGATCGACGATCCTGCCCGGCGTGAGTCCATGGGCCTCGCCGGACGCGCGCGGGTGGAAACCGAACTCGGCTGGGGGCGTCAGGTCGAACCACTGCTGGCGGCCTATGCAAAGGTCCTTGAAATACCAGTTGCAAATACATCGCAGCAGGGTGGCAATCCGGGCTAAATCGCCGGTTCATTCGCTTGCTTCTATCACCCCAGCTGGGTATGCCCCCCGCGGGAACACCTGGGAGCCTTTCAATGAAACTTTCTGGTCGCACACGTCCTTGCGGCGCAGCGCTTTTGTTCTTGGCGATCGGGCTTGCCGGTTGTGCCAGCACACCGCCCCCCACCCCCGGACTGGTCGGCCCCATGCAGGAGCCGCAAGGCATCGCGGGGCAATATGCCATGGTCGCGGCGGAGAACTACATCCTGCGCCCGGGCGACCGCGTAAACATCGCTGTTTTTCGCGAACCCGACCTGTCGATCGGTGAAGTGATGATTCCCGCCAACGGCAGCATCTCGATGCCGCTTCTGGGGATGGTGAAGGTCAGCGGCCTCACGCCCGAGCAGGTTCGCCAGACCGTCGAAGCACAGCTTGGCGCGCGCTACCTGAACGACCCGAGCGTAAGTGTGAACGTGATGAGCTACGGCTCCCACCTCGTCACCGTCGAAGGCGCGGTCGAGCGGCCCGGGATCTTCCCCTTCCAGCCCGGCACCACTCTTTCCGGCGCGCTTTCGCTTGCGCAAGGCCCCGATCGGATCGCCGACACCGATCAGATTGTCGTCTTCCGGGATACGCCGGAAGGCATGACCATCGCCCTGTTCGATCTGACTGCAATGCGTCGGGGAACGATGATCGATCCCGCGCTGCAACCTGGCGATCGGGTCGTCGTCGGGACCTCCGGGCTTTCGCAGATCTGGCAGGACGTGCTCGAAGCGCTGCCGGGGATCGCCATCTTTACACGTGTCCTTTAATGCGAGTTTTTCTTCATGAATGCGGATGAACGCTTGGTCGGCGCGCGCGGACGCAACGACCTGGTGATCGAAGAAGGTGGCGCGCGGCGCCCCAACGATGGCGGAAGCCAGTTCGATCTTGCCTATATTCGCTCGGTCCTTTGGCGCGAGCGTTACGTGCTCGCTGCCTGCATTGCGGTGTCGCTGCTCCTCGGTCTCGTCGTTACGCTGCTGACCACGCCCGAATATCGCGCCTATGCCTCGATCGAGGTGGAGGAAGCGAACGGGCAGATCGTCGAAGGGCAGGATCTCGATCCGGACCTGCGGGCAAGCGACGTGTTCACCTATATGAGCACGCTCACCCAGGTGATCGGCAGCCGCTCCACGGCGCTGACCGTTGTCGATGAACTCCAGCTCGACCGGAGCCAGTCGTTCCTCGAAGATTCCCTACCCGATAGTTTCACGAGCCTGCCTGCCGAAGAACAGGCTCAGCTGCGTCGCACCATCGCCGCCGAGAAGCTGGCGAGCAATGTCATCGCCGAACCGGTCGAACGCTCGCGCATCATGCGCGTGGGCTATAGCTCGGAAGACCAGGCGCTTACCGCTCGTGTCGCCAACGCCTACGTCGAAGCGTTGCTGCTCGCCGAGCTGCAGCGCGGTACGGAAACGAACACCTACGCGAGGGAAATTCTGCAAGAACAGATCGCGCAGGTTCGCGATGCCCTGCAGGAAGCGGAAAGCAACGCGATCAATTACGCGCGCGACAACCGCATTGTTGGGCAGCCGATGGCGCTTTCGGGCGGCAGTGGCGACGAGGAAGGTAGCAGCCAGCCGGCGGGAACCGCTCAGACCATCACGGCGACCAACCTTGCCACGGTCAACGACACCTATGCTGCCGCGCGTATCCGCCGGATCGAGGCGGAACAGCGCTGGCTGGCCGTGCAGGACCTTTCCGCGCTGCAGGTGCCGGAGGTGCAGAACAACCCCGTCGTGCAGCGACTGCTGGGCGAGAAGAGCGCGATCGAGCGTGAGCTGACCGAACTGCGGCAACGCTACCGCGACGATTATCCGCAGGTCGCCCAGCTGCGGGCCCAGCTTTCCGCGATCGACCAGAACATCAACGGTATCGCCAACAACGTGAAGAGCGTGATCCGCGACGAATATCGCATCGCGCAGCGGCAGGAAGCCGGGCTTCTGTCGGAACTCAATTCGGTGTCCGACACTGCAATCGAGGAACAGGGCCGCAGGGTTCAGTTCAACATCCTGAACCGCGACGTTCAGGCCCTGCAGGACCAGCTCGATAGCCTGTTGAGCCGTTACAACCAGATTTCCTCGGCGGCGAATATCGAATCCAGCCGCCTGTCGAGCCTCGATTCTGCCCAGGTGCCGACTTCGCCTTATTCGCCCAATCTGTTTGCCAACCTTCTGATCGCGCTGCTGATCGGTCTCGCTCTGGGGATAGGTCTGACGATCCTGCGCCAGATCTTCGATGACCGTGTGCGCTCGCCGCGTGATGTCGAGACGAAGCTTGGCGTGCCTTTGCTGGGCAGCATCCCCTTCACCGAAGGCAACATGCTCGACAACGTCTCCGAAGCGCATTCGCATGTGGCGGAGGCCTACTCTGCGCTGCGGGTGGCATTGGACTTCACCTTCGGTCGGGCGGCTCATCCGGTCCTGCAGGTCACCAGCAGCTCGCCTTCGGAAGGTAAGTCGATCACATCGATCGCGCTGGCATCCGACTATGCGCGTGCCGGGCGTCGGGTGCTGCTGGTCGATACCGACCTGCGCAAACCGAGTATCGGCAGGTCCCTGCGGACAAAGGCGGACGATGCCGACCGCGGCGTGATGAATGTTTTGACCAAGGATGCGCCGATCGAAGAGGAGATGCTGGTCGACACCATCGAGAACCTCGACGTGCTGGCGCTTGGCCCGTTGCCGCCCAACCCCGTCCAGATTCTGTCGAGCGACCTGCTGCCCAAGTTCATCGAGCGGTACCGCCATTCGTACGACATCATCATTCTGGATACTGCGCCGGTCATCGGCCTGGCCGACTCGCCGATCATCTCGCACTTCGTGGACGCGACGCTGTTCGTGGTCGAAGCGAACCGCGCCCACTACGGCCAGGCCAAGGCCGCGATGCGCCGCCTGCAGGATGTCGGAGCGAATGTCGTTGGTGGGGTGCTGACCAAGTACCGTCCGCTCGAAGCCGGTGACTCGTATAGCTACAGCTATACCTACTACGCTTATGGGTCTTCGCCGACCGCGCTGGAGCAAAAGGCCGATGCCACCTGAGCGGAGGCGAGCCCAGAGACGCCCGGTGCCGATCGGTCGTACCATCGGCGCCGCGCTCGCCGGCCTCGCGTTTGCGATAGTCGCGCTATACGGCCTGGTGCTCCAGGGTAACGTCATCATGAGCGGGCAGCTCGGTTCGCAACCGCTGGCGGCGGCACCTTTGGCACGCGCGCTCCTCGCTGCCGATCCCAGCGCAACCGACGAGAAAGACGCTTTCGTTGACCGCGCGATCCGTCAGTCTCCACTCAGCCCGGAAGCATTCACCTATCTCGGCCTGAATGCGCAGGGGGATCGGGCCGATCGGCTGCTTCGGCATGCGGGCGTGCTGTCGCGCCATGACAGTTTGACGCAGCAGACCCTCTATAATCACTTCGTGGATGAGGAGCCTGCCTTCGCCTTGGTACAGGCCGAGGCGCTGATGCGTCGCGGCCGGGGAATGGACGTGCTGTTCGCCGACTTTGCGAGCCGCCTGGAAAGCGACCCTGCATTCGAAAAGGCGCTCGCCGATTCGATCCAGCGATCGGCAGGCGAAGCATGGCCGGCAAACTTTCTGTCGGCCCATGCAACCGATCTCGCCGATGCCGATCTGGTTTCCCTCACGCCGAAGCTGCGCGATCAAGAAGGCCGTTTCGACCGGCGCGCCGCCTCGCAAGTGATCGAGACCCTGCGACAAAACGGCCGCATCCCACTTTCGATGCAGATGTATGCCGCCATGATCGCTCCGGAGGGATATCCTCTCCGACTGACATGGGACCAGGAATCGGTCGGCGGGAGCGCATTCGGCTGGCGCGTTGGCCAGGGTTACCGTGTAGGGACCAATTCCAGGGGCGCCCCCGTTCTAGAGCGATCGAGTTCGCTCAAATCGGACGGTGTCACGCGACTGCTCTCACTCTCACCCGGAACCTACCGTCTTCGCCCGGTCGATGACGCTGTACGCAGCGGCAGCTGGCGCTGGCGGCTCTCCTGCAATGGGGAAACGCGCGAGATCACGGGCACGAACTGGGACGAGGCCATCTCGATCAGTTCCGATTGCCCGGTGCAACGCCTTCACCTCAGCGCGCCGATCGGCAGCAAGGCCTCTCTGGGAGCGCTGATCTTCGAAAAGGTCGAGGCATAGCGGGAAAGAGCGCGATGCTATCGCAGCTCAGCCAGCCGAAGGATCCGAAGCTTCCGTCGTCCCGATAGCGTCCGCCAGACCCTGGCGATAAGTTGCGGCAATCGCGTCGCGGCGGAAGAGCTGGGCCGCGGGAGACTGCTGCCATTGCGCCAGTGCGTCTTTCAGGAACGCCTGCTGTTCGACCAGCCGGACAAGTGCCTGCGCGATTTCCGACGCATCGTCCGGATCGACCGCAATCGCGAACGGCAGATCATCGAAATAGCCGTCCACGGCCATATTGCGCGGATAGACGATCGGACAGCCGGCGAGCAGCGCTTCGATAAAGACCAGTCCGAAGCTCTCCCGCTTCGACACCATCGCAAATCCCGCCATGCCGTTCATCCGGTCCTGAATCTCTGAATGCGGAACGGGCCCGATCAGGCGTGAATGGCGACTGTCGCCGATCATCGCCGATATCGCAGCGACATCCTCTGCATCGCCTCCTCCGGCGATCTGCAATTCGATCTCGGGCTGCGTCTTACCGGCGCGCTTCACGGCCTCGACCAGGGTCTCGATGTTCTTGAGTTTACGCAACCTGAGATGAAAGGCCGTAAGTACCTGTGGTGGCGCTTCGCGCGGTGGCAGGATGCGGTCTTCCGGCGTCGGGCAGGGAAGGAGCACCGTCGCTCCCTCGCGCGGGCCGAATGTGCTCTCCATCAGGCTTGCGATCCATGGCGAGTAAGCGAAGACGACTGCCGCCTCGCGCCAGATGCGCCCGAAGAGCGGTTTGAGGTCGGGCCGCGCCCGCAATATCCGCTCATCTGTGTTGCCTTGCAGACTGATCGCAAAGGGGATGTCGAACCTTTGCGCCAGTTCATGGGCCACGATGCCTTCTACGGTCAGCTTGTGCCCATGCACCAGCTGCGGCTGAATACCGCGCCCGGCCATGTCCTGGGCGACCCAGCCCGCCAGCCGGACGAGCATGGCGCGGTGATAGATGCCTTTCGGCGGGGCGGCGTAGCTCACCGACGTCGTTTCGGGACCGGTTGCGACTTTTCGGACCGGGAGCTCCGGCGCGATGGGGTTGCGTGCCATGGCAGCGACAAGCCGCGCCGCGCCCGGCGTCATGCGATTGAGCGAATAGCTATGCTGCGGCCATTCGCCTTCGATAGAAGCAATATGGGATGCGACCACCTTCGATTTGCGAGCGTCGATCGCATCGGGCAGATCCGCAGAAAGGTGGACGATCATGGCCCCCGGCCCGCCTCAGGCTCCACTCGGCACGTATGGCGGCTTTCCGGCAAAGGCGGGGGCCTGCGACACGGCTTCGGGCGGCTCGTCGGATGTCACCGTTTCGCGCTTGATCGAGAAAACCGTCGCGGAGAGCGACGCGGCCGCGCCAAGCATGAGCATGAACAAGATCTGGGTCGATCCGAAGAGCGTCACCGTGAACATCATCAATTCGAGCGAGAAGAGGGCGATCAGCACACCGATCCGGGTATCACGCTCGATCGAGGGCGGCAGTTCGGAGACGCGGCGGCCAAGCTTGAACATGATGGCAATCGACCCGCCGAGCAACAGCAGCGAGGCTGGGAGCCCGAAGCGAACAGCCATCCAGAGAAAATGCGCATCGATCGTTTCGTGGACCATCCAGCGGGCGCGTTCCCACGAGTTCCATCCGACGCCGAGCAGCGGATTGGCCTTCACGCTCGCGGTTCCAAATTCCCAGACCGCGAGGCGATACCAGGACGAGCTCGAATTGAACGTCAGATACCGCGTGACGACCGAGACAATGCCATTTTCCGATCCGAACTCGACGATCACCAGCCCAAGTATCGCAACGATGAACATATGCTGCCAGTTGAGACCATCAATCTTGCGCTGCAGACCGTTGTAAAAGATCAGGCCCGCCGAAATCACCAGCGCCAACAAAGGCCCCGAACTAAGGGTGAAGAAGCACATGGCCGCTGCGGCCATGCCCATCATGCGATAGACGGGATTTTTCACGGCGTACCAGTATATGGCCAGGAACATTGCCAGATGAAGCCCACCCAAGATGGGATGGGAAAACGGGCCGTACGCACGCAACAGCCCCAGACGGTAGTACAAATTCTGCCGTCCCAACCCGTCGAGCCCTCCAAAAACTTCGGCCATCAAGGGGCGGACGAAGAGCTGGCTGCTCAGGCTCTCCGCCATCATGGTCAGCCCGGCAATTGCCAGCCCGGGCGCCAGGATTACCAGAAACACCTGAAAATCGCGGGTCGTGCGAATGCTGGACCGCGCGAGGAAATAGCTCAGGCCAAGATCGACAGTGACCGACATCCCTGTCTCCAGCGCCACTGCGATCGAATGGTTCGCCCATAGCGAAACGGGGATCAGCAGCAGACTGGTCAGGATCACGAGATCCCACACGTTGAACCGGTCGAAATTGAGGAATGCACGCCGCAGAATCAGCGGGATCATGGCGAACAACAATACGCGGTAAACGTAAAAGCTGAGGTCGCCGATCGAGACGCTGACTTCCGGCGGAATGAGCGTCGAATAGGCCAGCAGCACCAGCGGCAGCATGTGCATCACGTCAGGCTGGACAAGCCTCTGTCGGGCCGTAAGCGGGCCTGTACGAGCGATCCGTGGTTGCTGCCCTGGTGCGTGAGCGGAGCGAAAACCCATAGGTCCTGCCGTCATCTCGTGGTCCCCGCGCGAGCTGTCGCGATCTTCGGCTTGGTCATCATCGATAGCCCTCGAGCCAGTCCTTGCGATTTTCCCACACCGACTTCCACGTCTCTTCGCGGCCCTGCCCCGCCCCGGCCTTCGAGCCGACCGACGATGCTAAACGTCGCGCGCCCGCGCCCAAGAGCAACAGGCCGACCCCGATCGGAGCCGTAACCGGGCTCCAGTGGTCGCGCACCAGCGTGACCTTGGCCTTGAGCAATCGTCGCAATTTGTCTTCCCGCTTGCTGGTCGCCGCACCAACGAGATGCATGATCTGGGCATCCGGCGTGATCATCGGCTGATATCCCAGCCGTGCAGCGCGCAGGCACATGTCGGCCTCTTCGCCATACATGAAATAGCGCGGGCTGAAACCGCCCAGCTCGCGCCACAGCTCGGTCCGGATCAGAAAGAAGCAGCCGACCACGATGTCGACTTCGCGCACCGTATCGCGCTGCCAGTTGCCCATCGCCTCGGGATTGAACAAGCCCGAACGGGGAAAGGCGTTGGTAAGCCCGGTGGCCGAGCAAAACAGGCTCCACGGCGTCATCTTCGCCCAGCAGGATGCAATGTTGAGCGATCCATCGGGAAAGACCGTACGCCCGCCGACGATGCCTGCCTGCGGATTGGCCTTGGCAAAGGCGAGCAGGTTCTCGACTGCATTGGGGTAGGTTTCGGTATCGGGGTTGAGGAGCAGCAGCCACTCGGTCTCGGCCTTCTCCGCCACGACGTTGTTCGCCATCGCGAAGCCCACGTTCTCTTCGCTGCGGATCAGTTCGATATCGGGAAATTGCGCCGCGATTGCATCGGCCGATCCGTCGGCAGAGGCATTGTCCCACACGACCAGCTTCATTGACACGTCGCCCGCATTTTCGAGCAGGGTTTCGATCGCCTTCAGGGTGAGGTCGCGCGTGTTGTAGCTGACCATGATGACGGTCACCTCGGCAGAGCCGGCGCCATCATTCGCGCGCGATGTGACGATTGGATCAATCATGTGCATCCCTGGGAAGCTGCGTTGTGGACCGAGGATACCACCGGAAAATCCCGGCCACGGGCACGCATGCGATCCAGCGGCGCAATGCCACGAAACGCTGGCATTTGGCAACGCCTGAGATGGACCGGACTTGCGTCACTGGTCGCACTCCCGATGGCAACCCACCCATGGACTGCGAGAAACGGCTTTCCTACAGATAACCTATCTTGATAGAGCGAGGCTCATTTATAACCATATAGGTGATTTTATGATCGATCGCTTCGCCTCGTATCAAGACAGTCCCTCCGGCCCGGCGCAGGAGTGCTTCGCCATCACACCCGACGACAATGCCGACCTGCCGGTCGCGACAAAGGCGATCTATGTCGGTGGCGCGGGTGATATCGTGCTTCGACCGCTCAGCGGGTCGAGCGATGTTACGTTTGCCAACCTGCCCGACGGCGCGATCCTGGATGTCCGCGCGCGAGCCATCCGTGCAACCGGCACTACCGCCACGGCTATGGTGGGGCTGGCCTGATGGGCGCGTTCGGCTTTGCCGGTCGCGCACGCCACCGGCGTCATTTCGCCCTGTCCCGCAACGCACGGTTCGATCACATCCTGCGCGATGGCTGGCGCCTGCGTTGGCCAGGCCCCGGTCCATTACCGACCGGCGCCATCGCGGAACGCGCCGGATTCGACGGTTCGGGCAACGCGGTCCAATATTCCGAGCCTCTCAGTCCCGCCGTCTCCGTGCGCGAGCCCTGGCCCGACGAGGCGAACGTCTCACTCACAGATCGGGCGCTGGAGAAATATCTCTACACTAGCGACAGCGTGAGCGGGCTGACCAATGGTTCCACCCTCGCCTCCCCCCGACCGATCGCGGCCTGGCTCATGCCGTCGCACCTCGTCGTCGGTGACAGCGTCCGGTGGGAGATCGCAGCCTTCCACAAGGATGGGCGGATGGGGCGGCAGGTTGCCTGCGTGCGCGTGCGCGCGACCGACGGCACCAATGCCACCGCATGGCAACATGTTGCCAGCACCCACGTTTCCGCAATGTGCGAAGACGCACATCCGGTGGAAGTCTATGGTGCGAGCCTCGACGTTTCGGCCTTGCCCGATGGTGCGGCCTTCTGGCTGGAGGGAGAGGTCCTCCCCTGGCTCGGCACGCAGGGCGCGATCCTGCGAAGCGAAGAAATATCGAGCAGGCGTGGGTTTTCGCGGCGTTGGTTCCGGCGCGACACCGCGCGCGATGCAGCGCCGCCGCTCGCCTACGTGGCGAGCACCGGCCACGATGGTACGGGCGTCATCTCGTCTGCCGCCGCGACCGCATCGGCGAGTCCCTTTCTGACGGTCGGCGGCGCGATCGACGCGGCGCGCAGCCAGGTGGGTACGACCCGCGGTGCGATCGACGGGCTGCGGATCCGGATCCTCGATACGGTCAATCTGGACTCGCCCAATGTAAGCTTCGTCAATTCCCAGGATGTCGCCGCAGTGGTGATCGAGCGGGCACCGGCCACCTCGCGAAGCAACGCCATCGTCACGACCAACAAGCCGCTGCGCCCCCAATTCACCGATCATTCGAGCGGGATCGGTGATGGCGCACTTATTTTCCGCGATGTGACGCTCAGGATCGGTGCCGCGAGCCACACCATGAAGGGAGAGCCCGGCAGCAACCTGTTCGTGCAGTTCTGGAACACGGACATCGACTACCAATCGAACAGTAACAATTTCCGGTCGAGCAGCGATATCGCCTTCTTCGGCATGACCGCAATCAACTGCGCGGGCGGCCTGAGCGCGAGCTCGAGCGGAAAAATCCGCATGCTGCGCGGGGTCTCCGCAAATCTTGCCGGGACGAACTACACTGGATGGAACGTCATCGGCTGCGCGCTGTCCAGTGTGGGCGGAGTATCCTACGACGACCCGACGCAAGACGGCCATATCCTGTGCAACAACGAGTTTCGCGGACTCGGCGCAGATGTCGTCCCGATCAGCTTTTTCGCCGCCAACCCGGGCGACGATCTGGGCTCGGTCGCCATCGTCCAGAACCTGGTCGAGATGACGGCCCCTGTGAGCGCAACCGGGCTGCGCCTGTCCGCCGACCAGGCTTTCGGTAACGTGACGCACGCTGTCGTCGTTCACAATACTGTTGCCGGGGCGTCCGGGAACGGGCGCTTCAATCTCGCCTACGACGAACATCCGACCGTTGCCCGCCAACATCGCTTCATCAGCTTCAAAGGCAACCTCGGGCCGCAGTTCAACACCAAGGGCGATATCTTCTCCGGCAGTCAGGGCTATCCCGAGCTGCGCACCGGTAATCTCGCCTTCCACCACGGGGTCGGCTGCGCGGGAAATTACTCGGAGAACGCCAATGCGAGCGGGGACGCACTCAGTTACGGCTTCGCCTATCCCGGGCCGGGCACGATCATTGCGGGCGGCGACGCGCTGTTCGTGGACCGGCAATCGGTAAGTATTTCGGGCGAGACCTTTACGGCCGGGACAGGCGGCGGCGACTATCGCTTGCAGGCAGGCAGCCCGGCACGCGGCATTCTTGCCGAACCGGTGCTAGGCTTCGATCTGGCGGGCGATGCACGCGGTGCGGGCGCACAATCGGCCGGATGCTACGTGTGACTATGATTCAGCAGTCCGGCGTCCTGCGAAGAGACGCCGGACTGCAGGCGGCCTTCCCGCCACCAATTGCGCGTTGCAGCGCACCATAGGCTTGGCTAACGGGTCCAGACCGCAGCTGCGGGCCATCGGGCAATCCGCGTTGCCCTGGTCCATTGAGTGGCGGAAGCTTGGGGGCCGTTTTGGCGAATTGGACCAAACTGTTGGTATCGCTTCGCGAGCACAGCGTCGTGGCGGCCTTCTTGGGCGCAGGCGGTTTCGCGGTCGCCGGTCGCGCGCTCAATCTGCTCAGCACGGTCCTGCTGATCAACCAGCTTGGCAGCGCCAATTACGGCATTTATGCAATCGGCCTGGCGCTGCTGATGCTGCTGGCGATCCCCGCCAATCTCGGCATTCCCGAATTCATCGCCCGCGAACTGGCTGGCGAGCAGGAGG
>Ga0114910_1000910_pt1 | contig 14454 bp, 14 predicted proteins | sample MalvireepMed_908_FD_83500 | JGI IMG/M metagenome (GOLD analysis project Ga0114910, IMG submission 83500) | Marine viral communities from the Global Malaspina Expedition - Malaspina viral metaG DeepMed_908 | ecosystem: Environmental > Aquatic > Marine > Oceanic | place: Mediterranean Sea...
AGTCTTGCAATACGCGGGCAAAGCCGGTACCCCAGCGCGGTTGTTTGCTACAGCGCGTGGGGCCTTGAGCAGGTTGCCATGAAAGCTGTAACGCTCTGAAATGATGCATGATGGATCCGTGCCCGGATCATGACATGCATGGAGCATCAGGAGAGATGTATGACCTATGTGGTGACCGACAATTGTATTCGCTGCAAATACATGGATTGCGTTGAGGTTTGCCCGGTGGACTGTTTCTACGAGGGTGACAATATGTTGGTCATTCATCCGGACGAATGCATCGATTGCGGCGTGTGCGAGCCCGAATGCCCTGCAGAAGCCATCAAACCCGACACCGAGCCGGGGCTTGAAAAATGGCTTGAGGTCAACACCGAGTTTGCCGACAAATGGCCCAACATCACCATCAAGCGTGATGCGCCTGCCGACGCCAAGGACTTTGACGGCAAGGAAGGCAAATATGAGCTGTACTTCTCTGCCGAGCCCGGCGAAGGCGACTGACCGGTCTGCACTCGAGTTTGCTTTTGTTGCGATGCGGTGGATTCAGCTGCGCGCTGCCGCACGGCTAACCAGGCGGTAACTTGGTTTGCCACAGAGCTTTTGGCCGTGCGTGCAAATCATTGATTTGCACCATTTTTTGTGATACATATCATAATACTGACATCTTCAAGGCGCCGTCAGGGCGAAACAAGAAGCAAAAGCGGAAGCAAACGTCCCTCATAGCGGTAAGCCTTTCCTTGCAGCGCAACGCTGCCGGTTTGACATTTTCCGCGCGATGGTTGCCTTTGATATTTTTGCCTTGTCGAGCTTTTGAAAGCGTTGTCAGCGCGATGTGCCTGCCGGCCATCGCAGGACCGGTCCGGGCAACCCATGCCCGGCTCCCAGTGTCCGTTTCCGTAACAGGGAGTTTTGAAAACGCATGACAACCCAGCAGAAAAAGCCTTCACAGAGACAGGGTTTCAAGACCGGTGAATCGATCGTTTATCCAGCCCATGGCGTTGGGCAGATCGTTGCTATCGAAGAACAGGAAGTCGCAGGACACAAACTCGAATTGTTTGTGATTGATTTTGACAAAGACAAGATGCGCCTCAAGGTGCCCGTCGCCAAGGCGCTGACGATCGGCATGCGCAAATTGTCGGAAACAGATTTCGTCGAGCGCGCCCTGAAAGTTGTTCAGGGCCGGGCCCGCGTCAAGCGGACCATGTGGTCGCGCCGCGCGCAGGAATATGATGCTAAGATCAATTCCGGCGATCTTATTTCGATCGCGGAAGTGGTTCGTGACCTCTATCGCGCCGAGAATCAGCCGGAGCAGTCATATTCGGAGCGCCAGCTCTATGAAGCGGCTCTCGACCGGATGGCCCGTGAACTCGGTGCTGTCAACAAGATGTCCGACACCGAAGCGGTGCGCCTGATTGAGGTCAACCTCAACAAGGGGCCGAAGCGCGGCAAGGCCAATGATGAAGACGGCGCTCAGGAAGAGGCAGCCTAAACCTCATCCAGCGTCATCTTTGAGATCAAGCCCGGGCCGTTCCACGTGCCCGGGTTTTTTTGTGCCTGGTATTTTGCCGGCGTTCGGCGTTGCGGGTCGCTGTCTGTGCGGTCGCAGCTGCCTGAATGCCGCGCCTGAAACAGCCTTTGCGTACCCCAAGTATGGAAAATGACGGTGTTTGACAGATTCTGGAGAATCTTCGGAACCATTCGGGATTTCAGATCGTTAGCTTAGAGAATTGGCGATGATGCCGTTCTGCGGTGGGCGATCACGCCTTTATCATCGGGTGTGATGATCTGTTTTGGCCTGGCGCCCGTACACTCAAGTGAACCGCAATAAGCCGGAGAGTGTCATGAAAGCGATTACAGCAAATAGGCAGATGGTGCGTGCAGCGATGGCGGCACCCTATCTAGAACGTGAAGAAGAGCACGACCTCGCCGTACGCTGGAAAGACCAGAAGGACCAGGATGCGCTGCACCGCATTACAATGGCCCATATGCGGCTGGTGATTTCCATGGCTGCCAAGTTCCGCAACTTCGCGCTTCCGATGAGTGACCTGATACAGGAAGGCCATGTCGGCCTGCTTGAGGCCGCTGCCCGCTTTGACCCCGAGCGGGAGGTCCGGTTCTCGACCTATGCGACCTGGTGGATCCGGGCGTCGATCCAGGACTATGTCTTGCGCAACTGGTCGATCGTGCGCGGCGGCACCAGCTCCGCACAGAAATCCCTGTTCTTCAACCTGCGCCGGCTCCGGGCCCGCCTTGCACAGGATGATCCGTCTCTTTCCGAAAGCGCCATTCAATCTCAGATCGCCAACACGCTCGGTGTTCATGCCAAGGACGTCGAAGTCATGAATGCGCGGCTGTCAGGCTCGGATTCATCGCTCAACGCCCCGATGTCGGGCGGTGATGAGGGGTCCTCGTCCGACCGTATCGACTTTCTCATGAGCGATGAGCCTTTGCCCGACGAGCAGGTCTCGACCATGATCGATGACGAGCGCAAGAGCATGTGGCTTGGCGATGCGCTCAACACGCTCAACCCGCGCGAGCTTCGCATCATCCGCCAACGACGATTGAGCGAGGAAGGGGCTACCCTGGAATCGCTTGGGTCGGAACTCGGCATATCCAAGGAACGGGTGCGGCAGATCGAAAACAGGGCGCTTGAAAAGCTCCGGGCTGTGTTGACGACAGAGACGCCGGAAATCGCAAGCTTGTAAACGTTTGAGCCAACAGAACGCGTCTTGTTAATCGAACGGCGCTTTCGCCGGAACCTGATGCAAAACCGCAGCCGGTGAGGGTTCACCGGTCGGTGACGATCTTGACCTTTTCACCCGGTGTCAGCGCTGTCCCCGGCGCAATCGCGTTCAGCAGCTTGAACAAGTCCACCTTGCGTTCCACGCCCCTCATCCGTGCCGCCAGCGAGGCAAGAGTGTCGCCCGGCGCGATTGTCACGATGCTGATGCGCAAGGGCTGAAGCTGCTTGATCTCGCGGCTGGACATTTTCCTGAAACTGCTCCGCACAGCGGAGGCTGTTGCCTCGAGTTGACCGCTGCCGCTCTGGACTGCCGTCAGGAACCGGTAGATGCGGTCCTTCAACCGGATTACGGTGATATCGAAATCCCAGCGGTCAGCGCTGGCGCGGGCAGTCGCTGCGGGCAAGCCATCGATGCGGGTTTGCCGGATTGAACTCGGATCAAGCCCGGTGACCCATCCGCTGGCGACATAGTCTGTCAATGACTGACGGCCGTCGTCGGTGACGCCGTCAAAGCGGATTGCCATGTCATCAGGACCCGTGGCAATCACCGCTTCGGCATTGTTGTCGATCCTGAAGCCTTCCGGCACGCTGAATCTTACCCCCAGCACAGGATGAAGAAACTCGCTGCCGCGGACATAGCCTTCATTGGGGCTGTCGCCGAACAGCAATCCATCTATGCCGTCGAGATAGTAATCGCGCCCGCGATCGCCAACACCTTCAGGACCAAAGGCCCTGGCATGGTTTCTGGCAAGTTCCACCCGCTGCGGCGCATTGGGGTGGCTGGCAAGGAAGTCGAGGCTGGAATCAGCCTCCGGGTCGACCGCACCAAAACGCTGGTTCGCATTCATCGATTCCAGAAAGCGTGGTGCCGCGTAAGGATCGTAGTCTGCTTCACCAAGCATCCTGACTCCGATGACGTCCGCCTGCAGTTCCTGATTGCGGGAGAAGGCGGCTAGCGACAGCTTGCCCCGGGCCACAGCCTGGCGGCCGTCTATGGAATTGGCGAACAGCTCCTCGGCGACCTGGCCGGCGAGTTCGACTTCCTTCTCGCGGCGTTGGCGCTCGAGGCCATGATTGGCGGTGACATGGGCCATTTCATGCGACAGCACAGCGGCCACTTCCGAGGCGTCATTGGCGAGAGCCAGCAGACCTCGGGTAACGTAAAGATAGCCGCCGGGCAGCGCAAAGGCGTTGACCGCGGGTGAATTGAGCACGGTAATCCGGTAGGCCTGGCTGGGATTTTCAGAGACGAGCGTCAATGCGCCGACGATGCGCGCCACCAGACGTTCTGTCTTGGCGTCGCGGAACTCCCCGCCATAGCTGGCGATAATGCGCGGATGCTCAAGTGCGCCGATGCGGGTGCGTGGATCGGATGCACCGGCTTTCTGGGCGGTCTGCGGTGTGGAAGACGGCTTCACCGATGGCTCGTAGACATCCACGCCAAGTGTCTGGCAACCGGACAGCAATAGCAATCCGGTGCCGACAAACAGCGCGGCGCGAAGCTTGTTGGTGACGGTCGTCCTGATCTTTGTGCGGGGCGCTGCTATCTTGGCCATGGTCCGGTTTTGTGTTCTGTCATCTTGATGCCGGGACGGAAGCTGAATGTCTCGCAAGCCGGAACATATGGCACCGGTTTATCCCAATTCGCGCCGCTTCTCCAGTGGCAAACGCTCGCGTCGAAATTGTGGCGCGGTCTCAGTTTCCGGCTGCGCCGCCAAGATAGCTCAGCAGATCCGGCAGGTCGCGACGGTCGAAAAAACCGGCTGCCGGGGCATCCGCAACGATGCCGCCCCTGGCAATGAACAGGATTTCATCGGCTGCGGTGCGGGCTTCATCGGGGTCGTGGGTGACCATCAGCACGGTCGCACCGACTTCCGCGCGGATCTCGAGCATCAGCCCAAGCATGTCTGCGGCAAGGCCGGGGCCGAGGCCGTCGAAGGGTTCGTCGAGCAACAGCAGCGGGCGGCGGCGGACGAAGGCGCGGGCGAGTGCAACCCGTTGCCGTTCGCCGCCGGAGAGTGTCGCCGGCATGCGGGTGCCAAAGCCGGCCAGACCAACCCGTTCGAGGGCCATCTCGACCTGGCTCCAGGCTGCGGCATCAAGCCGGAGGGAAGGATCGAGGCCGAGGCCGATATTGGTGCGGATATCGAGATGGGCAAACAGGTTGTTGTCCTGAAACACCATGGATATGCCGCGTTCGGAGGGCGCCAGACCGGCAACATCCCGGCCGTCGAGGACAATCCGTCCGGCTGCCGGGTTCAGAAATCCGGCGGCGAGATTGAGCAATGTCGATTTTCCGGCGCCGGAAGGGCCAAGAATGGCGGTCACCGAGCCGGCCTCCCGTCGGAAGGAGAACTCGGCGCGGAGGTTGCCCATGCCACAGACAACGCCGTCAAACAGAATGGCAGGCTGCCGGGTCATCGTTGTGTGTTTCCGTTCCAGTTGCCCAGCCTCTCGGAGATGATCATCAGGCCCATGGTCATGCCTCCCAGCAACAAAGCAAGCCCTGCGGCGTCATTGGTGCGGTAGCTTCCCAGTTTCTGATACAAAAGCCAGGGCAGCGTCATGATGTGGTCGCTGCCAAACAGTGCGATGGCTCCCAGATCTCCAAGGGACAGCGCCACGGCGAAGACGAAGGCCGTTGCCAGCGCTTGCATCATGGCCCGAAGATCGATCTGCCACAGCCGGTTCGCTCCAACGACACCGAGTGACACAGCCAGTCGGCCATTGCGCTCCATGGTGCTCAGATGCGCCGGTTCCAGAACGCGGATGACGAAGGGCAGCGCCATCAGCGCGTTGATCAGAACAATCACCATAAGGGGGGCGAACAGCTGGCCTGTTCCGCCGCCAAGCATGAGAAACCATCCGGCGCCAAGCACGACGGGCGGCACCAGCAGGGTCAATGATCCGGCGGCGCTTGAGAGCCCCGCCAAGAGACCCAGCGCCGGCGAGCCGGGTCGATCGCCTGCCGAGTAGCGTGCGCGCACCAACAGAAGCGCCAGCAAAACCGACAGGGCCGCAGCGGCAACGCCGATTGCCAGGCTGGTCGCTGCTGCCCGCCAGAACAGGGTGTCTGCGAGCAGGCGGGCCAGATCCGCGCTCAATCCCGACACGATCACCGCAGCCATCGGCGCGCTGACAAAAAGACCGCCCAATCCGATCAGTACGATGTCGGGCAGGGCGTTCAGGCCGCCTTGAACATCGGGGCGGCTGCTTGCTCCGCCCTTGGTGTCGCCGGCCTCGCTGGGCGTAGCAATCAGCTTGAGAGCCAGCATGACGAGCAGGGTCATGGCCACCTGTATCAGCGAAAGCAGGACAGCCCGGCCGGGATTGAAATCAAACCGCAGCGCCTGATAGATCGCGACCTCCAGCGTGGTCGCCGCCGGGCCGCCTCCCAGCACCAGAACAAGCGTGAAGGATGTGGCGCAGAGCATGAACACCAGTCCTGCGGCACTCGCGACCGAGCGGCGCATTGCGGGCCATTCGACAAGGCGAAACAGTGAGATGCCGCCCATGCCGAGATTGGCGGCGGTCTTCCAGTATTCCGGTGGCAGGCGTTCCAGTCCCGGAAGGATCAGCCGGACGGCGAGCGGCAGGTTGAAAAACACATGGGCAATGAGAATGCCGCTCAGGCCATAGATCGAAAACGGGGTTTCGGCGCCGAGGATGGAAAGCCCCTTGTTGGCGACACCATTGCGGCCCCAGACCTCGATCAGGCCGAGGGCTGCGACCAGCGGCGGCAGGCCCAGCGGCACGGCAAACAGATTGATCAGCCAGCGCCGCCCGGGAAAGGCCGGGCGGCGAGCCAGGGCGCGGGCCAGCGGCACTGCAAAGACGAGGCTGAGCAAGGTTGACAGGCCCGCCTGCAACAAGGTGAACCGGGTGATCCGGATCAGGTAATCGCCCTGGCTGGCAGACAGCCCGGTAGCGCCTCCGTGAGAGAGGAGAACTGCGACAGGTACCGCCAACGCCAGGCCGACGCACATCAGCGCGGCAAATCCTGCCATGCGTGATGTGCGATGTTCAACCCGGGTCAGCATGGTCGTGACGCTGTCCGGATCAGCGGCTCATGGCGCCGAGCCACTCCTCGACCCATGCGGCGCGGTTCTCAGCCACTTCCTCTGGCGAATAGAGGAAGGTCTTTTCCGGTGAAACCAGTGTCGCAAAGGCTTCGGGAAGCTCCATGGTGACGGGCGCGGCAGGCAGCATCCAGTTGTTGGTGGGGATCTCGTTCTGGAAGCCAGGTGTCATCATGAAGCGGAGGAACTCACGTGCCAGATCCTTCTCCGGTGCTGCGGCCAGCAGGCCCGCGACTTCGACCTGCAGATAATGGCCTTCGGCAAATTCGGCTGCCTGATAGCGGTCCGTCTCCTCTGCTACCATGTGGTAGGCGGGCGAGGTGGTGTAGGACAGGACCATCGGCGCTTCACCCGAGGTGAACAGGCCATAGGCTTCCGACCAGCCCGGCGTGACGGTCAGCACACGCTTGGAGAGTTTCTCCCAGGCTTGAGCGGCACCGTCGCCATAGACCGACTTCATCCAGAGCAGCAGCCCCAAGCCCGGGGTCGAGGTGCGCGGATCCTGAATGACGATCTTCTGCTCCGGATCGCCCTCGACCAGATCCTTCAGGCTTGCCGGCGGATTGGAAATCGCCTGGGTGTCGTAGATTACGGCGAAATGACCGTAATCATAGGGGATGAACATGTCATCGCTGAAATCGCCGGGCACCGAGATGGCTGTGGTGTCGAGACCATGCGCTTCGAACAGACCGGTGGCCTTGGCTTCGGCGACGAGATTTGTGTCGAGGCCCAGCACGATGCCGGCTTCTGCCCTGTCGCCCTCAAGCTTCAAGCGGTTCAGGAGCGCCACGCCATCGGCGACGCCTACCCATTTGAGATCGCAATCGCATTCGGCCTCGAAGGCAGCTTCGATCTTGGGGCCGGGACCCCATTCGGCAATGAAGCTTTCATAGGTGTAGACGGTCAGCGCCTTGCCGGCGCTGCTGGCGGGGCTGGCGAGAAATGGAACAAGGGCTGCCAGGGCAACAGGAATAATACGAGATATGCGCATTGATCGCGCCTCCTTGGTTCAGAAAAAACAGGAATAGGCGCGATGTGCACGTCTAATCCCTCCGCCGGTACAAACCGGATCAGGTTCTTCGGGTTGGCCATCAGACCTCTCAGCCCGACGCATTCGCCAGGCACCCCGTTAGAGCGAGACAAGACATAGAATTTCTTCCAGACGCTGGCAAGTGCGGCCAAAGCTGCTATTGGCATGCGCCATGACATCCAATTCAACATTCGCAGTCCTGCTTGGCGGGGCGCTCGAGATCGATGACCGGGTTCTGGCCCTGATGCAGGGCGTGCGCGTTATCGCCGCCGATGGCGGCATGCGTCATGCACAATCGCTCGGCGTGCTGCCGGAAGTTTGGGTCGGCGATTTCGATTCGACACCGGAAGGCCTGTCGGAATTTCATGCCGCCACGCCGCGGATGCCGTTTCCGGCCGAGAAGAATTTCACCGACGGCGAACTGGCAATCGAACAGGCGATCGAGCGTGGCGCCACCCGGCTGGTGCTGGTCGGATCATTCGGCGGCCCGCGAACCGATCATGCACTGTCGCACCTGCTGCAGGCGGTAACGCTGGCCGAGCGCGGGTTTGATGTGGTGCTGACATCGGGTATCGAGGAGGCGGTACCGTTGCTGCCCGGTTCGCGGGTGCTGGATCTTCCCGCCGGATCGTTGTTCTCTGTCGTTGCCTTTACCGCTTTGACCGGGCTCAGCCTGGCCGGAGCGAAGTACCCGCTTGATGAAGCCGATATTGCATTTGGCGCATCACGCACCATCTCGAATGTGGCCGAGGGGCCAGTGACCGCCAGCCTTGGCTCCGGCCGCGCTCTCATCATCGCCCGCCCTCACGATTTTTCAGGAGCCTGAGCATGGCGCCTCCCATTTTGAAACTCGACGATATCCTGCTGTCCTTCGGGGGGACGCCGTTGCTTGACGGTGCCGAGCTGCAGGTTGAACCCGGCGACCGGATCTGCCTTGTCGGGCGCAACGGCTCGGGCAAGTCAACATTGCTGAAGATTGCCGCCGGGCAGGTGGAGCCGCAATCGGGCGAGATCTTCCGGCACCCGTCATCGACCATCCGCTACCTGCCGCAGGCGCCGGATTTCGACGGCTTTCAAACTGTTCAGGCCTATGCGGAAGCAGGACTCGGTCCCAATGACGATGTGTACCGCGTCACCTATCTGCTCGAGCATCTCGGGCTTGATGGGGAAGCAGATCCGCAGACGCTTTCGGGCGGCGAAGCACGGCGCGCTGCACTGGCACGCGTGTTGGCGCCGGAACCCGACATTCTGCTGCTTGATGAGCCGACCAACCATCTCGACCTGCCAACCATCGAATGGCTGGAAGAGGAGTTGCTGAGAACCCGCAGTGCGCTGCTGGTGATCTCCCATGACCGGCGGTTTCTCGAGCGGGTCAGCCGGATCACGATCTGGCTGGACCGCGGACGGTCGCTGCGGCTGGATAAGGGCTTCGGCAGCTTTGAAGCCTGGCGCGACACGGTGCTGGAGGCTGAAGAGCTTGAGCAGCACAAGCTCGGTCGGCAGATCGAGCGCGAGGAGCACTGGCTGCGCTATGGCGTGACGGCACGGCGCAAGCGCAATATGCGGCGGCTGTCCGACCTCAAGACGATGCGGGCCGAACATCGCGGCCACAAGGGGCCGCAGGGCCGCATCAACGCGCAAGTTGCCGAGGGCCGGGATTCCGGCAAGCTGGTGATCGAGGCGGAAGGCATTTCGAAAAGCTATGACGGCGCGGATCCGGTGGTGCGCGACTTCTCGATGCGGATCAATCGCGGAGACTGTATCGGCATTGTCGGCCCCAACGGTGCAGGCAAGACCACGCTGCTGAAGATGCTGATCGGCGAACTTGAAACCGATACCGGCTTTGTGCGGCATGGCTCGAAGCTTGATATTGCGGTTCTGGACCAGCGCCGGGATGTGCTCGATCCGGACGAGACGCTGGCGCATTATCTCACCGACGGGCGTGGCGACAGCCTGATCGTCAATGGCGAGGCCAAGCATGTCACCGGTTACATGAAGGATTTCCTGTTCCAGCCGGAGCAGGCGCGGACTCCGATCCGCAATCTTTCCGGCGGCGAGAAGGCCAGGCTGGTGCTGGCCCGGATCCTGTCGCGGCCGTCAAACCTGCTGATTCTTGATGAGCCGACCAATGATCTCGACATGGAGACGCTGGACCTGCTCCAGGAGGTTGTGTCTTCCTATCCGGGCACCGTGCTTCTGATCAGCCATGATCGTGATTTTCTCGACCGCACAGTCAACTCGACACTTGCGCCGGCCAATCCGTCGGACCCCGACGGGCGCTGGATTGCCTATGCCGGCGGCTATTCCGACATGCTCACGCAACGCGGTGCCGAAGCACGGGAGAAGAAAGCTGTTCGTTCGGCGCAGGAGGCCGTCAACCGTTCGGCGGAGGCTCCGAAGCCACAGGCCGCGAGCAGGGACAGCGCGCGCAAGCTCTCCTACAAGCAGAAATTCGCGCTGGAATCACTTCCGGTGAAGATCGAGGAAGCGCAAGCCAAGCTTGCCAAGATCGAGGCTGAAATGGCCGATCCTGCCCTGTTTGCCAAGAACCCGGACGGTTTTGCCGCCCGCGCCAAGACCCATGACGCTCTGAAAGCCGGGATCGAGGCGATGGAAAGCGAATGGATGGAACTGGAGATCCTGCGCGAGGAAATCGAAGGCAGCTGATGGAAATTGTTGCGCTCAGATCCGGACATCCGAGCGCAAGCGGTGATTGTCTGTCAGGTGCCGCCGCTTCAGGCCGCTTTGGTCACCGAGTCAATGACGAAGGTGTGCATCTCGCCGGCGCCGTGATCACGAATCGAGATGTATTCCCCGGTCTTGAAGATGTGGTTTGAGAGCCGGTAGCCGGCTTCATCATCGTCGTCATCCGCGGGGTCATAATCGAATGCCCAGCCGCCTTTCGGATGATGGACCAGATAGCCCAGTTCCGAGCGTTCACCGTCCCAGAACCGTATGACAGTCGACGCGGAAGGTGATTTTTCCCAAGCCTCCTTGTCGAGATGGCCATCCGCATCCAGTGGTGCATGAATGTCGTAGCCGCGATGGAGATTGCCGTCCGGAAATTCCTTGTTCCGGGCCATGACCAGATGAATGTGGTAAAGCGTCATGTCATTCTCCACTTGATGCCGTTGGAAGTCTTGACCTCATCCTGGCCTGCCGGTCCCGGTCCCGCCTTGATCTGGCGCAAAGCGTTGAAGTGGCTGCCGGGTTGCGTCCCGGGCCCGAGTGTGGTGTTGAAGACGATATGGAACCAAGCCGCCGGAAATGCGGCACATGGAGGACGCATGCAGTTTGAAGGCACTTCGGCCTATGTGGCGGAAAAGGATCTCACCGTAGCGGTCAATGCGGCCATCAAGCTCGAGCGGCCACTTCTGGTCAAGGGCGAACCGGGCACCGGAAAAACCGAGCTCGCCATCCAGATTGCCCAGGCGCTTGGCCTTGACCTGATCGAATGGTCGGTGAAATCCACCACCAAGGCGCAGCAAGGCCTGTATGAGTATGACGCCGTGAGCCGGTTGCGCGACAGCCAGCTGGGTGACGAGCGCGTCAACGATGTTGCCAACTACATCCGCCGCGGCAAACTCTGGGAAGCGTTCGCGGCTGACAGGAAAACCGTTTTGCTGATCGACGAGATCGACAAGGCAGACATCGAGTTTCCGAACGACCTGCTGCAGGAACTCGATCGGATGGAGTTCTTCGTCTACGAGACCGGTGAAACCATCCGGGCGCGGCACCGGCCGATTGTCATCATCACGTCAAACAACGAGAAGGAGCTGCATGACGCATTTCTGCGCCGGTGTTTCTTCCACTACATCCGCTTTCCCGACATGGAAACGCTGCAGCGCATTGTCGATGTGCATTATCCGGGCATCAAGCAGGCGCTGGTGCGTGAAGCCCTGACCCAGTTCTACGAAGTGCGCGAAACGGCGGGGCTGAAAAAGAAGCCTTCAACGTCGGAAGCGCTCGACTGGATCAGGCTTCTGGTGTCCGATGATGTCGAGCCGGAAACGCTGCGCGGCGACGCCAGAAACGCGTTGCCGAAACTGCACGGGGCGCTTTTGAAGAACGAGCAGGATGTGCATCTGTTCGAAAGGCTGGCATTCCTGGCGCGGCAGCGCGGGGGCTAAGGATCTCGGAGCTAATTGTGTCGGAACTGCGCAGGCAATATCATTTTCGGCCAAGCCCCAACGGCTATTTCGCATGGGATGTGTTGCGCCTGATTGATCTTTCGGCAAGCCTGCCGGTGTTCGAACTGAGTCTGGACAAGATAGCTGAAATCGACGAGATGTGGTGGTTTCAGGCCGAGGACGATCGCCCCACGCCGCGGGCCATCTGCAACCATTTCCGGCTGATGCAGCAGGCCGAACTGGATTTTCCCGTCATTGTCTGCCCGCAAGGGCGGATCATGGATGGCATGCACCGAATTGCGAAGGCTCTCACGTCCGGGGCTCAATCGGTCAAAGCGGTGCAGCTGCTGCAGATGCCCGACCCTGACTTCAGGGATGTTCAGCCGTCAGATCTGGAAACCTGATGCCCAGACCTCCGCAATCCGTCACATGGACAAAAGCGTGAAGCCGGCACCTGTCCTGTTTTACAGGTGGGGTTTCCAGTAGAGCAGCGCGGAGATCAGTTTTCACTGGTAATTATTTGGCGAGGTTTGGCTGCTAGCGTGTCCCAGCTTGCATCGTTCACAAGGCCATTCACTTGCAGTATGCCTACCTTTCTTATGAAGTTCTCGGGCCCGCTATTTTTGCGTCGGCCGGTGGCGCCTTCCTGTTGCTTTATCTCAATGACCGGAAACAGCTGGCAGCTCTGAGACTGGCCGGTGCCTATTTGCTGTCGACGATCGGATTTGTCGCGGTCATGCTGGGAGACGCCGACCTCCACAAGGGCTATCAGGTGGCCATCCTGTTTTCGCTTTTCTCCGGCCATTTCCTGCTGATCTGGGGCGTGGCATCGCTTTTCGGCAAAGACGTGCCGAAGCTGGCCTTCTGGCTTGCGGCTGTTGTTGTCGCTGGCATTGCAATCTATTCGAGCAGCAACGGATCATTGTTCTGGCTTCGATATGCCGCTGTGAGCGGGTTTATCGCGTTTGTGGATCTGATGTGCTGCGTTCTGGTCTGGCGGGCAAGAAGCCATCGCGTCGATACGGTTGTTGCCGGGCTGTTTCTGATGCAGGTGCTCGTCATCGCGAACCGGACCCTGCTGGTCCTGTCTTCCGGCATGGACCTGTCGACCCACCACGCCTTCAAGAAATCCGCCTTTGCAGCCTCGATGCAGACCGAGAACGCGATATTCGCCATTGCAATCGGCCTTGCCTTGTTCGCGCGTTATTCCGTGACGCTTGTCAAGCAGTTGCAGCTTCTTGCGGAGACAGACCCCTTGACGGGGCTGCTCAACCGCCGCGCCTTCGAAGACAGGGTCCAGGCACTCAGAGCGTCGTCAGCGCCGCTTTCGACCGGCCTGATCATCTGCGATATCGACCACTTCAAACGCGTCAATGACCGCCATGGCCATGAGGTCGGAGACCGGGCACTGAAAGCCTTCTCCCAACTGCTGGAGCGGGAGACCCCTGAGACGGCGATCTGTACGCGGCTGGGGGGAGAGGAATTCTGCATTCTTCTTCCCGGAGCCACCGACGAGATGATCCGGCTGCAGGCGACACATCTGCGTGGCGCGGTCGAACGATTGAAAATATCCACAAAGGACGATTGCCTGCGCCTCACGGCAAGTTTCGGGTATTGCCGGCTTGATCCCGATTGTGACCTGATGACGGCGATGGCCGATGTTGATGCCGCAGTCTATCAGGCCAAGAATGACGGCCGCAATCTGGTGCGCCGGGCCGGTCCGGCCGTTCATGATGCAGACCTCTTGCAAAAAACGGCCTGATTATTGTGTCCGGTTTCAGGGCCGTGTTTCATTCCTCATGGCTTTGGCCTGCAGCGAGACCTGCCAGAGATAGCCGATACCCATGAAGAAGATGCCCATTCCGCCAAAGAAGCAGAAAAAGAACAGGACAATGAACAATTGCGGTGAGATGCTAACCATATTCGCCTCCAGCCGTATTTCAGCTGGTTTGCTTTGCCGGGGCATTGACCTGTATCAAAGGGGGCAGGTGACGGGGGACATTGACCCCGCCACCGGGCGGAACTAGATTGGCATTCGTGGTGATTTGGCCGGCCGGCTTGCAGCCACGTTAAACAACTCGCTAAATGGCCGAAGGGCTTGTTCCCCGCGGACCGGTAGCGTTGTATTCGCAGCCGGTTTTTTGTTGGAGTGAGCGTCATGCCGATCCGTATCCCAGATGGCCTTCCTTCCCGTGACGCGCTGGTGCGCGAGGGCGTGCAAATCCTCGATGAATCGATTGCCGTGCGGCAGGATATTCGTCCCCTGCATATCGGTCTTCTGAACCTGATGCCCAACAAGATTGCCACCGAGACGCAGATCGCACGGCTGATCGGCGCCTCGCCGCTTCAGGTGGAACTGACGCTGGTGCGGATCGGATCGCATGTCGCCAAGAACACGCCGGAAGAGCACCTGATCAACTTCTACCACACCTGGGACGAGGTGAAGCACCGCAAGTTTGACGGGTTCATCATCAC
>Ga0114910_1000919_pt1 | contig 14364 bp, 12 predicted proteins | sample MalvireepMed_908_FD_83500 | JGI IMG/M metagenome (GOLD analysis project Ga0114910, IMG submission 83500) | Marine viral communities from the Global Malaspina Expedition - Malaspina viral metaG DeepMed_908 | ecosystem: Environmental > Aquatic > Marine > Oceanic | place: Mediterranean Sea...
GGCGTGAACACCACGCCATCCTTGACCAGAAAGATGTTGGACGTGCCCGTTTCGGCGACGTTGCCGAGCATGTCGAGCACCAGCGCATTGTCGAAGCCGCGTGATTTGGCCTCCATCACCGCCCGGCCGTTATTGGGGTACAGGCAACCGGCCTTGGTGTTGGTCGGGGCCGTTTCATAGGTCGGGCGGCGGAAAGGCGAGACGCTGACCGAAAACCCGGAGGAGGCAATCATCGGGCTTTCAAACAGGCACAGGCAGAACCGCGTCGAGTCCGGATCAGCCGGCACCGACATGTAGCCGCCATGTTCCGCCCAGTACATCGGCTTGATATAGACCGCGGTCTTGCCGTCGAATTTCTTCAACCCCTCGCGGGCCAGCGCTTCAATCGCACCGGCTTCCATGGTGGCGCGCATTCCCAGGGCGTCGGCGGAGCGGTTGACCCGGGCGCAGTGCAGGTCGAGATCCGGCGCCACGCCCTCAAACCAGCGTGCGCCGTCAAACACGGTTGAGCCGAGCCACATGGCGTGACTGACCGGTCCGATCAGCGGCGGATTGCCTTCGAGCCATTCCCCATCAACAAAGGTCCAGGTTTTGGTGCGGGCTTGGGTGTTGACGGTCATGCTCTTCTCCTGCCGATGCTGTCTGTGGGCACTGACATTCGTCTGCCACGGCCACCGCCGTCAAGTCATGGCACTGAGACAAAATGGCTGCAACGGAGCAATCGCATGATCCTTGCGTCGAACCGCCGAAGCAGGAAACAATTGGATGCGGCCCCCGGCCGAAGTGGTGAGCCCTGAGTGGCGCTTGACTGTTGCACTGCAACATGGGCATCGTAGGGGTATTAAAGGAGGAAATGCCGAAATGTCTTATGCCGCTTACGCCTTTGACGCCTATGGAACCCTGTTTGATGTCCATTCCGCCGTGCGTCGCCATGCGGAAGCGGTAGGGCCCGATGGACAGCTTCTGTCGGAGATCTGGCGCGCCAAGCAGCTGGAATATTCCTGGACCCGGGCGCTGATGGGGCAGTGGCGCGATTTCTGGGCATTGACCGAGGAAGCGCTCGACTATTCCTTCGAACGAATCCCCAGCGCTGACAAGAGCCTAAAGCCGCAATTGCTCGAGGCCTATTTCAAGCTCGATTGCTATCCGGAAGTCCCCGCCGTGCTCAAGGCATTGAAAGCCACCGGCGCACGGGTGGCGATTCTCTCGAATGGCTCGGTTGAGATGCTGGATTCGGCGGTCAGGAATGCCGCGCTCGACAGTGTCATCGACGATGTGTTCTCGGTCGATGAGTTGCAGACGTTCAAGACCGATCCGGCGGTCTATGACTTGGTCACCACCTCTTACCGGCTCTATCCCGGTGCGGTGTCGTTCCAGTCATCCAACCGTTGGGATGTTGCCGGCGCCACCAAATTCGGCTTTCGCACGGTCTGGATAAACCGGGCCAAAATGCCGGATGAGTATAGCGACCTGTCGCCATCACTGATCCTGCCTGATCTCAACGGCGTCGAATAACGTCCAGACTGCCGGGCAGGTCTCGACGCAACCGGTTTTTCCCGCCCGCAGCAGACTCGATCAAGCCGCGGTTTGAACCTGCGCGCCTTTGTGGTAAAATCCGACCGACGTTCCGGAACAATTGTGCGCTTTGCCAGTTGCACAAGAATTAGCTGTATCCAGGAGCAGTGTTGAGCCATGCAGAACCAATGGGATTATTACAGTATGGTCGGGTTCGCCCCCGAAACCCATTCGCCTGAAGAGCTGGAACGACTGACCATATCGCCGGAAGACACGGCACTTTTTCTCGATTTTGACGGAACCCTGATCGACATTGCTCCCACACCGGACGCCATCAGGATCAGCGACGACGACAAGAAACTCCTCGCTGCCTTAAGCGAACGCCATAATGGTGCGGTATCGATTGTCTCCGGCCGCAATCTGAAGGATGTCGAGCAGTATCTGGAGGAGTTCACCGGAACCCTTTCCGGTGGCCATGGCGCCGAATTGCGTCATCTGGCGGTTCAGTTGCCCGGGATCGAATGCGATCTTGAGCGGCTCGAGCACATCAAGAACGTGGTCCGGGAATTTGCAATCATCAATCCGCAGCTGATCGCCGAGGACAAGAGTTTCGGGATTGTCTTGCATTTCCGTCAGGATCCGTCGCTTGAAGCCAAGGTGCGCGAGTTCCTCACCGGCCTGGTGGAAGGCGACGACGAATTCGGCCTTCAGGCCGCCAAGCTGGCCATCGAGATCAAGCCGAAATGTATCTCCAAGGCGCATGTGATCGAACGGATCATGAGCTTTGACGAGTTCGCCGGCCGCACTGTTCTTTTTGCCGGTGACGACGAGACCGACGAGGCGGGGTTCGCCTGGGTCAACGAGCAAGGCGGTGTCTCGGTCAAGGTTGGCGATGGACTGACATGCGCGCACTACCGGACCCAAAGTCCGGAAACATTCAAGCACTGGCTGTGGTCCCAGACCGGTGCGACGGGGTCATAATTGTGGGACGCTTGGTCATCGTATCCAACCGGGCGCCCTCCATAGACGGAACCGGCGATTCAGGTGGTCTTGTCGTGGCCCTGAAGGACGCGCTGGCCAAGGATGGCGGCCTGTGGATCGGCGGCGCGCCGGAGCAGACCGACACTCCGGCGCCGTCGCTGGTTTTCCACCATCGTCCGGACTTTGACATCGGCCTGTTCGAACTCGAGCCCCAGCTCTACCGTGACTATTATTTGGGATACTCCAATTCATTGCTCTGGCCGGCGCTGCACGGGCGCGTTGATCTGATCGATGTTCAGCCCCGCTACGCGGCCGCCTATAGCGAGGTGTCGCGCCGGCTGGCGCGGATGATCTTCGAAACGGTGCGTGCCGACGACGTAATCTGGGTGCATGACTATCAGCTCATCCCGCTGGCGCATGAACTCAGGACGCTTGGCTGCGGAAACCGGATCGGCTTCTTTCTGCACATACCGGTTCCCGGCCTGGAAACCTTCAAGGCGATTCCCGAGTGGCGCGATCTGGCTGCATGGCTCGCCGAGTACGATCTCATAGGTGTGCAGACACAGCGTGACCTTGCCCATCTGATCAACATCTTCCGTCACACTCTGCGCGGTGAACTGCGGCCCAATGGCAATATGGGGATCAACGGCCGCGAGGTGGTGCTCGGCTGTTTTCCGATTTCGATCAATGTCGAGGGATTCAGGCGTCTTGCCGAAGACGGCTCCGTTGGCACGCCACCGCCGCCTCTGCCCAGGCTGATCGGCGTGGACCGGCTCGATTACTCCAAGGGTCTGCCGCAGCGGCTAGCCGGTTACGAGACCTTCCTGAGCCAGTACCCCCGGTTCCGCGGCCAAGTGAGCCTGCTGCAGATCGCGCCACCCACTCGAGATGATGTCGAAGCCTACAGGGACATACGCGAGGAGCTGGAGCTTCGCGCCGGCCATATCAACGGGCTTTACGGCACGGTCGACTGGACCCCGGTGCAATATATCCACCGTGCCTTGCCGCGCGACGAGTTGGCGGTGTTGTTCCGGCTTTCCAGGGTTGGACTCGTCACGCCACTGTTTGATGGCATGAACCTGGTGGCGAAGGAATATGTTGCGGCCCAGGACGAAACCGACCCGGGCGTTCTCATTCTGTCACAATTCGCCGGCGCGGCCGAGGAGATGCCGCAGGCATTGATCGTCAATCCCCACGATCCGCAGGATATGGCTGAAGCGACAAGAACGGCTCTCGAAATGCCGCTTGCCGAACGAATCGGCAGGCATGCGGCGCTGTACGACTATCTTGCAAACCATGATGTCGAGTACTGGAGCGCATCGTTTCTCAAGCGGTTGTTGGCGGTCGAGACCATCGATCTGCACTGGATATCCCGCTATGCCGCGCAGCAACCAGGCGTCAAGGCCAGTTGAACCGTCCGGGGTGCTGTGTCATCACGACTTTGTCAGTGTATAGGTGGTCGCTGTGGCAAGTTCGCCACAAGCCACACGTGGGAAAGTCACAATCGGAACCCAATTGTGACCAACGCGTTGAGTCGGTCCGGGGGATCTCCGGATGGACATTGACGACACTTGCAAGCTTTTGAGCATCTCTGAGGACTTCCCGCGACATGACCGGACCCAATCGTAATCACTTGACCGCAAACTTCGCTGCCGGCGAAGCACCGTCGTGTCCCCTCTCACGGCGCCGCTTTCTGGCGCTGGGTGCTGCGGCAACCGCAAGTCTTGCCGGTTGCGCCGGACCAACGACGCAGGAATTCGTCAGCCAAACCTCGCCGGTCTACCGTGCGCCGGACAACCAGCAGAGCGGCCTGGTTGGCAGCTCTTCCTTTTACGACAGCATGTATGGACCGAAGCTCGATGAGCCTTTTCCCCTGCCTGCCATTCCCTATCAGGAAATCGATCCGGCCTTCTGGCGGCAGGAAGTGGCTGACCCGACGGGGGAACGGCCGGGGACGATCGTCGTCGATACCGGCCAGCGGTTCCTCTTTCTGGTCCGCGAGAATGGCCGCGCCATGCGCTATGGTGTCGGCATCGGCCGGGACGGATTCTCATGGTCCGGCCGTGCCATTGTCCAGTGGAAGCAGAAATGGCCGAAATGGACGCCTCCGAGCGAGATGATTGCCCGTCAGCCGGAACTGGAGCCCTATTCGGCCGAGAATGGCGGCATGGCGCCCGGACTGAACAATCCGCTCGGCGCCCGCGCGCTCTACATTTTCCAGAACGGCGAGGACACGCTCTACCGTCTGCATGGCAGCCCGGAATACAAATCGATCGGCAAGGCTGTGTCGTCGGGCTGTGTCCGGTTGCTCAACCAGGACATCTGCGATCTCTATGACCGGGTTCCCACACGCACGCCGATTCTGGTGATCTGACGCCGCCAGTTGCGCGATCTCTTCCCGGAGACTTGCGGCAGTGATGTCGCGGTGCCGAATTGGCGGCTGAGCCGCCGGTTTGCAAGCGCCGCGCCCGGCTTCAGATAACGTGCCGTTTCCGTCGGTGTCAGTCCTGCTTGAGGCTTTTTGCCCGATCGTGGTAGAAGCAGGAGGGGCTGACGATCCGGATCGTGTCCGGCTCTGGTGGCTGCGGGGGCGCAGATGAGATTTACTGTACGCATGAGCACGATAGTGGCTTGCATGTCCGCTGTGCTGCTGACTTCGGGCTGCATACCGCAGGACAACGGGTGGGCACCTGCCTACAAAGAGGCGCAGCAGCCAAAACTCACAGTGTCCATGCCCGCCAACGCACCATCGATCTCACAACAATTCCTGTTTACCACCGGGGATTCCAAACATCTGGGCATTGATGTGACTGGCAATGTCGGGGATCCGGTGATCGCTGTGGCCGCAGGGCAGGTAACTGCATCCTTGTCCGAGCCCAGCTATGGCAATCGTGTGGAAATCACCCATGCGCCCGACGCAAGCGGTAAGCGCGCGGTTACCGTTTACAAACATCTGCAGCGGCGCCTTGTCAGCAAAGGCGATCTGGTTGCCCGCGGCCAGCAAATAGGCCTCCTGGGCGCGACGGGAGTCCTCAGCGGCGGCATTCCGCATTTGCATTTTGAGGTGCACCGGCAGTTCGGGTCAGCCGCAGTAACGCCCTCCGATCCGCATCTCTATTGGGTCAATGGCGTTGGTCAGGTGACATGTTTCGATCCGGCCGCCGACTATGATGAAAGCCGGTTCCGCACCACATATCCGGTTTTTTGCCGCGGCATTTGAGGCGCGGACGCGCTTTCCGCGCCTCAGAAACCCTTCTTCAAGGACCCGAGAATGCCGCGAACCAATGCGCGTCCCAGCGACGTTGCCGCCGACCGGGCCACCGATTTGATGACGGCTTCGGTCACGGTCTGGCGTTGATAGCCGGGACGTGATCTTTTCGAAGTCTTGCTCCGGCGCGAGGATTTGCTGCGGCCGCGATCATCCTCGTCATCGTCGTCGCCATAACCGGGTAGGGTCCAGCGGCGGCTTTCGGGCCGTTCCTGTTCCTTCTCCTCCTCGCGCTGACGCTCTTCCTCTTCGGCCTTCGCGGCCTCCGCGGCGCGGCGCTGCAGCATTTCGAAGGCGCTGTCGCGATCAAGATCCGTGTCATACTGCCCGGCGACCGGGCTGACCGCCATCACCTTCTGCCGCTCAGGTTCGGTGAGCGGACCAAGCCGCGAAGACGGTGGCCGGATCAGGGTGCGCTCGACCATTGACGGCACGCCCTTGGCTCCGAGCGTTGAGACCAGCGCCTCGCCGACACCCAATTGCGTGATCGCCTCGAAACAGTCAAAGGCGGGGTTGGGCCGGAAGGTCTCCGCCGCCACCTTCACGGCCTTCTGTTCGCGCGGGGTATAGGCCCGCAGCGCATGCTGAACCCGGTTGCCGAGCTGGGAGAGAACTGTTTCGGGCACATCAAGCGGGTTCTGGGTCACGAAATACACGCCGACGCCCTTGGAGCGGATCAGCCGGACCACCTGCTCGACCCGGTCGATCAGGATCTTCGGCGCTTCGTCAAACAGCAGATGCGCCTCGTCGAAAAAGAACACCAGCCGGGGCTTGTCGGGATCGCCGACTTCCGGAAGCTCCTCGAACAGCTCCGACAACAGCCAGAGCAGGAAGGTGCCGTAGAGCCGCGGGTTCATCATCAGCTTGTCGGCGGCAAGCACCGAGATGGCGCCGCGGCCATCATTTGTGGTGCGCATGATGTCGGAGATCTTCAAGGCCGGCTCACCGAAGAAGTGCTCGGCGCCCTGCTGTTCAAGCACCAGCAAGCCGCGCTGGATCGTGGCCAGCGACTGCTTGGTAATGTTGCCATACATGGCCGAGAGTTTCTCGGTTTCACCCGCCATATAGGCCAGCAGTGAGCGCAGATCCTTGAGATCGAGCAGCGGCAGCCCGTTTTCGTCTGCCAGCTTGAAGGCGATGTTGAGCACGCCTTCCTGGGCATCGGACATGTCCATCAGCCGGGCCAGAAGCAGCGGTCCCATCTCCGAAATCGTGGTGCGGACGCGGTGGCCCTTCTCGCCGAACAGATCCCAGAAGATGACCGGGAATTCCTGAAACTCGTAGGGATCCAGCCCGATCGTCTTGGCCCGCTTTTCAAGGAAATCCTTGTATTCGCCAATCGCGGCGATGCCCGACAGGTCGCCTTTGACATCCGCGCAAAACACCGGAACCCCGGCGTTTGAAAAACTCTCGGTCAGGATTTGCAGCGTCACCGTCTTGCCGGTGCCGGTTGCGCCGGTGATCAAACCGTGGCGGTTGGCATATTTGAGGTCGAGATATTCGCCCTTGTTGATGCTGTCGTCGGGATTGCGGCTGGTGCCGACATAGAGCTTGCCTTCTTCGAGCATATCGTCCTCGTGCTGCGCCGGTATCGGCGGTAGGGCATTTGCATGCGCCGTGCGCAGGCATGATTGCCCACTTATAGGCAAGCCCCGTCTCTGGAACAATGCTTCTCGTCAGTCTTCGTCATAGGCGCGGCCCCGACACGCCGGGGACGGAGATTCCGTCGCGCCCGCGCGCGCGACCCCGCGCCAGCCTCGGGAAAGCTTGTCGGTCTAGTTTTTACAGACTGATTGTCAGGGGAATATCGGGCACCATGAACCATGGGGCAACAACCAAGCCTGAAGATATCTGCCGGCCAACATGGACGGCGGATGACTGGACCTGTCGCCGGTCCTGGCGGGGAGTATCCTCATGAAGGTTGTGATTTTGGCCGGCGGTCTGGGGTCGCGGCTTGCGGAAGAGACACACCTGCGCCCCAAACCCATGGTGGACATCGGCGGACGTCCGATCCTCTGGCACATCATGAAGCTCTATCACGCGCACGGCTTGCGCGACTTCGTCATCTGCTGCGGCTTTCGCGGCTATGTGATCAAGGAATACTTCGCCAACTACGCGCTGCACATGTCGGACATGACCTTCGACATGTCCGACAACACGGTGCATTTCCACCGTCAGAGCGCCGAGGACTGGCGGGTGACGCTGGTCGACACCGGCGAGAACACCATGACCGGCGGGCGGCTCAAACGCGTAGCGCCCTATCTGAAAGACGAGGAAAGTTTCTGCTTTACCTATGGTGACGGGCTGTCGGACGTGGACATTTCGGCGACGATCGATTTCCACAAATCCCATGGCCGGCTGGCCACTGTGACTGCCGTGCGCCCGCCGGCCCGCTTCGGCGCGCTCAAGCTTGATGGCGACACGGTTCAGGGTTTCATCGAAAAGCCGGAAGGCGAGGGCGGCTTCATCAATGGCGGCTTTTTCGTGCTCTCCAATCCAGTGCTTGACCATATTGAAAGCGACCAGACCAGCTTTGAAGTGGAGCCTCTGTCAAAGATCGCCGATGCAGGCGAACTGCGGGCGTTCTTTCACCGCGGCTTCTGGCAGCCAATGGATACGTTGCGCGACAAGATCATGCTCGAGACGCTCTGGACACAGGGACGCGCACCTTGGAAAAGCTGGTGATCCAGGGACTTCCCGACAGCAATTTCTGGCGTGGACGGAGAGTGCTTCTTACCGGGCACACCGGCTTCAAGGGCGCATGGCTGCTGTTCTGGCTCGAATCCATGGGAGCGCGGGTCACCGGCTGTTCACTGGCGCCCGAGCAACCCGAAGCCTTGTTCTCGCACCTGCATGCGCCTGATCGTTTGGCGCGTGAAACTGCCGACATCCGCAATCCGGAAGAGTTGAACACCCTGATAGCGCACGCCGAGCCTGAAATCGTCTTTCACCTGGCAGCCCAGTCGCTGGTGCGCCGGGGATACAGTGATCCGCACGGAACATTTGCGACCAACGTCTCGGGCACCAACAATCTCCTGCAGGCTCTGGCACAGACCAACACCGCCCGCGCCATTGTCGTCACCACCACCGACAAGGTTTACCGCAACGCCAATGATGGCCGGGCGTTCGCCGAGACCGATCCGCTTGGCGGACACGATCCCTATTCAGCCAGCAAGGCCGCCTGTGAAATGGTGGTTGACGGATGGCGCAGCCGTTTTGCAGAGCTGGGATGCGCCATAGCAACGGCGCGGGCCGGCAATGTTATTGGCGGTGGTGACTGGGCCGATGACCGGCTGATCCCCGACGCGGTCAAGGCCTGGTCCTCCGGCCAGTCGCTTCAGGTCCGGCGTCCGGACGCGACACGGCCCTGGCAGCATGTTCTTGAGCCGTTGCGCGGCTATCTGGTTCTTGCCGAGAAGCTCCTGTCCGGAACTGAAATTGCGCCCGCCTACAATTTTGGACCCGGCACGGACAGCGCCACGGTCCGCAAGGTTCTGTCGATGGCGGCCGCGGAATTTGCCGATGCAAAGACCGATTTCGCGATCACGGAAGATGGTCCTGTCGAAGCGCGGGCGCTGGCGCTTGATCCGGGCCTTGCCGAATCGGATCTCGGAATTCGCAGCCTCTGGGACCTCGACCAGACCGTCGCACGGACAGCCCGCTGGTATCGGGCCTTCCTTGAAGGCCGTTCTGCACGGGACCTCTGCAAGGCTGATTGCGATGCCTATCTTGACGACGTCAGGCTGGCGTCGATGGCCGGCATCCGGTGAGTGCTTCGCCGTTCATAACGACGCCGCTGATGCCCGGCCAGCCCAATGGACCGGTGTTGGTTCAGCGCAAGCCGTTCGCCGACGAGCGCGGTGCATTCGCCCGCATTTTCTGCGCCGTAGCGCTCAGGCAAATTGGCTGGTCCGGTCCGATCGCGCAGATCAACCACAGCCGCACCGACAAGGCCGGAACCCTGCGCGGAATGCACTATCAGCGTCCGCCGCATGCCGAGGCCAAACTGGTCGTCTGCATTCGCGGTGCGGTTCATGATGTTGCCGTCGACATCCGCGAGGACAGTCCGGCCAGATACAGCCATGCCGGTGTCGGGTTGTCGGCGGAGGCCGGGACCGCCCTGTATATTCCGGAGGGTTACGCTCACGGCTTCCAGGCGCTCACTGATGATGTGGAGCTTATCTACATCCACTCCGCCGCATACAATCAAGCCCACGAAGCCGGGCTGCGCCACGATGATCCCGCGCTCGGCATAGCCTGGCCGTTGCCGGTCATCGGTCTGTCGGCGCGCGATGCTGGACATCCGATGATAGACCCAGCGAGACAACAATCATGATGCGGTGCAGACATTGCGGCGGCACGGACTTCATACCGTTCCTTGATCTGGGCGAGGCGCCGCCCTCCAATTCCTATCTCGACGGGGCTGATCTGCAGCGCCCGGAGAAACGCTATCCGCTGGTCATCCGCACCTGCACCGCCTGCTGGCTGACCCAGACCGAGGATTTTGCCGACCGGGAAGAGTTCTTTTCCGGGGACTACGCCTATTTTTCGTCCTTTTCGAAAACCTGGCTGGATCATGCCAAGACCTATGTCGGCGCAATGCGAGACCGGTTTGATCTCGGCCCGGACAGCCTGGTGGCCGAGGTCGCGGCCAATGACGGCTATCTGCTGCAATATGCGCGTGAGCTTGGCATTCCATGCTATGGCATCGAGCCCACCCGCAGCACTGCGCAAGCCGCCCGCGCCAAGGGCATCGAGATTGTCGAGGAATTCTTCGGCCGTGAGCTTGGCCGCGAACTGGCCGGGCAGGGGCGTCAGGCGGATCTGATCGCCGCCAACAATGTGCTGGCCCATGTTCCCGACATCAATGATTTCGCCGGCGGATTTGCCAGCCTTCTCAAACCGACCGGCGTTGCCACATTCGAATTTCCCCATCTTTACGAGATGGTGCTCGGCAACCAGTTCGATACGGCCTATCACGAGCATTATTCCTATCTCTCGCTGATTGCCGTTTCCCGGATTTTTGCTGCCAATGGGCTGACCGTCTTTGATGTCGAAACCACACCGCATCATGGCGGAAGTCTCAGGGTCTTTGCCTGCCGCAGCGATCACGCCGCGCATCAGGTGACACCGGCCGTTGAAGCCATGCTTGAGAAAGAGCGTGAGGCCGGAATGGCCGCGCAATCCTTCTATGCCGGCTTCCAGGCAAACGCCGAGGCCGCGCGTGACGGCTTCCGCGGCTTTCTGGCCGATGCGCGCGCAGCCGGGCTGACGGTGGCGGCCTATGGCGCGGCGGCCAAGGGCAACACATTGCTCAATTTTGCCGGGGCCGATGCAGGCGACATCGCCTTCGTGGTCGACCGCAATCCGGCCAAGCAGGGCCGCTGCATGCCCGGCTCCCACATTCCCATTGTCGGTGAAGACCGGCTTCTTTCCGACAAACCTGACAGGGTGGTGATACTGCCATGGAACATAGAGACAGAAATCAGGAGCCAGCTGGCGTATATCAGCGATTGGGGTGGACGGTTCGTGACAGCGGTCCCGGCGCTGAGGATCAGAGACTAGGCGACAAGGTCGAGATCAAGCTTGCTTGCAAGAAGGGCCGCATTGAACCGGACCTGCTGCGCAATCCGGATGACTAACCGAGCGCCGCCGCCCGGTTTCGGCCGGGCATCCTGTCCCGTGCGCACAATGCATTCCGTGCAAAAATAGCGGTTGGCGGACTGCGCCAAATTTGGCATGTGTTGGACCAACACAATTGAGAGGTTTGTCATGCGCACGGTCTATGTCAACGGAAGCTATGTGCCGGAAAACGAGGCCAGGGTCTCGGTGTTTGATCGCGGCTTCCTGTTCGGCGACGGCATCTACGAGGTTGCTTCGGTGCTCGGCGGCAAGCTGATCGATTTCCCCGCCCATATTGCCCGGCTGCACCGCTCGGCTGGCGAACTGGGCATGCGCATCGATGTCAATGATGATGAGCTTCTGGCAATCCATCGCGAACTGGTCAGCCGCAATGCTGTCGAAGAGGGCGTTGTCTATCTGCAGATGACCCGCGGGGCCATTGACCGGGATTTCCTGTTTGACACCGACAAGCTGACACCGACCCTGGTGCTGTTCACCCAGAGCCGTCCGTTGATCGACACCGCGACGGCCAGGAACGGCATGAAGATCGTCTCGATCCCGGATCTGCGCTGGGGCCGTTGCGACATCAAGACGGTGCAGTTGCTCTATCCATCGCTTGGCAAGATGGAAGCCAAGGCCCGTGGCGCCGACGACGCCTGGATGGTGCGCGACGGTGTGGTCACGGAAGGCACGTCCAACAATGCCTTCATCGTGACCCGGGACGGCGCAATCGTCACCCGGCCCTTGTCGCACTCAATCCTGCCGGGCATCACCCGCGCCGCGCTGATGGCCTATTCCGAAGCCAACGGCACCAAGATCGAAGAGCGTGAATTCACCATCGAGGAAGCCAGGGATGCGGCCGAGGCGTTCATCTCGTCGGCGTCGGTTTTCGTCGGCCCGGTGATCTCGATCGACGGTGTCGAACTGTCTGGCGGCAAACCCGGCCCGGTCACGCTGGGTCTGCGCAAGACCTATATTGAGGAAAGCCTCAAGCGCGCCGTCTGACACCGCGTGTCGTTGGGCTGAACCGGGCCTCAGGGACCCGGTTCCTTCCCATCGTCAGACAGACTTGATCGCACCGCCATCGCAACGGATCATCGACCCGTTGATGTAGCTTGCCCGGGCACTGACCAGGAAGGCGGCCGTGTTGGCAAATTCCTCGACGTCGCCATAGCGCCCGACCGGAATCTGTGCCTGCTGCGCCTTCACCACCTCGGCAACATCCTTGCCGGACCGCTTGGCGTTGGCGGCGTCGAGCTGTTTGAGCCGGTCCGTGTCGATCCGGCCCGGCAGAAGCATGTTGAAGGTGACGCCGTCGCCGGCCGTCTCGTTGGCCATCGATTTCGACCAGCCGACGAGAGTGGCGCGGAGTGCGTTGGAAAGGCCGAGATTCGGTATCGGCTGGATCACGCCTGACGAAGCAACCGTCAGCACCCGGCCCCAGCCCTGTGCCCGCATGCCCGGCAGGAAGCGTGCGGTGATATCCATCACGCTCATGACCATGATCTCGAACTGGCGGTGAACCACCGACAGATCGGCATCGCTCATCAGGCCGGGAGGCGGTCCGCCGGTGTTGTTGACGAGAATGTCGAGCCCGCCGAATTCGGCCTTCACCGTCTGCTCCAGAAGTTCGGGCGTGGCCTTGTCCGAAAGGTCCGTGACCACGAACCGCGCCTTGCCCGCACCCCGGGCATTGATCGCTTCAACGGCCGTTTCAAGCCGTGCGCCATCGCGCCCGGTGATCAGCACATCGGCGCCCTCGGCAGCGATCACTTCCGCAATGCCGAGCCCCGGTTCGCGCGATGAAAGCGGGACCAAAGCCCGTTTTCCTGCCACTCCAGCATCCATCAAGTCTTTCCCTGCCGGCCTGTTGCCTGCTAAAGGCTTGGCGTATCAGTTGCCGTCAGAGGTTCAAAAGATCAACCCCGCAGTCCGGTAAGATGGTGCAGCAAAATCGAGGGAGAACCCCAGCGTGGTCGAGATTACCATTCCGAAGCCTGATGACTGGCACCTGCATTTGCGCGATGGCGCCATGCTCGAAGGGGTCGTGCAATATAGTGCCCGCGATTTTGCCCGCGCCATCATCATGCCAAACCTCGTGCCGCCGGTTGTGACCAGTGCCGATGCCAAGGCCTATCGGGACCGCATCATGGCCGCCTTGCCGGAGGGGATGGATTTCACCCCGCTGATGACGCTTTACCTGACCGAGGGCACCGATCCTGCCGATGTCGCCAGCGCCCATGCCTCGGGTCTGGTGACGGCGGTGAAGCTCTATCCGGCTGGCGCCACCACCAACTCCCACTCCGGAGTCCGTGACCTCTCAAAGGTCATGCCGGTTCTGGAAAAAATGGCCGAGACCGGTATGCCGCTGTGCATTCATGGCGAAGTCACCGATCCCTCGGTGGATATCTTCGACCGCGAAGCGGTGTTCATAGAATCCGTGCTTGACCCGTTGCGGCGCAGGCTTCCCGAACTCAGGATCACGCTTGAGCATGTCACCACCTCGAATGGTATCGACTACGTCATGGGATCGGACGCCAATCTGGCGGCAAGCATCACCACGCACCATCTGATGATCAACCGCAACGCCATATTGGCCGGCGGTATCAAGCCGCATTACTACTGTCTGCCGGTTGCCAAGCGCGAAAGCCATCGTCTGGCGCTGCGCCAGGCCGCGACGTCCGGCGACAAGCGGTTTTTCCTCGGCACCGATTCCGCCCCGCATGTCGATCCGCTGAAGGAGTGCGCCTGCGGCTGCGCCGGTATCTTCACCTCGATCAACACGCTCTCCTGCCTCGCCCATGTCTTCGAAGAGGACAATGCACTCGACAAGCTGGCCGGGTTCGCCAGCATGAACGGTCCCGCCTGGTACGGGTTGCCGGTCAACAGCGGGACCGTGACCCTGAAAAAGCGCGATCAACCGGTCACCTGGCCGGAAAGGATCGAAACCGGAGACGGGCCGGTGACCGTGTTCGACC
>Ga0114910_1000922_pt1 | contig 14346 bp, 14 predicted proteins | sample MalvireepMed_908_FD_83500 | JGI IMG/M metagenome (GOLD analysis project Ga0114910, IMG submission 83500) | Marine viral communities from the Global Malaspina Expedition - Malaspina viral metaG DeepMed_908 | ecosystem: Environmental > Aquatic > Marine > Oceanic | place: Mediterranean Sea...
AGCAACATGGCATTGGACAGGCCCACATAGCCGGTACCGGCAATAGCAATTTTCATGATCTTCCTCATCTATCCAGAATCACCTACCAACGAGGCGCCCAACAATCTCTTTAATAGCCCGGCTACTACCATCCAACGCATCGGTGTGCGGAAGCCATTTCCGCCAGCCAGGCAGCGCCCTAACCTCATGGTCCGTAGCCGCAGCAATAACCTCCACACCCTGAGCCTCAAACAACGCCTTAGCCCGGGGCATATGCAGCGCGGAGGTCACCAGCAGAACACGCTCAATACCCTCCCGCGCCAGAATATCCGCCGTGAAATCGGCATTCTGGGTGGTGTTGAGGCTGCGCTCCTCCAGCACCATCGCGGAATCGGGCACACCAAGCGCACTGATGAAACGGCGCATAGACTCCGCAGAAGAAACGGCACTGTATTGCGGATCGTGCCCGCCGCTTAAAATCAGCAGCGGCGCTTTACCGGCATGATACAAACGTGCGCCGTGCCACTCGCGGTCTGACGCAGCGCCGAGATTCGGGTAAGAGGCACCGTAACTTAACGGTGCGGTACCGCCGCCCAAAACCACAATCGCCCCGGCCTTCGGCATGGCACTGGCATCAACTGCAGGGTGTTGGTTTTCCATATAGCCGCGGATGGCATAGCTGGTAACGGGTAAAGACCAGCACCAGAGCCACACAAGCGCTAATGTGCCAAGCCCAAATGCCAACCTTCGTCTACCAGCAACGCCTAAGATCAAGGCGAGCAAGCCTCCAAGAAGCGCAGCGCCCAAAGGAGACATAATAGCGGTGGCGACTTTAGAAATGATGAACATTTAGCGGGGCTCGAACACCCTGGCCGGATTACCCACCACCGTAACCCCCGGCGGCACATCTTTAGTAACCACGGCGCCCATACCAACCACCGCGCCCTTACCAATCACCAAGGGCTTCTCAGGTGTGCCCTGTTTGATAACCGCACCGGTACCAATATAGGCATGGTCTTCAATCACAATATTCCCATTACACCGCACTGAAGGTGCAAAGGTAACGTAGTCGCCAATCACACAATCATGTGCGACATAGCTATATATATTCGCGTGAAAATATTTTCCGATACGGATATTGGATGTTAGCTGTGTGAAGTGGCACAGAATGGCCCCCTCACCGACTTCTACCTCGTCCAGAATCACTGTGTTATCAGCTTTAACGGCTAAAGTCCCAATACCGTCTTTCGCGCACTTTTCCGCCAGTTTTTCCCGAATCGCGCTGTTGGCAATCGCAAACACAACTTTCTTTTCTCCGGCTTCCTTTTCCAGAAATTCGTCATAGCGAAGAATCGGATAACCATTCAGAACAACAGGCACATCACCATCATCCACAAACACGAATTCAGCATTCGTGCCTTTTAATTGCTCCCGAACCAACGGCAACACCTCACGGCCAAACCCACTTGCGCCATAAATACCAACTAAAACTTCAGCCATTTCGTTCTCCTGATTGCTCGCCGCTGCCGGTGAATCTGGACATAGTCACCTCACCCTCCCCACTAATCCCATCCCGAACCAGCACCTTCTTCACCGTAAGGAACAGAATCTTCACATCCAACCAAAGCGACTGATTGCCCACATACCACACATCCAGCCGGAACTTATCTTCCCAGGAAATCGCATTGCGTCCATTCACTTGTGCCCAGCCAGTTACCCCCGGGCGCGCTTCATGGCGGCGGTATTGTTCTTTCGAATACAGCGGCAAGTATTCCATCAACAGCGGCCGGGGGCCTACCAGGCTCATATCACCCTTGAGCACATTCCACAGCTCCGGCAACTCATCCAGGCTGGTGGAGCGCAGAAAACGACCAAAGGGCGTCATTCGTTCAGAATCTGGGAGGGGGTTACCGTTCTCGTCTTGTGCGTCCAGCATGGTACGGAACTTCACCATTTCAAACGGTTTGCCGTGAAGGCCCGGGCGGGTTTGGCGGAAGAATACCGGGGAGCCGAGTTTGCGGCTTACCTGCCAGGCGACGATGAGGATAACGGGGGAAAGGAGTAGCAGTCCGAAAGCGGAAGCTAGTAGGTCAAAAATACGTTTCAGCATGAAGAGCCTAATCAGGGGGGTTGGAACTTACTGGGTCACTTTCCGCACCAACAGCGTGCATTCTTTATCAGTATCAAACAGGTAATCAATACCACTGGTGATAACCACTTCCATCTTGCCATCAATCCTCAGGTAACGGTCGTGGACGTTTTTGTACGCGGCGCTTGTGTCTTTTTTGACAGACCAGTCGCGGCAGATCTTCTTAATGTCTGTGATTGTTTTCTGCTCAGCGCGAGACAAGAAAATAGAAAGCGGCTTCCGGGGCAACAACTCAAAAAATTTCTTGCCGTTCGGCTTCAGCGCCCCTGTCTGGTCGTAGCACAGATAACGATCCACTACTGTCACATTCGATGCATCGGCCAGCAACGCTGAAAGCCAGTCGTGCGCTTTACCACGATGCTCGCCGACCTTAAACGACATCACAAACTGGCTACTAACGTGATCGCCCTGCACACTCACATTCGGGTACGTGATTTGATCTGCGCTAAGCAGGATCTTGTAGCGGGTTTTACCTGCAAGCTCCTCAGGTGTCTGGTTTGTAAAACCCATATTCGCCAACTGCTGGAGCACTGAAGGATCTTCAATACCCACGCGCTTGAGCTGGGTCGCGCTGGTAATATGTGGAGGATGATACAAGCGCAGCAGATTCTGAATGGTCGCAGTGCTGGCTTCCCCTACCGCGCCTCGCTTGAAATCGTGAAAAACCTTCAGCATTTGGTCATCCATGGCCAAGGTGTAGTCCATTAACCCATCTCCAGAAGCTCGCCGAGGGTGGAATCAAAAAAGCCCGTGGGGAAATTCACTGGCTCCCCTTCGCTGTTGCAAAAATGGCCGGTAGGCAAAAAGCCAAGCTGCAGAAAACCTTCTTCGGACGACTGCTTGTAATACACCAGCGCGTCATCGGCATTCAGCCGCTTGTGGTAAACCTCGTAGCGAACACGGTTGATCAGGTGTTCGCAATGGGTTTCAACCACCAGCTGCACGCCACGGCTAGCCAAAAAGGCAAAGAACTCGCCCAAACGAGATTGAGCCCCAGGGTGCAGGTGAATCTCGGGGTTTTCGATCAGCAACAAATGCCCCGGCCGAGCCGTCAGGCACATAATCAGCAGCTTCAGCAAATAACTGTTACCGGCGCCGGTATTCAGTGGAGACACTTCACCCAATTCGCCCATCACAAAACTCAGTTTTATGCGGGTGCTGGTTACCTTGCTGGTAACCGCTTCGCATTGAGTACCAGTTATATACCCCAGCCACCAGGCCAGCTGCGCTTTCAGGGTTTGCGCCGGCGCTTCAGAGCGGCAAAGTTCGGGGCTAATGGGCTTATCCTTGCGCTGCTCCAGATAACCCAAAGCGTATTGGCCCTGAGCACCGATCTTCAGCTCTTTGCTCAGTTCCGCCAACTCTTCGGGGCCGCTGCGGTTGGCCGACAGGTAGAACAGGGTTTCTTCGTATTCGTAAAGTTTTTCACGGTCTCCGGTAAATCCCGGGAGGGTTTCGGTAATGAACACCCGGAATTCTACGCCTTTGTCAGTTGTTAAGCTGATGCCCACATGCGCCGCATCGGCAGTGCGGCACAATACGTCATCCAGTTGCACATAAGGCTTCACCAAATCCCGAAGGTAGGAAAGCTTCTCCTGCTTGAGATAGCTCATACCCACCAGAATGGCCTGCAAAACCGTCGATTTTCCGGAGGAGTTGGTGCCCGTTATCAGCGTTAACGGCGCCAGATCAAAGCTCTCGGCTTCAATACATTTGTAAGCCGTTATATCCAACGTTTTTAACATGCTAATTCATCCCTGAGTTTCTCAATACGGCCGAAGCGGTAATCTACGCTGCTGGTACTGTCGACCCGGTTGCGGAAGTAGTCCCCCGCGTCAAAGTCGCGCTTCAGCTCGTTCAGCCTGTCTGCCAGCTCTCCCTGAGCAAGCCCTTCCTGCGGCAAAATCACAAAACCATACGCCAGGCATTCAAACAGAGCCATGTTGATCGGGCGGCGGTGTGCGTTCTTCATAGCGAAGCGGAATGCATCTTCGCCAAGGCAATCAAAGGCGCGCTGCATGGCCCGGTCAAACACCGCTTTCAGCTCCTCAAACAGCTCAGCGCCAGCGCTATTCAAGAACTGCATCACAAAGGCCAGCAGCTCTTCCAGATTGCTCTTGTACGCAAACTCAATGCGATGCTGTCGCAACAGATAGAACGCCAGAAAACGCAAAATCACGTACTGATCCCGCATACGTTTGGGCTGAATACTGCCGCCAGTGGCCTGAATAAAAGAGGGCAAGGTACTCAACTCATTCAAAAAGCGGGTAGATTCGCCACAATACAGCGCATTACGCATTTCCTGGTTGTTCAGGCGTGTGCCGCCCCGGTTTACCCGGTCGAATATGTCGTACTTCACCCGCTCTGGTGTGGGCGGTTCAATCACATACACCAGCAACTGGTAGCGTTCCAGCTTACTGCGATACAAGGGCGGCAAATCGGCAAACCGGGCACCGTTAAACTGATGCAAAAGCCCAAGCTTATTCAGCGCAAACTTATTGTTCATAAAGTCGATAATGGTACTCACACGCTGGCGACCATCCACCATCTGCTTAATACCCAGTTCGTTCTCGAACACGTAAATAACGGGAATGGGAATACCCATCAACAGGCTTTCGATCAGCTCTTGTTTCTGGTCAGTTCCCCACACCTTGCGCCGCTGAAAGTCCGGGGCCAGCACCAGTTCTTTGGTTTCTTCCACCATGCGTTTTACTTCAAACGCGCTGTACTGATCGCGGCTGACCTTGATTACCGCATCCGGATAGACTTCCGAGGAATCGAGTTCAAAGCCGTGTTCGGCTTCGAGCTTGTCAGTGTCAGTCATTCGGGCAGAGCTCCGGGGACATGTTCATAAGCTGGCGTGTAAACAACCATTCAGGCAAACACAATATCACGTAATCTGTTAGCAAAATAAGGTATCAACAATCGTTCCCGAACCTCATCTCCAACAACGAAACTCTCCCCCCCACGCCCCTCAAGCGAGAAAAAACACTTAACCAACGCACCGTGGTCCGCCGGGCAAACCACCCCAACCTCCAGCTGCTCCACCCATCGAGCAACGCTGGTATCTTCCCCACAAACCGCCAACACCCCAGCGCCAGATAATGCATAGCCAGAAGACTTGCTGGGAAACGCATACTTGGTCACTTCATCATCAATCGGCAGCAACGCCCAGCGGTGCTGATTCACCAGTTCTGCGGCTTCGGTGGCGGGAATAAAGCCCAGATAATCCACTTGCTCATAGGCATTAGCCAGCGCTTGTACATCCGGGGCATGCACACCTCCACCAGCAAAGGTGAAGCGCAACTTACCGCCCTGCTGCAGGTAATCCCGAATAGCGGTCATCAACAAGGGAATGCGCTGCAAACGGCCAGCGTTGCCGCAGAAGACGATGTCTTTGGTGCGCTGCTCCATAGGCACCGGAGTCACTTCAAAAGACGGGTTATCCAACAGGTGTATCGGGCGTTCCGTACCGCTACGCTTCTGGATATACGCCTTCATATCCTCAGAGAGCGTGATAATCGCGTCTGCATGGCGCAGGGTGAAGTTGTCTACGGCCTGCAGCAACTTGAACAACAAGCCGTTTACCGGCACCACAATGTTGGCGGCTTCCGGGTGTATGTCTTGCAGGTGGTACACATACCGCGCACCAAACAGCCGGCAATACACCGCCACAATAAAAGGCACCACGACTGGCGGGTTGGTGGAAACGTATACGTTCGCCGGTTTAGCTCGCACCAGGCTCAGGAAAGTCCAGAACATGAAGAATACAGCTTCAGCAATCCGCTTGATCACGCCGCTGGCCGAGGTGGTGTAAGCCTTGCAGGCACGCACCTCAATACCCTGCCCCCGCCCGGCATCAGCAAGCTCCTGCTTGAGGTCGCCTTCCGCCTGGGTGATCACACACACCGTTCCACCCGCAGCGGCTAACTCGCCAAACTGCAGCAAACCTTCGCCAATCGGGCTGCCAGGGCGAAAACTCCGATTAACAATCGCCAGATCCGTTTTCTTACGCGCCATAGGGGCTATGCTTCCTTAGTACTGCTTCCAAACCGTCTGCATCACATAATCCCGATAGCTATGGATTATCCGCACCACCTTCTCCGCCACGTTCGGCATGCTGTAGTCTGCCACCAGCCGCATAGAGCGTTCGTCACCCCGGCCCTGGTTTTCCAGAATGGCCAGGCCCTGCAGCACGCGTTCGGTGCTCAGGCCTACCATCATGGCGGCGGTTTCTTCCATGCCTTCGGGGCGTTCGTGAGCTTCGCGGATGTTCAGCGCCGGGAAGTTGAGGATGGAGGCTTCTTCGCTGATGGTGCCACTGTCAGACAGCACTGCCTTGGCGCTCAGCTGCAGCTTGTTGTAGTCCTTGAAGCCCAGCGGTTTCAGCAGGCGCACGTTCTCGTGGAACTGCACACCCATGGCATCTACCCGCTTCTGGGTGCGGGGGTGGGTGGAGACAATCACCGGGTAGCCGTATTGCTCGGCCACCGCATTCAGGGTGTCGACCAGGGTCAGGAAGTTTCTGTCGGAATCCACGTTCTCTTCCCGGTGGGCGCTCACCACGAAGAACTTGCCTTCTTCCAGCCCCAGTCGTTCCAGCACGTCAGACGCCTCAATGCCCTCACGGAAGTGATTCAGCACTTCAAACATGGGGCTGCCGGTTTTGACCACACGGTCCGCCGGCAGGCCTTCGCGCAGCAGGTAATCCCGGGCGATGGTGCTGTAGGTCAGGTTGATGTCTGCCGTGTGGTCCACAATGCGGCGGTTGATCTCTTCCGGTACTCGCATATCAAAACAGCGGTTGCCGGCTTCCATGTGGAAGGTGGGAATCTTGCGGCGCTTGGCGGGAATCACCGCCATGCAGCTGTTGGTATCGCCCAGTACCAGCAGAGCTTCCGGCTGAACATCCGCCAGCACTTTGTCCACCGCGATAATCACATTGCCGATGGTTTCGGCACCGCTGGCGCCGGCGGCGCTCAGGAAGTGATCTGGCTTGCGGATGCCCAGGTCCTGGAAGAAAATTTCATTCAGCTCGAAATCGTAGTTCTGGCCGGTGTGCACCAGAATGTGCTCGCAGTACTCATCCAGCTTGGCCATCACCCGGGACAAACGAATAATCTCCGGCCGGGTGCCGACCACGGTCATTACTTTCAGTTTTTTCATGGCAGTTCCAGATTCGTTCAGGCTTCGGTACCCACCGGGCACGCAAAGGTATCCGGGTTGTCCCGGTCAAAAATTTCATTGGCCCAGAGCATGCACACCAGCTCGTCGTCCCCAACGTTGGTGATGTCGTGGGTCCAGCCCGGTACGGTTTCCACAATCTCCGGCTTGGCGCCGTCCGTGAACAACTCGTAGAACTCCCCGGTCAGCATATGGCGAAAGCGGAAGCAGGCCTTGCCCTTGATCACCAGAAACTTCTCGGTTTTCGAGTGGTGATAATGGCCGCCACGGGTGATGCCCGGGTGGGCGGTGAAGAAAGAGAACTGGCCGGCGTCCGGGGTTTTCAGCATTTCCACAAACACCCCGCGCTCGTCGCCGTGCTGGGGCACCGTGTAGGTGAAGCGCTCCGGCGGCAGGTAGCTTACGTAGGTGGAATACAGCGCCCGCACCAGCCCGGTGCCTACCGGCTCGGTAATCAGGTTTTCCCGGGTGGCTTTGAAGCGGCTCAGCTGGCTGGCCAGCTCGCCTACGGTAATCTGGTAAACCGGCTCCACCTCTACAAACGGGCCGTTCTGCGGCTCGCCGCCCAGCAGGGAGAGGAAACTGGCGATCACGTCGTCCACATACACCAGGTTGATCACCGCATCCGGGTCGTTAATCTGTACCGGCAAATCCCGGGCGATGTTGTGGCAGAAGGTGGCCACCGCGGAGTTGTAATTGGGCCGCGCCCATTTACCGAACACATTGGCCAGGCGGTAGATGTACACCGGGTTGCCGGTGGCTTCATGCAGGGCCAGCAGGGCGTCTTCTGCTTCCCGCTTGCTGGTGCCGTAGTCGTTATCCCGCTCGGCCTGAATCGACGAGCTGTAGATCACCGGAATGCTCCGGCCAGTGGCCTGCACCGCGTCACACAAAGCCTGAGTCAGCCCGGCGTTGCCGGTGGTGAACTCGGCCGGGTCCTGCGGGCGGTTGATGCCAGCCAGGTGCACAATCCAGTCCACGCCTTCCAGCAGGCCGGGCAGGTCTTGCTCGGTGTGTTCCCGGGTGAAGGGTACCACCTCATAACCGCCCTTTTCCTGCAGGTGCAGTTGCAGGTTCTTGCCGATAAAACCGTTGGCGCCGGTTACCAGTACTTTCATCACTCAGTCCTCCGGGCTCTTATACTCACCCCGTTCCAGGGCACGAATGAATTCAAGCTTACGCAGCAAGGCTTGCATGCCGGCCACATCCAGGCGTTCGGTGTTGTGGGAGTTGTAATCCTCGGTGTGGGAGATCTTCTCCTCGCCCTGCTCCACAAACTTGCCATAGTTCAGATCCCGCAAATCCGGCGGAACGCGATAGTATTCCCCCATATCCTGGGCGCAGGCCATTTCTTCCCGGCTGAGCAAGGCTTCAAACAGCTTTTCACCGTGGCGGGTGCCAATCACATTGATGGGGTGGTCCGGCTTGCCCACCAGATCGGTCAGCGTCCGGGCCAGGGTCTCGATGGTGGCCGCCGGGGCTTTCTGTACGAACAGATCGCCATTGCTGCCGTGTTCAAAGGCGTACAGCACCAGGTCCACCGCATCCGCCAAGGTCATCATGAAGCGGGTCATGTTCGGGTCGGTAATGGTGAGGGATTGACCGGCACGAATCTGGTCCACAAACAACGGAATCACCGAGCCGCGAGACGCCATCACGTTGCCGTAGCGGGTGCCGCAGATCACGGTTTTTTCCGGGTCCACATTGCGGGACTTGGCGACCATTACTTTTTCCATCATGGCCTTGGAAATGCCCATGGCATTGATGGGATAAACCGCCTTGTCCGTGCTCAGGCACACCACCCGCTTTACTTCATTCTGAATGGCCGCTTCCAGCACGTTCTCGGTGCCGATCACGTTGGTTTTCACCGCCTCCATGGGGTGAAATTCGCAGGACGGCACCTGCTTGAGCGCTGCCGCGTGGAAAATGAAATCCACTCCCCGGGTAGCGTTCAGAACGCTGTTGTAATCGCGCACATCGCCAATGTAGAACTTGAGCTTGGGATTGGCATAGCGCTTGCGCATGTCGTCCTGTTTTTTCTCATCCCGGCTGAAGATGCGTATTTCTTCGATGTCGGTATCCAGGAAGCGGTTGAGAACGGCGTTGCCGAAGGAGCCGGTGCCGCCGGTGATTAACAACACTTTTTTTGAGAATGACATCAATTACTCTCCAGGGGGTCACATAGTTTTCCTTCAAATGCCTCAGCTTCTAGCATTCTTTGATGTAGCTCAATATCGCACTCGGCATCAAACCGTCTCCCTATCTCCTTTGCGGGGATACCAGCCACGATTGCGAATGGAGGTACATTCTTCGTGACAACCGCCCTCGCAGCCACTATTGCGCCATCTCCTACAACAACACCTGCCATAATTAAGGCGCCATTACCTATCCAGACATCAGCCCCAATCACGGTTTCTTTAAGAACAGGCCTACCAGAAAAAATTATTGGCACTCCGGGAAAGTTATATCTATGGTCACTTCCTGTTACGGTTACATTCGGACCCAAAAGAGTATACTTGCCAATTCGAACTTTCGGGCACAATTTAGGATTTGGACCGACATATGAAAAATCACCAGCCTTAAAATCAGTAGGAATTTTAGTCCATCCAGAATAATAAAAACTTGGAGAAACTTCTCTAAGCCCCCAAATAGAGCGCTTAAAAAACATAACAACCGATCTAACTAAAAACCTAGCCCCTTTGTTTCGTCTTAAAATAGAAAGCATGACATAACCTTGACTTTAGCAAAAAAATAACACGAAATATAACCAAAACCTGAGCACCATTTAAAATCGAGAACACTAAAACTATGAGCGCTCAATTGCATCTTCAACAGCTTGAGAAATAACACCTGCGGTATGTTCAGGTCGCCTATGATTCAAATAAAAATCCCTAGCCTTAACACCAATGCGCGCCAAATCCCCTCGATTATTTTCAACCCACAAGAAGAAACCAAAAATATCCTTCGACAGACTATCTATAAAAATACCAGTTTCGAGGTGCTCAATGTTAAAAATTTCGCCACCTGTAATTGCATCGCTGTTGGTTGCAAAAGGGACACCCATACCCATTGAAGTCAGAACTGAAAGTCCAGCTTGGTTAGGCGAGACACAAACGATGCCTCTATTAAAAACCGCCGCCAACTCTTGAGGATCATAAATCGCACCGTGCATTATGACCTTACTAGAAATCCCGTTCTCAACAATGAATTTTTTGGCCAACTTAAAATCTTCACCGGAGCCAACTACTTCAAGTTTTGGCATCCTGTCCGAAGCCTCTACAGCCTTTTTGTATGCATCCAACAACCCGAGTATATTTTTCTCTTTGTAGAGACTACCCACAAACAAGATTGAGCTCCTTTCACTCTTTTCATCATATGAATCTAGTGAAACATTCGTTGTATTATGGGCCACCCAAATCCTATCTTTCGGCATACCAAGCCGAATGTGCCTATCTACCGGATAATCACTATAGAGAAGAACGCCTCGAGCTCGCTTTGCGAAGAACAATCGGACGCGATCCCAGGTAGATTTTGAGTCAAACTTATTTTCATAAGATGCGGTTACACCTATTCCCCAAAAAATAACTGGCGACTTAGAAAATAAAGATGACAACATAAATCGAAGCCACCTTATATCATATAGCCCAACCACACAGTCAAACCCATTCATGATTCTTTTAATGTTATCAACATGCCATTGAAAAGGGCCAATCTTCTTGGTCTCCAAATATAAAACTTTAAATCCATAGCTTTTGGATAGATACGATTTATCATTAACAGCCACAGTCAAATCAAACCTTTCCGACAAAATATCAAATATGCACACTCTGTACGGCCAAACTTTGTTATATACAATTAATAACTTCTTTTTATTACCACCTGGACCACAAACTCCACCCTCAACTTGTGAGCTCATAAAACCCTCAAAATATAGAAATCACCAAAGCACTCATGAAAAACCCCAAAAAACCGACATGCATCTACCTTCAATGCTATTCAGTGCTGGTTTTAAGCAAAAATCCGATAATACGCTTGCACGCTTCACCATCCCCATACGGGTTATGCGCCAGGCTCATCCGCTGATAAGTCGCCTCATCCGTCAACAAAGCGCGCAGCCGCCCACAAATACGCTCAACATCCGTACCCACCAACTCCACAGTACCTGCGTCCACAGCTTCCGGCCGCTCAGTGGTGTCTCGCATTACCAACACCGGCTTGCCCAATGAAGGCGCTTCTTCTTGTATACCCCCGGAATCGGTCAAAATCAGGTAAGACCGGCTCATCAGGTATACAAACGGCAAGTAGTCCAACGGCTCGATCAGATGCACATTGTCCAACCCGTTCAGTAACCGGTTTACCGGTTCCCGCACATTGGGATTCAGGTGCACCGGGTACACAATATCCACATCAGGGAAAGCACGGGCCGTTCGGTTCAGGGCTTCACAAATTCGCTCGAACCCGCCCCCAAAACTCTCACGGCGGTGGCCGGTTACCAGCAACACACGGCGGTCAGGGTTCAAAAATGGGAACTGCCCGGCCAAAGAGCCCGCCAGCTCAGAATCCTTATCAAACCGCTCCACAATCCGGAACAAGGCATCAATCACCGTATTACCGGTAATATGCACCGCCTCACCAGCAACGCCCTCCGCCAACAAGTTGTCCGCAGACTTCTGCGTAGGCGCAAAGTGCAGCGCGGCCAGGGTACCGGTCAGTTTGCGGTTAGCTTCTTCCGGCCAGGGGGAATATAGGTTGCCGGTGCGCAAACCCGCTTCCACATGCCCTACCGGAACCTGCTGGTAATACGCTGCAAGGGTAGCAGCGAAGGTGGTGGCGGTATCGCCATGCACCAGCACCAGGTCCGGCTTTGCTTCTGTCAGAACGCTCCGCATACCCTGCAGAATACCAGTAGTGACATCCGTTAAATCCTGGCCCGGCTTCATAATGTTCAGGTCATAATCCGGCACCAGCGAGAACAGCGACAACACCTGGTCCAGCATTTCCCGATGCTGGCCGGTTACGCACAATACCGATTCAAACCGCTCATCATCCTGCAGCGCCAACACCAGCGGCGCCATTTTAATGGCTTCGGGGCGTGTTCCAAATACCGTTAAAACTTTCACATCAAGCTCCCTGTTACGCCCGGCCACTGGCGACAACGTCAATCACGCACTCAGCCGGCTTGGCGGAGAAATCCAACCCCCGGAATTGCTTGTGCCCCACCAGCACCACACAGATATCCGTCTGGGCAACACCCTCTTCCGGCGCTACCAGCACGCAACCCTCCAGGGCTTCCGGCACTTCGTGAATATTCGGCTCCACCACCAGCGTCGGGCCGGCAAGCTCGGCCTTCAATTGTTTGGCGATAGCCAAAGACGGGCTTTCCCGAAGATCATCAATGTCCGGCTTGAACGCCAGGCCGAACAGGGCCACCGTGACATCCTTAGCGGTATGGCCCGGGTTCTTCAGCAGGAAATCCCCCACCGCAGCCTTCACCTTCTCAATCACCCATTGCGGTTTACCATCGTTTACTTCCCGTGCGGTACGAATTAAACGCGCCTGCTCCGGGGTTTCACTCACAATAAACCAGGGGTCCACCGCAATGCAGTGGCCACCCACACCGGGGCCAGGTTTCAGGATGTTCACCCGGGGGTGGCGATTGGCTAGCTCAATCAGCTCCCACACATCAATATCCAGCTTGTCGCAAATCAGCGACAGCTCGTTGGCAAAGGCAATGTTCACATCACGGAAGCTGTTTTCCGTCAGCTTCGCCATCTCCGCCGTACGGGCATTAGTAACCACACACTCGCCTTCCACGAAAATCTCATACAGTTTACAGGCCGCTGCTGAACAGGCTGGTGTCATACCACCGATTACCCTGTCATTCGCCACCAATTCCCGAATCACATGCCCCGGCAACACCCGCTCCGGGCAATGGGCAATGCGAATGTCGGATTGCTCGCCGTGGCTCTGGGGAAAGGTTAAATCCGGTCGTGCTTCAGCCAGCCAGGCGGCCATTTGCTCAGTGGCACCTACAGGCGAGGTTGACTCCAGTATCACGAGATTGCCCTTCTCCAATACCGGCGCGATGGCCCTGGCTGCAGATTCAATGTACTTCAAATTCGGCACATGGGTTTTGCCCGCTTCAGCCTTGAACGGTGTAGGAACCGCCACCAAAAAAGCATCCGCCGGTTCCGGCACCAGCGTGGCCCGCAAATAACCTTCCTTCACCGCCGCGTGAACAATCATGTCCAAGTCTGGTTCTACAATGTGGATCTCGCCCTTGTTGATGGTATCCACCACCCTTGGAGTCACATCCAGACCAATTACCTCACATTTCCGTGAGGCAATCACCGCAGCTGTTGGCAAACCGATATAACCAAGCCCGACAACTGAAACCTTTGAAAACCCCATATCAGACACCTCAATTCCATTCCCAAGAAGAAGATTACATCCAAAACTCGTTAACTACGAAACTTTGACAAAAAAGATAAAAAAAACTTAACACCCTATTACCATTTAATTGAAAACCACTTATAACCCTGAGAACACCTAAGAAAGGTCTGAATAACCGCTGATTTTTGCCGATGCTGGTTTTAGCCTGCAAAAAATCGAAAATTCAGACGCTATTCTCCCGCTATTTGGGTTTTTTTGCCCGTTTCCCGCCATTTTGGCGGAAAACAGGCACACTGGCCCTACGCCAGCATGTATTTTTCACCAATCAGCAGGTTGCTGAACGCGGCCAGCAAATGCAGCCGGTTGTTGTTCTTGGCCAAGCCGCGATAGCGGACTTTGCTGTAGCCGAAAACCTGCTTGATGTACCGGAAGGGATGCTCGACTTTGGCACGAACACTCGCTTTTATTTTCTCGGCTTTCAGCTTGTCCGCATCCAGCTTCTTGCGGGTGCCAGGTCGTTTGGCAATGAACCAGGAGACGTTTTTGCGGTACTTATGCTCATCCCGCTTTTGAATGCCAAGGTAACCGGCATCACCGAAGATTCGTTGCTCTTCACCATGCAACAGTTTGTCGGTGGGCAC
>Ga0114910_1000925_pt1 | contig 14339 bp, 11 predicted proteins | sample MalvireepMed_908_FD_83500 | JGI IMG/M metagenome (GOLD analysis project Ga0114910, IMG submission 83500) | Marine viral communities from the Global Malaspina Expedition - Malaspina viral metaG DeepMed_908 | ecosystem: Environmental > Aquatic > Marine > Oceanic | place: Mediterranean Sea...
GCCGGTTGGCGCGCGTTTGGGTGAGGATTCGCTGGAGTGGAAAGGCTGGCCGGAAGATGGCGTGATCGAAGGACTGATCCGTCGTGACACCCGTCCCGAGGCAATAGCCGAACTTGGCGGCGCGGTCGTAAGGCTTCCGCTGTTTGCCGGAGAACCCCTGCGCAACGAAAAGATCGTTGATTCGTCGTCCCGGATCATGTCGTCGCTGCTTCCTGCCGGAAAGCGCGCGATCGCGACGGAAATATCCGTCGCCACAAGCGCCGGCGGCTTCATCCTCCCGAACGACCGGGTGGATGTGATCATGGTCCGCCGCAAGACCGCCGAAGAGGGGTTTCTGACCGAGGTCATTCTGTCCAACATCCGGATCCTGGCAATCGATCAGCGCATTGAAGAAAACGCCGATGGCAGCCGGACCGCGGTCGGCACCACGGCAACCCTCGAATTGACGCCGGAACAGACAAAAATCATCACCGTCGCGCAGCAGATGGCCGACCGGTTGACCCTTGCCTTGCGCAGTGTCGCCGATGTCCAGGAACCTGACAGCGACGGCGCAGACTATCTATTGAGCGGCGAAGACGGCAGTGCAGCCATCCAGCTGATCCGCTCTGGCACCATAACCAAAGTTGGCGCCACCAACTAATGCGGAGAATGAACGTGCGTCCATTTGCAAAATCGCTCCTGTCATCCATCACCAGTATCGCACTGGTGAGCTCGACCATGTTTGCCGGAATGAGTGTGGATCCATCCAGCGGTCTAATCATGTCGTCTGCGGCAGCCGCTGAGAGCGTCATCAAGATCAAGCGCACCGGTCCTGGCGTCAGCAAGCGGGTGAAGCTCGGCTTGAACAAGGCGCTCGTGATCGATCTGCCCACCGACGCGCATGACATTCTGGTCGCCGATCCCACCCTGGCCGATGCGGTCACCCGGACATCCCGCAGGCTCTATCTTTTTGGCAAGACCGTGGGGCAGACCAATATCTTCATTTTCGGACCAAACGGCGAGGAAATTGTCGCCATCGAGCTGGAGATTGAACGCGATGTCTCGGGTCTTCAGGCCCATCTCTCCCGCTTCCTCCCCGATTCGGACATCAATGTTGAAATCATCTCCGACAACATTGTTCTGACCGGTTCTGTACGGACACCGCAGGACGCCGCGCAAGCCGCGAATCTGGCGCAGATCTTCCTTACCGGTGGTGAGGCAACAACACGCAACATCACCGAAAGCAGCGGCACTGGCGGCGATGGCGCCGTGGCGATTTATGCGGAAGCCCGCCAGAAGTCGAAGATCGTCAACCTGTTGAAGATCGACGGCGAGGATCAGGTGACGCTGAAGATCACCATTGCCGAAGTCAGCCGTCAGGTGCTCAAGCAGCTTGGGTTCAATTCCAGCATCACCGGCGCTTCATCCGCATTTGTCAATTCCAACCCGGCCAATCTGGGCTCGCTGACCACCGGCTTGAACTATGCCGCGCTGGCAGGCTCGATCGGCGGACACTCGATTGCCAGTTATGTCAATGCCATGGAACAGGCCGGTGTCATGCGCACCCTGGCCGAGCCGAGTTTGACGGCGATTTCGGGCGAAAGCGCCAAGTTCTACGTCGGCGGTGAATTCCAGCTCCGCGACGAATATGATCCGGGTGATGGCACGACCGCTCCAACATATACTGATCGCGAAGTCGAATACGGTATCCGGCTGAACTTTACGCCGGTGGTCCTCTCACCGGGACGCATTTCACTCAAGATCCTGACAGAAGTGTCCGAGCCCACATTCGAAGGCTCAACTTCGCTTCAGGGCGCTGGCCGCAATTCCGGCATGACCCGGCTTTCGATCAAGCGCCGTGAGGCCGAGACTGCAGTGGAACTGCCTTCCGGCGGATCGATTGTGCTGGCCGGGCTGGTCAAGGACGACATCCGCCAAGCCATGTCGGGCTATCCGGGGCTGTCCAAAGTGCCGGTTTTCGGCACGCTTTTCCGCAGCAAGGATTTTGTCCGCAACGAGACCGAGCTGGTCATCATTGCCACCCCCTACATCGTCAAGCCTGTGGCGCGCAACGAAATCGCCCGCCCCGATGACAACTTCAATGCAGCCAGCGATGGCGCCGGTTTCTTTCTCGGCCGCGTCAACCGGGTCTACGGCCGGATGGAAACCGATCTGCCACCGGGCCGCTACCACGGCGTTGTCGGGTTCATCTACAAATGATCAGGAACTTCACCATGTCGAGCAAGATCACTGTTCCCGCTAATCCTGATCACCGGCCGCTCCGCACCCTCGCGGCGCCGATGCTGGTCGCATCCCTGCTGCTCTCAGGCTGCGCCGGCTGGCCGGGCAAGAGCATCACGGTGGGCGCGGTTCCCGATGACTACCGCACCAACCACCCGATCATTGTCTCAGAACAGGAGCGTACGGTGGATCTGGCTGTTGCTTCCGGCGACCGCAAACTGACGACATCCATGCGTGAGACCATCCGCGGCGCGGCCCAGAATTACAGATCCAGCGCATCCGGTGCCATCCGCATCATGGTGCCGACAGGCTCCGCCAATGCCGGTGCGGCTTCGGTGCTTTCAGCGCAGGTGGCAGATGTCCTGCGCAAGGAAGGCGTTCCCGGCAACCGTATTCTTTCATCTCCCTATCCGGTCTCGTCCCCCGACGATGCTGCGCCGATTCGCATTGCCTTCATGGCCATTACCGCGTCCACCGGAGAGTGCGGGCGTTGGCCCGAAGACATGCTGGCCGACACCACTGACAACAAGCACTATGCCAATTTCGGCTGCGCTACCCAGAACAACCTGGCCGCCCAGATCGCCAATCCGGGTGATCTGATTGCGCCCCGCGGCATGACCCCGATCGATGCCGAGCGGCGCTCCAACGTGATTGAGACATACAGAACAGGTGGCGCTGCGCTGGAGACCCAATGACCAGGCAAACCACAACGCGCTCTACGAAGCAGGACAACGTTTATGACCAATCTTGATTATGCGCTTGAGCAGCAATCCCAGCCCGATGACGGAGACACCGCCACGGAACGGGGTGATTTCGAACGGATTCGCCCTCTGCCGCGTATTTCTGTCCACGCCTTCGTTGAAACCGAAGGCATGGCCAAGACCATGGAACGGTGCTCTCAGGACCGCCGCATGGCCAAGGTCAACCTGCGCATCAATTCCGGCGGAGTCTCGGCCGCGGCAAACATGTTTGCGGGCTCGCCGACACCCAATCTTCTGATTCTGGAAACCCGCGTCGAAGGTCAGGCCCTGCTCGACGAGCTTGGTGAACTTGCAGCCGTGTGTGATCCCGACACGCGGGTGGTTATCGTCGGTCATGTCAATGATGTCGCCTTGTACCGTGAACTGGTGCGCAATGGCGTCTCCGAGTACATTGTCGCGCCTGTTTCCATGGCCGATGTGATCGGTGTCATCTCGACAATCTTCGTCGATCCGGACGCCGCCCCGCTGGGCCGCTCTATTGCTTTTGTCGGCGCAAAAGGCGGCGTTGGCTCCTCCACTCTCGCCCACAACTGCGCCTGGAGTATTTCCAGCCTGTTTTCCAGCGAAGTCATTCTGGCCGATCTCGACCTGGCTTTCGGCACCGCGAATCTCAATTTCGATACCGACCCGACGCAGGGCATAGCTGAGGCGGTATATTCGCCCGACCGCCTCGATGAAGTGTTCCTCGACAGGTTGCTGTCAAAATGCTCCGAGCATCTGTCCATGCTTGCGGCACCGTCCATGCTGGACCGGACCTATGACTTCTCGGGTGACGCATTCCTGCCGATCCTCGACATCATTCAGCGCAACGCACCCGTTTCGGTGCTTGATGTGCCGCATGTCTGGAATGACTGGACCCGCAAAGTGCTTTGCGCCGCTGATGAGATTGTGATTACGGCAACCCCGGATCTGGCCAATCTGCGCAACACCAAGAACCTGTTCGATACCTTGCGCAAGCTGCGCCCGAATGATCATGCACCGCTTCTGGTTCTCAATCAGGTGGGAATGGCCAAGCGGCCCGAAATCTCACCCGAGGCGTTCTGCGATCCGTTGGACATTAATCCTCTTGCGATCATTCCTTTCGATGCCCCGCTCTTTGGTGAAGCGGCGAACTCCGGTTTGATGATTGCTGAATCCTCGGCCAAATCACCAACCGCTGAAGCGATGTCCCAGATCGCCCATGTGGTGACCGGCAGAGCGGAAGTGAAGAAACGCAAGAAGGCGGGTTTGTCGTCTCTGATGGGCCTTCTGGGCCGTAAGTAATCTGTAAGTCTGGAGTGGAACGCAACATGTTCGGCAAACGCAGCAATGATGGATCCGGCAAGCTGCCGCAAGCTCCGGCACCCAAGCCTGTGGTTCGTGCCGAAGCACCGGCAGCCCCGGCGCTCGAGGCCAGCGTCTCGGTACAGGCTCCAGCAGCTCAAGCCCCGGCAGCGCCTGCTCCCGCTCCGCAGCCGGTGCAGCAGCCGGCCCCGCGCCGCGAAGAACCGCCCGTCAAGCGCAAATCCGCCCGCAACGAGGCCTATTACGATACCAAGAGCCAGGTGTTCTCGGCGCTCATCGACACCATCGACCTTTCACAGCTTGCCAAGCTTGATGGCGAAAGCGCTCGTGAGGAAATTCGTGATATCGTCAATGATATCATCACGATCAAGAATCTGGCCCTGTCGATTGCCGAGCAGGAAGAACTGCTCGATGACATCTGCAACGATGTGCTCGGCTATGGTCCGCTTGAACCGCTTCTGGCGCGTGATGACATCGCCGACATCATGGTCAATGGTTCTGGCATGACTTACATCGAAGTTGCCGGAAAGGTTTTGGAAACCGATGTCCGGTTCCGCGACAATAGCCAGCTGTTGTCGATCTGCCAGCGTATTGTCAGCCAGGTCGGCCGCCGGGTGGATGAATCCAGCCCGATCTGCGACGCACGTCTTCCCGACGGCTCGCGTGTCAACGTCATCGCGCCGCCGCTGGCAATCGACGGCACTGCGCTGACCATTCGTAAGTTCAAGAAAGACAAGCTGACTCTTGATCAGCTGGTCCGGTTCGGTGCGATCACGCCGGAAGGCGCTGCGGTTCTGCAGATTATCGGACGCGTGCGCTGTAATGTGGTGATTTCCGGCGGTACCGGTTCCGGTCAGACCACGCTGCTCAATTGCCTGACCGCCTATATCGATGCTGACGAGCGCATTATCACCTGCGAAGATTCGGCGGAACTTCAGCTGCAGCAGCCGCATGTGGTGCGGCTTGAAACCCGCCCGCCCAACATTGAGGGCGAGGGCGAGATCACCATGCGTGATCTGGTCAAGAACTGCCTCCGTATGCGCCCTGAACGCATCATCGTTGGTGAGGTTCGTGGCCCGGAAGTGTTCGACCTTCTGCAGGCGATGAACACCGGCCATGATGGTTCGATGGGAACAATCCACGCCAACAGCCCGCGCGAATGCCTCAGCCGTATGGAATCGATGATTGCCATGGGCGGCTTCACGCTGCCTGCCAAGACGGTCCGTGAGATCATTGCCGGGTCCGTCGATATTGTCATTCAGGCGACGCGCCTGCGCGATGGGTCCCGCCGTATCACCCACATCACCGAAGTCATCGGGATGGAAGGCGACGTGATCATCACCCAGGACCTGATGAAATACGAGATGGTTGGCGAAGACGCCAACGGCAAGATCATCGGCGAACACCGTTCGACCGGTATCGGCCGGCCGAATTTCTGGGACCGGGCCCGTTACTATGGCGAAGACAAGCGGCTGGCCGCTTCGCTTGATGCCATGGAAAAAATGACCGATTAAGGAGACACGTGCGTGTTTGGTCTGGATACAGTGGTAGTCGCCATCATCGGCCTGGCCGCGCTTTCGGCGGGGGCGCTGGGCTATGGCGTCCTCTATTCCCGTATCGAGGGTGAACGCAAGGCGGAAAACCGGGTCAAGCGGGTCAAGTCGGCCGAAACCGACCGCTCCAAGGCAACGGCTGCGCGTGACAGGCTCAATGAAGCCAACAAGCGGCGCAAATCCGTTCAGGATTCGCTCAAGACGCTGGAAGAGAAGAACAAGGAAAATGATCGCCGCAAGTCGCCGGCGCTGAAGGACCGGATCGCCCAGGCTGGCCTGACCATTACTGTCCAGAAATTCTACATCATTTCAGCCCTTGTTGGCTTCATCGCCGGATTTGTGGCGTTTGTCCTTCAAGGCAACCCGCTGGTTGCCCTGGGCGTGATGATCATTTTCGGGGCAGGCGTGCCGCGCTGGGTTATCGGTTTCTTGCGCAACCGGCGGATGAAAGCGTTCCTGAACGAATTTCCCAACTCGCTTGACGTCATGGTGCGGTCCATCAAGTCGGGCCTGCCGCTAAACGACGCGATCCGGATGATATCGGCTGAAGGTCAGGAACCTGTCCGCACCGAGTTCAAGCGGATTGTCGAAGCCCAGCAGATGGGGATGAACATTCCGGAGGCCTGCACCCGGCTCTACAGCCGGATACCGCTGTCGGAAGCGAATTTTTTCGCCATCGTGATTACCATCCAGGCGCAGGCTGGCGGCAATCTGTCGGAGGCCTTGGGCAACCTCTCCCGAGTTTTGCGTGACCGCAAGAAAATGAAGGGCAAGATCAATGCGATGTCGATGGAGGCAAAGGCTTCCGCGGCCATCATCGGTGCGTTGCCGTTTATTGTTGCCACGCTGGTCTACCTCACATCACCCGAATACATCATGATTCTCTTCACCGACCCGCGCGGCCATCTCATTCTCGGCGCATCCGCCGTCTGGATGTCGATCGGCATTATGGTGATGCGTAACATGATCAACTTTGACATCTAGGGGACGAAAATCATGATATCCGATCTTGCGTCGTCCGTCATGGACCCGGCCAATCTGGTCCCCATCCTGATTGCGATTGCGGTTTTCGCCACGCTTTTCACCATTCTGGCGCCCTATTTCGAAAAGGGCGACCTCGACACGCGGATGAAATCCGCGGCTCTCGAGCGGGATGAAATCCGAGCCAGGGAACGCGCCCGCCTCAACGCCGAGCAGACGCGCAACGGCCAGAAGAGTGCCGGCCTCAGATCCCGCGACAACGCCTCGGTGCGCGGTATCGTCGAGCAGCTCAATCTCAAGGATGCGCTGGCCGATGGCGCCACCATTGCCAAGTTGCGCGCGGCTGGCTACCGGACCCAGAACTCGCTCAATATGTTCCTGCTGGCGCGCTTTGTGTTGCCGTTCATTTTTCTTGTTGCTGCGATTGTCTATGTCTTTGTGCTCGAGAATCTTGTCGATAAACCGCTGACCGTCCGGATTCTGGCCTGCATCGTCGTCGCCTATATCGGCTTTTACACGCCCAACATGTTCGTCTCCAATCAGGCAGGCAAGCGTCAGGCGTCGATCAAGCTTGCCTGGCCCGATGCACTGGATCTGATGCTGATCTGCGTGGAATCCGGCGTATCGATCGAAGCTGCGCTGAAGCGCGTGGCCGAGGAAATTGCCGTTCAGTCGACGGCTCTGGCTGAAGAGTTCGTGCTGACGACCGCTGAATTGTCCTATCTGCAGGACCGGCGAATGGCCTTCGAAAACCTGGGCAACCGGACCGGCCTGGAAATGGTGAAGTCCGTCACTCAGGCGCTGATCCAGTCCGAGCGTTACGGTACCCCGATTGCCCAGGCTCTGCGTGTGCTCGCCCAGGAAAGCCGTGACCAGCGGATGACCGAGGCCGAAAAGAAGGCAGCCGCACTGCCGCCGAAGCTCACAGTGCCAATGATCCTGTTCTTCCTGCCCGTACTGGTCGGCGTAATTCTCGGACCTGCCGCCATCCAGGTGATGGACAATTTCGGCGGGTAAAAGCCACGGCACTGTTCACCCCACTCGGCCAACGCCGCGCATCGAAGGGGCCGGGACGGCAGTCCTTGGGCATTGCCGGCTCCTGAGGTCGGCTCGCTCCGGTCACAGGGCTGCCGCCACCAGTGACTCCGGGTCAAGAAGACATCACCGGGATTAATGACAAAGTTGGGGGTTTTTCAGCCGTTCACGCCGGCTGTGGCGCAGGTTGCCCAGCGCAAGGCGGCCTCAGCCATTTTTGACGCCGATCTGGTCTGTGCGTCGGCAAATACAACCCCGGACGGAACAATGGCGGCAAAAGCGGGCCGGCAGTCTTGGCCTCACCTTGCCGGAACGGAAACACCGCCTCAGTTGGTGTTTTTTGCGTCCGAATCCTTGAGCTTGTTCCAGGCGTTTTGCTGGGACAGCATGGCACGCAGATAGGCCACGTTGGCGCTGGCCTGTTGCGGGGAAAGTTCCGCTCCGGCGATTTTTTCGGCTTCCTGGAAGCGGCCCTGCAGACCGACCACCAGCGCAAGGTTCTGGCGGACCCGGCTGTCAGCGCCTGGCTGCCTGACGGCTGTCGAAAGATAGGTCTCTGCCGTCCGCAGGTCGCCCTGCAAGACATAGGACATGCCCAGGTTTGACAGGATGGATGGTTCATTGGGCTGGAGGTCGAGTGCCTTGCGGTAGCGTTGCCGCGCCGTGGCGGGATCACCCATCTGGTCGTGAATCGCGCCTTCCGCGGACAGCAATTGCCAGTCCGGGCGATCCGGTGTCTGGGCCCGCTGAATGGCGTCCAGCGCCTTGTCAAACTGGCCGGCGCCTGCGAGCGCCTTGCCATAGGCTGCCAGAACCGTCCGGTCTGTCGGATTGTGAATGGCGACCTGCTGCATCACGGCCAGGGCCTGTTCCGAGCGGCCACCCATGGTCAGCACTGACGCATATTTCATGCCCACCGCTGCGTCCTTCGGGTTGCGGTCATAGGCCTGGCCAATGCTTTCGGCAGCGGAATGCAGTTCCGATGCATTCATCGACTCAAGCGGCTTGTTCATGGAGGGAATCGAACCCGTGGTCAGCTGTCCCTTTGACGCGCAGCCTGCGAGCGAAAGACCGAGCGCCGCAATGCACACCGCACCGAGCAGCTGGCGTGGGAAAATGGAACGTGTTTGGGTCGCTGACATTGCTCTGATCCCGAAAATTGATCGTCGCGGCGGCCCTGAACGGCGGCGCCACAGTCTTCACACCAGCAATAATCTGTTAACCCTAATCAAGAGTTAACGATTGATTCTCCGCCGCCCGGATGCGGAGAGCCTCAGGAGAAATCATGTCGCCCTATGCCTCTATCGACCGCCCTTCCGTATTCTCGTCTGCGACGGCTGCGAGCTTGCCGGTCTGGGCGGTGTCGCCCGCCGATATCGAGAATGGCAATCTAGCTGACGCAGCGCTGGCCTGGGCCAAGGCCGCAGGCTTCCAGGCGGCGGCGGGGGCCGTGTTGCTGGTTCCCGGTCAGGATGGCAAGCTGGCCGGAGCGCTGTTCGGTCTGGGCGAAGAGGGACAGTCTCATCCCTTTATTGCTGGCAAGCTGGCGCAGGCTCTGCCCAGGGGTGACTGGCACATCGAGACATCGCCCATTCCGGGCGCAACCATGGCACTGGCTTTCGGCATGGGGGCCTACCGTTTCGAGAGCTACCGGAAAGCCGCTCCGGAAGGCCCGAGACTGGCTATCCCTCAGGATACAGATGCCGATGCGATCCAGCGGACGGTGGCCGCGGTGTGGCTTGCCCGCGATCTGGTCAACACGCCTGCCAATGATATGGGCCCCGATGCGCTGGAGGCGGCCTTCCGCGGTCTTGCCGGCCACTACAAGGCCAAGGTGAGTGTGGTGGCAGGCGATGATCTCATCTCGCAGGGCTTTCCGATGATCCATGCGGTCGGCCGCGCTGCCGATAAGCCGCCGCGTCTTCTCGAAATGCGCTGGGGGCAGGCGGGCGCGCCGAAACTGACACTGGTCGGCAAGGGCGTCTGTTTTGATACCGGTGGCCTCGATATCAAGCCGCCATCTTCCATGCTGAACATGAAGAAGGACATGGGCGGGGCAGCCAACGTCATGGCGCTGGCGATGATGATCATGGATGCGGGATTGCCGGTGGATCTGCGCGTGCTGGTTCCGGCGGTGGAAAATTCCATCTCGGCCTCCGCCTTCCGGCCCGGCGATGTGCTGCAAAGCCGCAAGGGCCTGACCGTCCAGATCGACAACACCGATGCCGAAGGCCGTCTGGTGCTGGCCGATGCGCTGACCTATGCCTGCGAGGAACAGCCGGATCTGCTGATCGACATGGCCACTTTGACCGGTGCTGCGCGGGTGGCGCTCGGTCCCGATCTGCCGCCCTTCTACACCGATGATGAAACCCTGGCTTCCGCTCTGGCCATGGCATCGGCAGATGTGGTTGATCCGCTCTGGCGCATGCCGCTCTACAAACCCTACGAAGCCGACGTCAAAGCCAAGATCGCTGATCTGACCAATGCCCCGGCCGGCGGCTTCGCCGGTTCGATCACCGCGGCGCTGTTTCTCAAGCGCTTTGTCGCGCCTGACACCAGCTGGGCGCATTTTGACATCTTTGCCTGGTCACCGAAGGACAAGCCCCATGCTCCGTCCGGCGGCGAAGCCCAGGGCATTCGCGCCCTGTTCGAGGTGATCAGCACCCGGCACCCGGCCTGACAGATGCCGGCTGGCTTGCGTAGTGCGGGTGTTTCGGCCAATGTGTCCGGTACCGAAATGACATAAGCACGCAAACCATGTCCCTTGACCTCCGGCCATCCGACGCACTCGGCTTGTGGCATGCAGCCACGCTTGAACATGTGCGGGTCATCGGGCCGGATCTGACCATGAGGCAACTGGCCATCCTGCTGCATATCTATCTGGCGCCGCCGCCACATACGGTGCGCGGGCTTGCCGCCATGCTGGGTGTCACCAAGCCTGTGATCACCCGGGCACTTGATACCATGGGCCACATGGCGCTGGTCCGCCGGGTTCGAGATGAGCGCGACAAACGCAACGTCATCATCAAGCGGACGGTGGAAGGCGCACTGTTTGTCGAAAGGCTTGGCGACATCATCATCGCTGAAGGCCGCAGGCTGTCGTCCGCAGAGGCATCAAGCACATGAGCAAGACACTGGATCACCGATTATATGCCTACCGCGAGGACCTCGCCGATATCCGGCTTCAGGGCCAGGTGACCGCTGAGCGCTACGCCGAAGGCGCACCCGGTGAAGTGACCGTGCCCGTCGCCGATATCCGCCCCAGGCCTGATCAGGAGTGCAGCATCGACACCCAGGCGCTGCTGGGTGAAGCCTTGAGGATATTCGATATCTCGGGCGGATGGGCGTGGGTGCAGTTGGCGGCCGACGGTTACGTCGGCTATGTGCGCGAAGAGGCAATCAGGCAAGGCTCAACATCGGCCACGCACGTTGTGTCGGTGCCGCGCAGTTTCGTCTATCCGGGCGCGGATCTGCGCTTTCCGCACAGCAGGGTTTTGTCGATGGGAAGCCGGGTAAGGATCGTCGGCGATGCGGAAACGAGGGGCACGCCCTACGCACTTCTGGAAGATGGGTCAGCGATTATCGCCACGCATCTGCGTCCGGCCGGCGAAGCTGCGGCCGAAGACGCCGTGTCCGTGGCAGCGCGGTTTCTCGAGACGCCTTATCTCTGGGGCGGACGCACCGGCCTGGGCATTGATTGTTCCGGTCTGGTGCAGATGGCGCTGGCCATGACAGGAAAATCAGCGCCGCGCGATTCCGATCAGCAGGCGGCCGGCCTTGGCGCTGTCATCGAGCCGCAAAGCGATGGCCTGCAGCGCGGCGATCTGGTGTTCTGGAAAGGCCATGTCGGGTTTCTCGAGGACCCCGACACCTTGCTTCATGCTTCCGGCGGCACCATGACTGTGACCCGCGAACCGCTTCAGGCCGCCATTGACCGGATTGCCAGGCTCTATGGTTTGCCCACGGTCTATCGGAGACCTTGAGCCGACTCGGTGATTTCATTGAATAGCCGGCTTAGTATCCAGCCTTGCGGTCGACCAGATTGATCAGTGGTTCGCCGCGCTCAAACGCGTCCATCTGCCGGGCCATCGGCTCAATCAGCGAACTCGGCATTGATGCAGCCGCGGCATGCGGCGTCAATGTCACTTTGGGGTGGGTCCAGAACGGGCTGCCGGGATCGAGCGGTTCCTGTTGAAACACATCAAGTGTCACCGCTGACAGCAGCCCTTCATCAAGCGCTGCCAGAATGTCCGCTTCGTTCTGCAATCCGCCGCGCCCGGCATTGATAAGCACCGGCGCTCCCAGTGGGCCACGTTTGCTCATCCGGCAAAACAGATCGCGATTGAGGATTTCCCGGGTTTCACCGGTTAGCGGCAACAAAACCACGAAAATGTCGGCCGAGGCCAGAAACGCATCCAGCCCGTGCTCACCCGCATGGCAGGTCACGCCTTCAATCTGTTTCTGGGTTCGCGACCAGCCGGTGACTTCAAAGCCCATCACACGGAGCTTGGCCGCCGCATCGCGTCCGAGTTCACCCAGCCCCATGATTCCGACGGTGAGATCGGCCGCGGCCTTCTGATCGCGATCCTCAAGCCAGACCCGGTTTGCCTGCTGCGCCCGGTAGCGCAGTCCGAGGCGGTGATGATCGAGCACCTGCCAGACAACATATTCACTCATCCGGGTGGTCAGATTGGCAGATACCACCCTTACAATCGGCACGTCCGGCAGGCTGGTGTCTGCAAAGACATGATCAACGCCCGCGCCAAGCGAGAAGATGGCCTTGAGGTTCGGCAATTTCGACAAAAGGCCGGGCGGTTGCTTCCAGACAATGGCGTAATCGATATCCGGATCCGCCTCGCCATTCGGCTCAAGCACCACCTTCCGATCGGGAGCTGCCTTGGCCAGCTCGTCAATCCAGACCTGCGGCTCCCAGCCGGTGAGCGCAAGGAGCACGCGCCCCTTGCCGTTGTTCTCTGTCATGAAATCGCCTATTCGCTGACCACGGCGCTGTCTGCGGCTTCCAGATTGAAGGCCGCTGCCATCAGCGCTTTGGTGTATTCGGTTTCGGGGTGGTCGAAAATCTTGTCGGCGCTGCCCTGCTCGACAACTTTGCCCGCCCGCATGACGATCACGTCATTGGCCAGCGCCCGCACGACCTTGAGATCGTGGCTGATGAACAGATAGGCCAGATCATGCCGCTTCTGCAGATCGCGCAGCAGATCCACGACCTGCGCCTGAACACTCATGTCGAGTGCCGAGGTCGGCTCGTCCAGCATGACGAAACGCGGCTTGAGAACCATGGCCCGGGCAATCGCGATCCGTTGCCGCTGGCCGCCGGAAAATTCGTGCGGATAGCGCCAGCGGGTCGCCGCGTCGAGCCCCACTTCCTCAAGCGCATCGGCGACAAGCCTGTCGCGGTCGCGCGCCGAAACATCGCGGGCGTGGATCGCCAGTCCCTCACCAACGATATCGGCAATCGACATGCGCGGGCTGAGTGACCCGAACGGGTCCTGAAACACCACCTGCATGGAACTGCGCAGCGGCTTCATCTGCTTGAATGACCGCTCATGCAGCGGCAGCTTGTTGAAATAGATCTCGCCTTCGCTGCGGATCAGCCGCATCAGGGCAAGCCCGAGCGTCGTCTTCCCCGATCCCGACTCGCCGACGACACCGAGCGTCTGGCCGGACTTGAGCGACAGCGACAGCCCGTCAACGGCCTTGATGTGGTCAACCGTGCGCCTGAGAAAGCCCTGCTTGACCGGGAACCAGACCTTGATGTCCTTGGCCCGCATCACTTCGGGAGCTGTCTCCTTGCGCTCTGGCGGCTCGCCGCTGGGTTCGGCGGCCAGCAGGTGCTTGGTATAGGCGTGCTGCGGATTGGCGAAAATCTCGTCAGTCGGGCCGGTTTCAACGATCTTGCCCTGTGTCATGACGCAGACCCGGTCGGCAAATTTGCGCACAATGCCCAGATCATGGGTGATGAACAGCATCGCCATGCCATGCCGGGTCTTCAGATCGCGCAGCAATTCGAGGATCTGCGCCTGAACGGTCACATCAAGCGCTGTCGTCGGCTCGTCGGCAATCAGCAGTTCCGGGCGGTTGGCCAGCGCCATGGCGATCATCACCCGTTGCCGTTGCCCGCCCGACAATTGATGCGGATAGGACGCCAGCCGCGTTTCGGGATCACGAATACCGACCTGGGTCAGCAGTTCCAGAACCTGCCGCCGGGCTTCGTCCGGCTTGATCTGCTGGTGCAGATGCAGGATCTCCGAAATCTGCTTCTCCACAGATTGCAGCGGATTGAGCGAGGTCATCGGCTCCTGGAAGATCATGGTGATGTCGTTGCCGCGCACCTTCCGGATCTGTGGCTCCGGCGCTGACAGCAGGTCCTGACCCTTGAACAGGACCTCGCCGGAGGGATGGCTGGCTGCCGGGTAGGGCAGCAGCCGCAGCACCGACAGTGCCGAAACCGATTTGCCGGATCCCGCTTCTCCCACCAGCGCCA